>Ga0310342_100000666_pt1 | contig 19912 bp, 12 predicted proteins | sample S15DNA20500_MG_FD_206155 | JGI IMG/M metagenome (GOLD analysis project Ga0310342, IMG submission 206155) | Marine microbial communities from station ALOHA, North Pacific Subtropical Gyre - S1503-DNA-20-500_MG | ecosystem: Environmental > Aquatic > Marine > Oceanic | place: Pacific Ocean: North...
GCTCATCGCGCTTGAGGTGGGGGATGGGACAGGCCTCGGTGATCCATTCTACGTGGATCCTGCCTTCGGCTTGATGTTCGAAGGGACCGCTGCGTGGCCGCCCCTCTTAGCGGCTTTCTTCTTAGGTCTCGTCGACGACCTTCTCCCAGGTGGGCTGCGACCCGCGCTCAAGGTCGCGGGTCAAGCGGGCGTAGGCCTTGTCGTGGCCTTGTCGGTTTTTCCTGGGGAGGCGGTGCACCTCTTCTTGTGTCTGGTGTTCGTGCCTCTGGTCTTGAACGTTTGGAACACATTCGACAACGCCGACGGCGCAGCGATCGGGGTGGGGGCCATCTCTCTCCTCAGCGTCGGCTCTCCAGCAGCCGGTCCCTTGCTCGGCTTCCTGGGCTGGAACTTGCGGGGGAGAGCGGGCGCGGCTGCCTACCTCGGCGACTCGGGGAGCCACCTCGTCGGCTGCCTCATCCTCTTACACCCTGGGGCTTGGCCGCTCATGGCGCTGCCCACGATGGACCTTTTGCGCGTCTCGGTCCTTCGGGTGCGAAGAGGACAAGCTCCGTGGCGCGGGGATCGGAGGCACCTCGCCCATCGATTAGAGGAGAAGGGGCTCCCGCCGCTCGCCGTCGCGCTGTGTCTGTGGGGGGTGGCTGCCATCCCCTGCGTGGTCCCCGGTTGGTCGGGTCTCGGGCTCACTGCAATCGGGTTCCTTGCGCTTGTATGGGTGACCCGTCCTTGCCCCGGCACAGAGGGGCCCCGATAATCTTCGACCCCCAAGTCCGGGCGCTACGAACAGAAGCCCGGACCAAGACATCATGAGGTACCCCAAGACCGCCATCATCTCGGACTTGCACAGCAACGTGCCCGCCGTAGAGACAGCCCTCCGCGACGCGCTCGAACGCGGCGCTGAGCGCTTCGTCTGCCTGGGGGATGTCGTGGGCTATGGCGCTGAGCCGCGCCCCTGCCTCGACCTAGTCATGCGCGTCTGTGGCGAGGAGGCGAGGCACCCCTTTGATGAGGCCCCGCTTCAGCCGGGGCTCTGCCTCTTGGGTAACCACGAGCTGGCCCTCCTCGAGACGCCGGTGGACTTCAACCCCAAGGCGCGCGCTGCGATAGATTGGACTCGCGAGGAGATCGGGAACTGTGACAGAGAGGAGAAGCTCGCGTACTGGGACTTCCTCGGGGAGCTCGAGCCCACCCGTTGCGATGAGGTCGCCCAGTTTGCCCACGGGAGCCCGCGTGGCCCCGTGCATGAGTACATGATCCCGCGCGATTCGATCAACACGGAGAAGATGCGGGCCAACTTCGCAGCGATGCTTCGTGACCTTTGTTTCGTAGGACACAGCCACATCCCGGCGATCTACTACGATGACGGGCGTCTGTTCCGCCCCTCAGGGACAGAGGGACCTTATGAGCTCGCCACCGATACCTCTTCCAAGGCGATCATCAACGTTGGCTCTGTTGGGCAACCCCGTGATGGGGACAGCCGTCTCTCCTACGTCCTCTTCGATGGGCGCTGTATCACCTTTGTTCGCCTTGAGTACTCTCATGAGGTCGCAGCAGACCGGATCCGCGCTGTGACCGAGCTCCCCGACTACCTCGCCGACCGCCTCGCGGTCGGGCGTTGAAACCCACCCTCAACCGCACCCGTGGAAAAGCGCCTCCCCCTGGCCTTGATGCTCTGCTTCCTCATCTTGATGGGGTGGACGATCTTGAATCCTCCGAATCGGTCGGAGGAGGTGTCCACCACGGGCATGGCGTCGGACGTGGTCAAGCAGGCCGCAGCTCCTGCTCCTGTGGCGGTCGCGGACCCCCTCATCTCCGAGGGGACGGAGCGGACTCTCGAGCTCGAGTTTGGGATTCCCGGGAGGCCTGGCTCCTATCTCGCGATCTTCACGAACAGGGGCGGGAGGCTCTCGTCACTGCGATTGGGAGACGCCTACGTTCAGGTGGGCCTTGAGCGTGAGGAGGAGGCAGACCCAGCGTATTGGGTCGAGTTGCTCAGCCCGGTCACCGTGAGCGGCGGACAGCTGGCTTCCTTCGGTCTCGCTGCAGAAGCCTCTGCAAAAGACATCTTCCCCGAGTCGCTGGACGACGCGCTGTGGAAGATGGAGGAGTTGACCGACGACTACGGCGACACGATAGGGGTGCGCTTCAGCTACGGATCTGCTGCCGGCGTGGTCCTCACGAAGGAGATCAAGCCACGGGCTGGGGAGCGGGTCATCGACTTCCGCCTTGGGCTGGAGAACGTCTCCTGTGAGAGGGCTAGTGGTGCGCGGCAGTTCACATTGACGCCTGCTGTTGGAGTCGTGAGTGAAGGTCAGAGCAGGTTCTACTGGGACCCACAGGTCATCAGCGCCTGGGAAGATGAGGGCGGTGAGCTTCGTGTGGAGGCAGAGGAGTGGGACGCCAAACCGGACCGCGATGAGTTGGCTGGCTCGTTTCCTGCGACGGGGAGGCTCTCCTTTGTCGGGGTCCACAACAAGTTCTTCGCCTGCCTCCTCCAGGCGACCCCCGACTCGCAGTCGACGCTGACGGGTGGAGTGGGCTGGCGCAGGCTCCCAGCGACCCAAGGGGAGGTGACCGAGGCGGAGTTCAAGGAGAACCCATACCCCTACCTCGTCGCAGACATGAACATCGCCCTTTACCTCGGGGACGTGGGGGATCGGAGGACCTGGGATTACACCGTCTATGCCGGGCCGAAGGCGCGTGACGACTTGAAGGCGGCGTCCGCTGATTACGAGGCCGTGAACCTCGAGGACATCGGCTGGTTCACCGGGATCGGGAAGGTGATCCTGGGGATCCTCGGCTTCTATCAAAATCTCGTCGGCAGTTGGGGTATGGCAATCATCTTCATGACCCTCACGGTCCGGTTGATCTTGTTTCCGATCAACCGACGTTCGCAGACCGCGATGGCGCGCTTCCAGACGAAGACGAAGCGGATCCAGCCGAAGATCGATGCTCTGAAGGAGAAGCACGCGAACAATCCGCAGAAGCTGCGTGAGGAGCAGGCCAGGCTTATGCAGGAGGAGGGCGCGTTCCCTCCGCTGGGCGGCTGTTTGCCCATGTTCCTACAGTTCCCCGTCTTCATCGGGCTCTTTGGGGTGCTGAAGGTGGAGTATTACCTGCGACAGGAGTCGTTCCTCTGGATCAGAGACCTCTCGCTCCCTGACCAGTTGATGAGGATTGACCTGCCCTTGCCTTTCTTCGGCACGATCGAGTGGCTCAACGTCTTGCCGTTTGTGATGGTCCTCATGATGGTCCTCCAACAGAGCGCCATGCCTACGCCGACCGACCCGCAGCAGGCGCGCATGCAGAAGATGATGCGTTGGTTCCTGGTGATCATGGGCATCATGCTCTACAGCTACCCTGCAGGGCTCGCCCTCTACATGATCACCTCAAGCTCGCTCGGGCTGTTCGAGATCAAGGTCATCAAGAAGTTTTGGCCCATCGATGACACCGAGCAGGAGACCAAGAAGGGGTGGATGATGCGCATGGCGGAGAAGCAGGCTGAGCAACAGGAGTCAATGAGGCGAATGCAGCAGCAGCAGCAGATGTCACGTCAGAAGGCTCGCAAGAAGCGCAAGCGGTAGGGGATACAGCGATGCGCGCTGCCGGGGACACGATCTGCGCGATTGCCAGCCCTCCTGGAGGGGGAGAGCGGGGGGTCATCCGGATCTCAGGTCCGGACACCGCCGCGCTGGTTCGCGCCACCTGGGATGAGGGGGCGGCCCTCGAGCTCAAGGCTGGACGAGGCGTCTTCCGCGGGCGCTTCTTGGACGGCGACGGAACGCAGCCGTTGCTCCTGTTGTGGATGCCGGGCCCTCGCTCATTCACTCGAGAAGACGTCGCTGAGCTTCACCTGCCGGGGTCCGCGCCGCTCCTCGATCGGGCTCTCGAGCGACTCGTCGAACTGGGTGCGCGGATCGCCGAACCAGGAGAGTTCACGCGGCGTGCCTTTGAGAGCGGTCGCATCGATCTCTCGCGAGCGGAGGGTGTCCTGTCCTTGATGGAGGCGCGCTCCGAGGCAGCGCGTCGCTCCGCGGTGGCTCTCTTGCTCGGCGGTCTCGACGAGCGGGTGGGTGGTTTGCGCGACGGGTTATCGGACTTGCGCGCCTTGTGCGAGTCTAGCTTGGACTTCGAGTCGGGGGACACGACCGATGTGCCGATCGAGGAGATCGCGCGTCGGCTCGCAGAGGTTGAGGCGAAGCTCGAAGAGGCGCGCGGTTGGGAGGCGGCGAGAGGCGTGGAGGCCGGAGCCCCCAGGGTCGTCCTCGTCGGCGCTCCCAATGCGGGCAAGAGCACCCTCTTCAATATCCTCGGGAGCGGAGCTCAGCAGGCGATCGTTAGTGACCACCCAGGGACGACGAGAGATCGCCTGCTCGCTCCCTGGCGGCCCGGGGCAGTAGAGGTCGAGCTCGCAGATGTTGCGGGCTTGGAGGAGGGAGCTCGGGGTCCTGGCGCGGCCGCACAACTCGTGGGTCTCTCTGCGCGAGAGTCTGCGGATCATCTCCTGTGGGTCGTTGATGCTAGGCGAGGGGAGGAGGAGCTCGAGCGGGAACAGCGTTCACTGCCAGAGGGGATCGCACGCACCTTGGTCTGGGCGCAGATCGATCATGAGGAGGCTTCTCCCGAGCCACCGCCCTGTCTGTTCAACGAGTCCTGGGTTCGTGTCAGCGCGGTTGAGAGAGAGGGGCTCGATGAGGTCGCCCAAGTTGTCGCCGATGCCTTGGACGGAGGCGGAGCAGTGGGCGCTGGCAGGGAGCTCTCTGTGCGGCACTCCGTTGCCCTCAAGGAGGCTGCCGTGCGCGTTCGTACGGGTCGCGCTGACTGGGAAGAGGGATCACCCCTCGACCTTCGGGCGGCGACGGACCAGCTCGACCAGATCGCGGGGCGAACGACTCCTGAAGACCTCCTGGACCGAATCTTCTCCCGCTTCTGTCTCGGAAAATGACCTCCTGGGGTCTTCTTGGGAGGGGCGCTCCAAGTGCTGTTAAGTGCTGATTGACACACAAGATATGGTGTGTTCTCCTCCTCCACTGAGCCTCGACTAGAGGCCCTCGGGAGGTGGGTTCATACGCTCTTAAGCTCTCCCTGGGGTCATGAGGCCTGTTTTCATGAGGTGCCCCCGCTGTAAAGACGACAACGACCGGGTCGTGGACTCCCGGACCGCCGCCGAAGGGACGGTGATTCGTCGGCGTCGGGAGTGCCTCTCCTGCTTTTTGCGCTACACCACCTACGAGCGCATCGAGGAGACTGCGCTGCGGGTGGTCAAGAAGAGCGGCGAGCGCGTGAGCTTCGATCGCGACCGGATCTTGACTGGGATGCTTCGTGCATGCGAGAAGCTCCCTGTGCCCGTAGAGGAACTCGAGATGGCTTGCGCGCGCGTCGAGGCGCACATCCTCGAGGAGTACGACCGCGAGGTCCCGAGCGTCGTCGTGGGGAGCATGGTGATGGAGGAGTTGCGCTCCCTCGACCAGGTTGCGTATGTCCGATTTGCGAGCGTCTACCGTGAGTTCCGTGACGTCTCCCAGTTCCTCGAAGAGCTCGGTCCCATGATGGGCCTCAAGAAGAAGCCCAAGAAGTCCAAGAAGCCAAAGAAGAAGAAGCCGAACAAGGACGGAAAGAAGTGAGCGAACGGGGGGAGATGTCGAAGCCCGTTGCGCCGGAGTTGGTCGAGAAGCGTGACGGACGAAGGGTGCCGTTCGATCGCGCACGCATCGAGAGCGCCGTCTTGCGAGCGCAGGCTGCTGTAGGTGAGGACGACCCCTCGTTTGCGAGGGAGATCGCTGAGCTCGTCGAGTACTCCCTCTCTCGTCGCCACGCCGAGGCCGTACGCGAGGGGACGCCGGGGATAGAAGAAATTCAGGACCTCGTGGAGCGCGCGCTGATCGAGTTGGGACGGGCGCCTGTCGCCAAGGCCTACATTCTCTACCGCGACCGCCGCGCGCGCGCGCGGGCGCTGGACCCGACACCTCAGGAGCGCGCGCACGCTCGCAGTGTGTGCGTCGCTGATTCGGACGGGGTCGAGAGCTGGGACCGCTCTCGGGTCTCGCAGGCGCTCGTCTCTGAGGCCGGCATCGGAAGAGAGCGCGCTGATGAGATCGCCCAGCGGGTTGAGGCGCGCGTCGTGGCCTCTGGATTGCGCCGACTCTCGGACACCCTCGTGCGGGAACTCACCCTCGCAGAGCTCCTCGCAGCTGGCCACGCCGAGGCGGTGCGCCGCCACGAGCCGGTCTCCCTCTCTAGGCGCGAGTTCGAGCGGCACCTCAACGGGGCCTTCGAGTCTGGTGAACCCGTGGACAGGGCCCTTGGCGCCGCCTTTTTCGCGCGCTGGGCACGGCAAGAGGTGCTTCCCGAGCGCTTCCTGTCCCGCCACGTCGAGGGCTCCCTGCACCTGGTGGGCGTGGATTCTATCCACCGGTTCGACGAGCTCGCCGTCCCAGCAGAGGTGCTCCTCCCAGGCTCTGCAGGGACGAAGGCGCCCTATCAACTCCTCGATGAGGTCGCGCGCCTTCTCCCGTTCCTCTGCAAGGGGGTCGTTATCGAGGGTGCTGCAGGGGTCTTCGCTTCCCTGGCGCGCTCCCGCAGCACAGACACTTCGAGCCCGCTCTTGTCCTGGCTCCTCGCAGCACGCGCGACCGCGCATGCGTCGGGGCGCCGGGTTGACCTGGCCAACATGGGCCGGCGCTCCCCGGCGGTCTTCTGTCGCTTTGCGGAAGAGCTCCTTCGCCTGGGGGACTCTGAGGGTGTGGACGTTCTCACCCCGCGCCTGTACGCAGATATTGAAGATCTCGATGGGGCGATCGATCACTCGCCCACGGTCGAGCCTACGCTCGAGCGACTGCTCGAGCGCCGCCTCTTGATCCCCACCTTCAGGGGTGAGGCGGAGGAAGTGGTGGGGGAGGTCTGTCGCAGGCGCGCGCGTGAGACCGGCGCGATCGCCGTCGGTGGTATCGTCGCCCTCGACTTCGTGCGCTTGGCGCGTCGCGTCGGCCCCTGGCGAGAGGAGAGCATGCTCGACGGGCTCAGCGATCTCCTCTCAGATGCACTCGGTGGTCTGGCGGCGTTGGCCGAGTGGCAGCGCGGTCACGTTCCCCAGCGGGTCGGTGGCGTGCGCGTTCGCGCCCGTTATACCGTGGCGCCGGTTGGACTCGCAGAGGGCTTGGCGCTCTTGGCCGACGGGGAGGTCCGCCCTGCGCAGGGAGCGCGCCTCCTCGGTGTCTGCGCTGAAGCAGTCCGCCGCTTTGGGATGGAACATGGGGTCGACACTTGCATGGTCACTGGTGGTACTGAGAGCGCAGGCGAGCGCTTTGCTGCCCTTGCGGCCCAAGAGCGGCAAGCTACGCAGGCGCTGTTGTTTGATCGTGACGAGGAGCAGGCTGTCGTGGACAGGCCGCTCTCGGCCGGGTACGGCGGGGCGCTCCTTGAGCGCGGGCCTGTAGCTCTCGCGGAGCTCCTCTCCACCATCCGCGCGGGCGTGCTGCTCGAACCGACTGAACCGGATTGTTGCGTGGACATCGACTATCTGCGGGCCTTCAATGACGAGCGCCGCCGACTGCGCCGTCGCGCCGCCATCGGCCAAGATCAACCCTCATCTACCGCCTTAGATGCGGCGCTCCCCTTTGACATCGAGAGCGCGGCTCCCGAGTCCAATTCCTGACCCCATTCCCCCCCGCCCCCACGTATGCGCCTGACACGACTCGAGCTCTTGGGCTTCAAGTCCTTCGCTGACCGGACAGTCTTCGATTTTGGAGACCACACCATGACTGGGATTGTCGGTCCCAATGGCTGCGGCAAGAGCAATGTCGTCGACGCGATCCGCTGGATCCTCGGCGAGCAGCGCCCCACCTCTATGCGAGGGAAGGAGATGACTGATGTCATCTTCAAGGGCTCGACCAGTCGCGCGAGCATGTCGTTCGCGGAGGGCTGCGTCACCCTCGACAACTCTTGCGGGACGATCGAGGAGCGGGGAGTTGAGGTCGCCATTACGCGGCGCGTCTTCAAGAGCGGAGAGGGCGAGTATCTTGTCGACGGAGAGCAGGTACGTCTGAAGGACGTCAGGGAGATGCTCTTCGACACCGGATTGGGGAGTCATGGTTACTCCATCCTCGAGCAGGGCCGGATCGACGCCGTCCTCTCCTCGAATCCGATCGACAGGCGCAGGATCTTCGAAGAGGCCGCCGGGATCAGCCGCTATCGACAGCGCAAGCACGAGTGCGAGCTCCGGCTCAGCCGTGTTCAGCAAGACATGGAGCGTCTCGAGGACGTCGTGCGCGAGCTAGAAGGCCGCGAGCGCAGCCTCAAGCTCCAAGCAGGCAAGGCGCGTCGCTATGTGGAGGTGCGTGACAAGTGGCGCACCCTTCGGACGCGCCACCTCGAACAGCAGCACCACGAACTCTCTGCACAGCTAGGTGACGTCCGAGGACGGATAAGGATGAGCGAGGACGAGCTGAAGGCCGTGCGCGAGAACCGCGAAGAAGTCGAGCTAGAGGTTGGCCTGCGCGAGCGTGAAGAAGAGGCGTTGCGCGCCCAAGTGGAGAGCGCTGGTGCAGAGGTCTCGCGTCTCGAGGGAGACGGTCGCGAGATGGACGAACGCCGCAGACAGCTCGCCGCGCGGGCGGTCGAGCTCGAGGCCTCCGCTGAGGAGGAGTCCAGGCGCGCGATAAAGCTCGAGTCGGAGATCCTGCGGCGCCGCGAAGAGCTCGTCACACTTGGGACAGAGCGCGCCGAGCTCATGGCCGAGCTGGAAGTCATTGAGTTGAAGGTTCGAGAGGAGCACGACGGCTCTCGGAATGCGACGCGCGACTACCGTGAGGCGCGCGCCAACGCAGAGGAGCAGAACACGGTGGTCCTCGACTCGCTGCACGCGCGCACGGAGGCCCGGAACACCCTCGCGCACCAACGCCAGGCCCGCGAAGGTGTCGGCGCGCGCATGGACCGCTCAAGTGCACGCCTCGAAGAGGCTCGCGATATCCAGCACGCTGCGAATCAGGAGCTCGAACGGGCGGGAGTCGAGGCGGTTGATTGCAAAGAACGCAAGAGTGTCGCTGAGGAGGGCGGAGGACGCATCGAGGCCGAGACCGCAGAGCTTCAAGAAGCTACTGAGGCCGCCACCCGTCGCCGCGCCGACCTGGAGGCCGATCGCGCGGCTGCCCAGAGCCGAGCAGATGCTCTCGCCGACCGCGAAGAGGAGCTCGAGGGCATGAAGGAGGGGCACCTCACCGCTGCGGTCGAGGCTGGGAACGGGCCGGTCACGGGCTGGGACCTGAAAGGACTTGTCGCAGATCGGCTGCAGACCGACACCGAGCACGCCCGGGCAGTCGATGCAGTCCTCGGTGACCGCGCTCGCGCGCTCCTCGTGGAGAACACCGACGCCGCCCTCAAGATCGTCGCTTGGCTGCGAGACGAGGAAGAGGGGACCTGCTCGATCGCCCTCGGGAGAGGGATTGGAGTTGGTAGCGCTCGACGCGACGTAACGGATGCGGCTGCTCGCCTGGGGACTCTTGGGGCGCTGGCTGACTGTGTGCGCGTGGAGCCCGGATACGAGGATTTGGCGCGCGCGCTCTTCGGAGACGTGCTGCTCGTAGAGAGCGTGGAGGCCGGTCTCGACGTCCTCTCTCGCGAAGGTGGTTGGCGCTGCGTCACCCCTGCTGGTGAGCTCGTGGACTCGCGCGGGATCGTCGCCGGTGAGCGGCGTCTCACCCAGGGCCTCGCGGGACGCAGGGCACGGATCGAAGAGCTCAACGCAGAGACTGCGCGTCTCGATGAAGAGCTCCTGGCGCTTGATGGAGACTTGAAGAGCCTCAAGGACCGCAGCGTCGCTGTGCGAAAAGCGCTGGACGAGTCCGCAGAAGAGATCGATTCTGTGCGAATCGCACATGCTGAAGCGATGGCGGCAGAGCAGGCCGCCTCATCGCGGGTGGAAGATGCAGCGACCGGTGTCGAGCACGCAGAGCGTGAGCACAAGCAAGTGGTTGACGAGACCGACGGCCTCGAAGACGGCATCCGCGCTTCTGAAGAGGTCCTGCGGCACGCCGTGGAGGCCTTCGAGTTGGAGAACGGGAAGCTGCAGAATCTCGAATACACGCGACGCTCCCTCGAAGAGGAGCGCGACAAGCGCGCGCGTACACAGGGCGCCGTCGAGGTCGAGCGCACGCGCCTCGCAGAGGCTTCGGCGGGCCTGGACCGCCGTGCGGGCGACCTCGAGCGCCTCATCGGAGACTACGTGGGCGAACAGGCCCGAGTCTCCAGGCAGTCAAAGGAGCACAAGGACGTGGCCCAGACCTCGACTGCCCAGTCCGAAACGATTGCGGACGAATCTGCGAAGCTCTTGGCGGCGCGCGCCGAGGCAGATGAACGCCTCGTGGAGCTGCGGAGCAGGAACAAATCTGCTCGCGGAGACCTCGACACTTTGCGTGAGGGGAGGGACTCAGCCGTCAGCAAGATGGAGACTGCGACGCTCTCGATCGGCGAGCTGCGTCTCGAAGAGCAGCGGCACGAGCTGGCGCGCAGCGAGACCCTCGAGCGGGCAGCCGAGGAGCTCGAGCTCGATGCTGGGGACCTCTCCCGCGGGTTTGAGCCCGTCGAGGGGCTGACTGCGGTGGCCAAGGCGATGAAGGAGCTCGAGCACGAGGTGCGTGGCTTGAAGCGGACCTTGGATCGCATCGGGCCGGTGAACACCGAAGCTCTCGACGAGCTCGACGGCGTCGCGGACAGGCTCCAATTCCTCAAGGAGCAGGTCGCCGACCTGACCCGCGGCCGCAAGATGCTAGTGGACACCATCGCGCGGATTGAGACAGAGTCTGAGAGGCTCTTCCTAGACACCTTCAATGAGGTCCGTGAGAACTTCCAGCGCATCTTCCGGCAGATGTTCGGTGGGGGCAAAGCGGACGTCCTCCTTGCAGAGGGAGAGGAGGTATTGGACGCCGGGGTAGAGATCGTGGCGCGCCCCCCTGGGCGGGAGATGCTCCCCATCGGATTGCTCTCGGGCGGCCAACGCACCATGACGGCGCTCGCGTTGCTCTTCAGCGTGTTCGAGTCACGACCCAGCCCGTTCTGTATCCTCGATGAGGTCGATGCGGCTCTCGATGACGCGAACGTGCAGCGCTTCCTCGCGATGCTCGACACCTTCCGCAGCGGGACGCAGTTCGTCGTCGTGACCCACAACAAGGGCACGATGGCGCACGCGCAGCGCCTCTACGGTGTCACCATGCAGACCAAGGGGGTCTCAAGGCAGGTCGCTGTGGACTTCTCCGAGGTCGATGAGTTCGTTCCCGACATGGCCAACGCGACCACCGCGAAGGAGCTGCCCCGGATCGAGGAGCCGCCCTCCGTACCCGAGGTGCCGCGCCTCAAGGAGTACGACGAGGAGCGCTCGGGAGAATTCGAGATACCGCGCCCGGATGGCGCAGCTGCTGTCGAAGAAGGAGAGGGGAGCGCTGGCGGCGTCGACTCTGATACTGGTGAGCCGGTCGTCGAGATCGTCCCCCCGGCCATCTCTGAAGAGAAGGGCGATGAGACGGAGAGCGAGGAGGCCACCGAGAGTGGGATCTCCTCGGCGAGCGAGAGCGACTAGCGGCTCTTGAAGCGCTGCTCGACCGTGGGCAGCCCGAGGAGCACCACCCTTCCGACGACGCCGAGGCTCTCCCTGGAGCAGTTCTTCGGCAGGTCTGTGGCGCGGTGCCAGTGCTCGTTGTTCTCCCCGTAGTTGAAGTCGATCAGGTCGCAGGAGGGGATCTCAAAGCGCTGAAAGGAGAGGTGGTCGTCTTTGATCGGGACCGGTGGGCCGTCCACGTGCTTCTCAAGCCCGTCGGCCCGAGCTGCCTCGAAGAAGATCTGCAAGAGGTCGTCGTGGGAGAAGGTGTCGCGGGTGAGCTGTAGGTCTATGTCTCCGACCATGTCGAGCAGGATGCAGGCGCGCACGCGGCGGTTCTCGGCGCGCTGGGTGATGCCTTCGACGTGGTGGCGGGAGCCGTAGGTGTTGTCCGGGTCCACCCAGGTCTGCCGCATCGCCTCTTCACCATCCAAAAAGAGGAAGCGGTAGGTCATCGGACGGGGCCCCTGGGTGGTGATGCTCCGCGCGAGCTCGAGGAGGACGGCGACGCCTGAGGCGCCATCGTTCGCGCCGACGAAGCGGAAGTTCAGGGTCTTCGTGTCGAAGTGCGCGCACAGGACGAGGATGTCTGCCTCTTCGGCAGGGGCAGATTCAGTGGAGAAGTCAGCGTAGATGTTCGCCATGCGATAGACCCCGAAGGGGGTGTCCGCCTGGAAGCCCTCGCGGATGGGGGAGAGGCCCATTCCCTCGAGCTCTTTGGAGATCCAGGAGCGGGTCTCTTCCAGGGTCTTGGAGCCCGCTGGGCGCGGCCCGAGTTCTACCTGGTACATAAGGTCGCCCCAGGCGCGCTCGGAGTCGAAGTTGCTGGCGTCCAAGGGCACAGGGGTGTCCTCGGCCTGGATGCAGGCAGCTAGAGAGAAGCAGAGGAGGAGGGCTCGCACGTGGGGAGGATACCGCCCACAGGAGGGCTGTGCCCGCACCGAAGTAGGGCTCCTTGGTCCCCAAAAGGCCCCGCCCAGGCCAGGAATGGGCGTATCCGTGGACGGGACGGGAGGGCCCATGCTTGGAGAGGTGCTTGAGTCCACCCCCCTAGGCGCCCGAAAGAGGAGAGGAAGAATCTCCAAGAACCTGCACAGAAACCACCGGAAGACACCATTAAGGCCGATTCAGATGACCACCCCGGAATACTCCCTGAAGGATCTCGTCCACGTCGGGCGGGAACGCGAGCGATTCATGGCCCTCAATTGGGAGGGCAGCTTCTACGACTACCTCGACAAGGTGGAGACCAACCCGCTCATCTGCCGGAACGCCTGGCAGCGCATGCTCGACATGATCGAGCACCACGGTTGGGAGGAGACCCCAGGTGGGGGTCGCTCATGGACGCTCTTCAGTGACCCACTCGGCGGTGGCAAGGACGCCATCTTCGGGTTGGACGCCGCGCTCAGCGACCTCGTGAAGACCCTGCGCGCTGGCGCACACGGCTTCGGGCCTGAGCGTCGAGTCATCTTGCTGCACGGCCCAGTCGGCTCATCGAAGAGCACCATCGCGCGCCTCTTGAAGCGCGGCCTCGAGTCCTACAGTCGCACGGAGGAGGGAGTCCTCTTCACATTCAGCTGGGACGTCGACGGGGAGATCACGCAGTCTCCGATGAACCAAGACCCCATCCTCCTGGTCCCGAACGAAGCGCGGCCTGCCTTCGTCGAGCGAATGAACGAACGGGCCGGGAGAGAGTACAGCCTGCAAATCGAGGGCGAACTCGATCCTGTAAGTCGCCACTATTACCAGACCCTCATGGAGCGCTACGAGGGTGACTGGGACAAGGTGATCAGCCACGTCCGCGTCCACCGCTTCGTCCTCGATGAGCAGGAGCGCAAGGGCATCGGCACCTTCCTGCCAAAGGACGAGAAGAACAAAGACTCGACGGAGCTCACCGGCGACCTCAACTACCGCAAGATCGCGGAGTACGGCTCTGACTCGGACGCGCGCGCGTTCAACTTCGACGGCGAGTTCAACGTCGCGAACCGCGGCATGCTCGAGTTCGTCGAGGTCTTGAAGTTAGACGTGGCGTTCCTCTACGACCTCCTTGGGGCGACGCAGGAGCACAGCATCAAGCCGCGGAAATTCCCGCAGACGCACATTGACGAGGTGATCATCGGGCACACCAATGAGCCTGAGTACAAGAAGCTCCAGTCGAACGACCTGATGGAGGCCTTCAGGGACCGAACCATCAAAATCGACATCCCCTACAACCTCGCCGTGTCAGACGAGGTGAAGATCTACGAGCGTCAGTTCGGTAGCTGTGGCAGTACGACCCGTTCGGTCGCGCCGCACACCTTCGAGATCGCGTCGCTCTGGGCAACCCTCACCCGCCTCGAGGACCCGACCCACCCGACCTTGAGCCTCTTGCAGAAGGCGTGCCTATACGACGGTAAGCGGACGAACGGCTTCGGCGCCGAACAGGTCGCCGAGCTGCGTCGGAGCGCGCCGCGTGAGGGGATGAACGGGATCAGCCCGCGTTACGTGCAGGACAGCCTGGCCAACTGCCTCGTCTCTGACACTCCGACCGTTGGTCCAATTGAGGTCTTGGACGCGCTGGAGGATGGCCTGGGCCACCACAGCCTCATCTCGAACGAAGACGTCCGCAAGCGCTACAGCCACCTCATAACCCTCGCTCGAGAAGAGTATGAGGAGATCGTCAAGCAAGAGGTCCAGGCGGCGATCTGTGCTGACCGAGAGGCGATCGATCGCCTGTGCGGCAAGTACGTCGACAACGTCAAGGCCTACGTGACTCAAGAGAAGGTGGTGAGTTCCGATGGGATCGCGAACGACCCGGACGAGCGACTCATGCGCTCGATCGAGGAGAAGATCGACATTCCGGACGGACGCAAAGACGACTTCCGCCACGAGCTCATGAATTATGTTGCCTCAGTGCACCTCGAGGGCGAGACCTTCGACTACCTAGAGAACGAGCGACTCAACCGAGCCCTCGAGCTGAAGGTCTTCGAAGACCGCCGGGACTCGATCCAGCTGACGAGCCTGGTCTCGACCGTGGTCGACCCGGACTCCCAGGAGAAGATCGCGCTCATCCGTGATCGCCTCGTGCGTGAGTTCGGTTATGACGAGCTCTCTGCCGACTTCGTCCTGGATTACGTCGCGAACCTCTTTGCGAGGGGCGATGCGCGTGAGGAGCCCGGGGAAGAGGCCCAGGCAGCCTGAGGCGCATGTTCAGGATCGAGAGAGACAGGGCGCGATTCCGTGAGATCGTTCGTGGGCGTTTACGCCGGGACCTTCGCAGGTTCCTGTCTTCGGCCGAGCTCCTCGGCCGGCGCGGGGAGGAGACCGTCTCCATCCCAGTGACACAGATCGAGACGCCTCGCTTCAAGTACGGGAGCAACGCTGACGGCGGCGTCGGACAAGGTCCGGGGGAAGAGGGCGACCCGCTCGAGGCGGAAGAGTCCCAAGGCGAGGGCGCAGGCGGAGCGGGGGAGCAGGAGGGACAGCATATCCTCGAGGTGGACGTGGACCTCGCAGACCTCGCGGACATGCTCGGCGAAGAGCTTGAGCTCCCGAACATCGAGCCGCGCGGGGACCGGATGCTGACCGCGACCGGCGGCAGCTATTCAGGGATTCGGTCCGTCGGCCCCAAATCACTTAGGCACTTCCGGCGCACCTACCGGCAAGCCCTCAAGCGGACCATCGCGTTGGGGGAGTGGGACCCGGAGAAGCCGTCCGTGATCCCGACCGCAGAGGACGAGCGCATTCGCTGCCGCAAGGAGCATCCCAAGCCTGAGTCATCAGCGGTCGTCTTCCACATCATGGACGTTTCTGGCTCCATGGGCCGCGAGCAGAAGGAGATCGTCCGCATTAAAGCTTTCTGGATCGACACCTGGCTGCGCAAGCAATACGACAATCTCGACGTGGTCTACGTCGTCCACGACGCCGTCGCGAAGATCGTCGACCAAGACACGTTCTTCCATCTGCGTGAATCCGGGGGGACCAAGATCTCCTCGGCCTACGACCTGTGCCTCTCCGAGATCCTGGAGCGGTACAGGCCCGAGGAGTGGAACATCTACCCCTTCCACTACTCCGACGGGGACAACTGGTCGGCGCGGGACACCGAGCGCTGCATCGCGGTCCTGCGCGATGAGATCCTCCCGCGGGTCAACCAGTTCTGCTACGGACAGGTGAAGAGCGCCTACGGCTCCGGTCAGTTCAAGAAGGACCTCGACGCCGCCCTCGCCGATGAGGAGGGTCTCGTGACCTGCGCTGTCGAGGATCGTGAAGGGATCCCCGAAGCCATCCGCGCGTTCTTGGGGAAGGGGCGCTGAAGAGATGCGCCAGTCCTCACCCATCGACGCGAGCCTGAGGCCTTGGGCAGAGCGCATCCAGGCGCTCGCTCGCTCAGCGGGCCTCGACTTCTTTGACGTCGTCTTCGAGATGGTCGAGCCTTCGCAGGTGAACGCGCTGGCTGCCTACGGGGGCTTCCCTGTTCGCTACCCCTCCTGGCGCTTCGGGATGGAGTTCGAACGCATGGAGAAGGGCCGGCAGTGGGGGCTCTCGAAGATCTATGAGCTCGTCATAAACAACGACCCGACCTACGCATACCTCGTCCGCACAAACTCCATGATGGAGCAGAAGCTCGTCATGGCGCACGTCCTCGGGCACGCCGACTTCTTCAAGCACAACGCCTGGTTCCAACCCACGGACCGCGGGATGTTGGACCGGATGGCACACCACGGCAGCCGCGTCAGGCGCTTCGTGGACGCCTATGGTCAGGACAACGTGGACAGGTTCCTTGACCAGGCGATCTCGCTGGACAACCTGATCGACCCGTTCCTGCCGGCGCGTGAGCTCGCGCGGGCCAAGGATGGCCGGGACGAGGCAACCGCAGTGCACACGGAGAGGGCCTTCTCGAGCCTCGAGTCCCACACTAGCGTCGGTGCGAACCTGCCGACTTATGACGTCTTGGGACACCTGGCTGAGCACGCTCCGCTCGAGCCCTGGCAGCGTGAGCTCATGCGGCTGGTCCGGGCAGAGGCCTACTACTTCGTGCCGCAGCGTATGACCAAGATCATTAACGAGGGCTGGGCCTCTTTCTGGCACAGCCGGATGCTCACCCACGGGCTCTTGGAGACGGACGAGATCGTGGACTTTGCGGACTGCCACAGCGGCGCGACAGCAGCCGTCCCTGGTCAGCTGAACCCCTACAAGCTGGGGATCGAGCTCTTCCGGTACGCAGAAGAGAAGGGCTTGGATCTCTTCAAGTTCAGAAAGATCCACAACGACACCAGTTTCATCGACGCCTTGGTGGACGAGGAGTTCGCCGAGCGGTGCTCACTCTTTGTCTACGATCGCAACCCGAAGAGCGGCGTGCTGGAGGTCGCTGACCGAGGCTGGATCGAGGTTAAGAAGCGGCTGCTTCAGGGGCTCTCCTGGGGCGGGGCGCCGCGCATCGAACTCTTGGACGACGACTACGAGGGTCGCGGAGAGTTGCTCCTGCGGCATCACTTCGAGGGGCGAGAGCTCGACCTCGCGGAGGCCGGGGATGTGTTGAAGCACCTCGCGCGGCTCTGGCGCCGGCCCGTACACCTCCTGACCACGGAGCGGGAGCAGACGCGCCTCGTCACCAGCGACGGTGAGGGAATCCAGGCCGTGGATGTGACCGACGACGAGGACTCACAAGCCGCCTGAGGGTCCCGATAGGGGGCGGGAGCTTGAGTCCAGAGTGTTCCCGAGGGAGACTGCGTTCATGCCGGACGCCTCCACATCAACGCCCTTCCTCATCGACCGCTGATGCCGCTGGTCCACGAACTCTCCTGGTCCTCTTCCCGAGCGCGCATGTTTCACGCTTGTATGCGGCGCTACTACCTCCAGTACTACCTAGCTTGGAACGGGTGGAACCGCGACGCCTCGGACGAGCGCAAGCGCGCCTACATGCTGAAGAAGATGACGAGCATGCCCATGCTCACTGGAGACGCCGTCCACAGTGCGCTGGAGGAATGGTTCCAGTCCCGTGAGTCGGGTCGGGAGTTCACGCGCGAAGAGGTCGAGGCAGCAGCGCTCGCGATCCTTCGCCGCAGTTACAAGGAGTCACGGGACGGCGGCTGGCGCTCCAACAACAAGGCGGTGCACCTCTCCGAGCACCACTACGAGGATGCGAAGATCGACGAGGCGACGGGCCCCGCAGCGGAGTACGGCAGCCGCTACGTCGAGCGCATCAAAAAGGCGGTCGCCACCTTCTTCGACTCCGACGACCTTGCGGAGGTCCGCGCCGTCGAGCCGAAGCACTACCTCGCCTTCGAGGCGATGGACACCTTCACGCTCTTCGACACGAAGATCTACGCCGTCCCCGACCTCGCCTACCGGCGCGGAGAGGGGGTGGTGATCTACGACTGGAAGACCGGCAAGCCGCGCGAGGCGGACCGCTACCAGCTCGCGATCTACACCATCTACGCCCGTGAGAAGTGGGGGGTCACGGCGGAGCAGGTGGAGACGGCGGATGCCTACCTCGCAACCGATGAGCTGGAGATGGCGCGGCACACGACGGCGGACATGGTGCCGGTGGAGGAGCGCATCGAGGCCTCGATCGCCGAGATGCGTGAGGTGCACTTCAACGCGGACAGGGCGACGGGAGACGCTGAGGCCTTCCCCAAGGTCGAGGTGGGCTCGAGGGAGTGCTCGATGTGCAACTTCCGCGAGCTGTGTGACCGCTGAGTTCGCTTTAGCTGGCGTTGCGGAACTGCTCGGCCTCGGTGGAGCCGTCCATGGCGGTCGTGGAGGATTTGCCGCCGCTGACGGCCTTGCTGACGAGGTCGAAGTAGCTGGTGCCGACCTCGCGCTGGTGGCGAGTGGCGGTGTAGCCCTTCTCCTCTGAGGCGAACTCCGCCTGCTGCAGTTCGGAGTAGGCTGCCATGCCGCGGTCGCAGTAGTCGCTTGCGAGGGAGAACATTCCGTGGTTCAAGGAGTGGAAGCCCGCGAGGGTCACGAACTGGAACTTGTATCCCATGGCGCCGAGCTCGCGTTGGAACTTAGCGATGGTTACATCGTTGAGGTTCGCCTTCCAGTTGAAGGAGGGCGAGCAGTTGTAGGCGAGGAGTTTGCCGGGGTGAACCGCGTGGATGGCCTCCGCGAACTCTCTCGCCTCGGCGAGATCCGGGGTTGAGGTCTCACACCAGACGACGTCGGCATAGTCGGCGTAGGAGAGGCCGCGACAGATGGCGGAGGCGAGCCCGGATTTCGTCTGGAAGAAGCCCTCGGGCGTGCGCTCGCCCGTGAGGAAGGGGCGGTCGCGCTCGTCGATGTCGCTCGTGATGAGACCGGCGGCGTGAGAGTCGGTGCGTGCGACGAGGACTGTGTCGACTCCGGAGACGTCGGCCGCGAGGCGCGCCGCGTTCAGGGTGCGGATGAACTGGCTCGTGGGAACGAGGACCTTTCCACCCAAGTGTCCGCACTTCTTCTCGCTCGCGAGCTGGTCCTCGAAGTGAACGCCCGCAGCGCCCGCCTCGATCATGGCCTTCATGAGCTCGAAGGCGTTCAAGGGGCCGCCGAAGCCGGCCTCTGCGTCAGCGACGATGGGGGCGAAGAAGTCTGTGGAGCTGTCGCCCTCGGAGTGTGCGATCTGGTCGGCGCGCGCCAAGGTGCGATTGATCTTCCGAACGACCTCCGGGACGCTGTTCGCGGGGTAGAGGCTCTGGTCGGGGTACATGTGACCCGCGACGTTGGCGTCGGCGGCGACCTGCCACCCGGAGAGGTAGATGGCTTCCAAGCCGCCCTTCACCATCTGCATGGCCTGGTTGCCTGTGAGGGCACCGAGAGCGTGGACGTGGTCGCGCTCGTGCAGGAGGCGCCAGAGCTTGTCGGCGCCTCGTTCGGCGAGTGTGTGGCGCACCCGGACGCTGCCTGAGAGCTTCTGGACGTCTTCGGGGCTGAAGTCGCGCTGGATGCCGTCGAAGCGGCCAGGTATCGGGAGGCGGTCTGCGGGTGCGTTGGAGAGATCTTGGGCGGTCATGGCGGAGCGGAGTGGCCTGAGAGGGCCCCAAGGGCGGTTTGAAGGTGCGGTGACAGCCTCCTAGAGGCCGTTCAAGCAAAGCTACCCCGCGTTTGGCGAGGAGGTCGGGGGGCTGACAAGTTCTCCCGAGCGCCCTCAGGGCCCCTCTAGAGAGGCAGGCTCATGACGAGCTCGTCCTCTTCCATTTCGCCGGTCGCCCGGAAGCCGAGGGCCTCGTAGAAGGTCTGGGCGCTGTGGGGGAGGTCCATGACATGGAGGGTGAGCTCCTTGGCCTCGGGCTGCGCCCGGACCTCCTCGATGATGAACTCCATGGCGCGTTTCCCGTATCCCTTCTTCTGGTGAGCCGCGTCGATCAT
>Ga0310342_100000667_pt1 | contig 19910 bp, 20 predicted proteins | sample S15DNA20500_MG_FD_206155 | JGI IMG/M metagenome (GOLD analysis project Ga0310342, IMG submission 206155) | Marine microbial communities from station ALOHA, North Pacific Subtropical Gyre - S1503-DNA-20-500_MG | ecosystem: Environmental > Aquatic > Marine > Oceanic | place: Pacific Ocean: North...
GAATCACTTCGACAAAATAGCTATCATCTCTTTCTAAACTGTGAGTACCACTAATCCGTAGATCTATTATCTGTCCAGGCTGAATAATGGCATTAGCAGGCGGCTGATGGTCGATAATTTTTCCATGCCCGATCTGATGATGTGGCTGATACTCCTCTTTTCCAATCTGCAACCCATTTTTGGCGAATAAAAATCGTATCTGATCTAGATCCATCCCTTGCAGATCCGGCATCAGCAAAGAGACCGGCTTCAATCCCAGACTCAATAATAAGCTGACTTGCGATTGACGTTGTTGTAACGTACCGTTCTGCGGCGTTTGAGCGATCACTGTATTTGCCTTTGGAAACTGGTCCGAATGAACTGCCGCAATCCGACCACGGACTAACCCCGCTTGATTTACTAGTTGCTCAGCTTTTTCGACTGCTAGACCAACTAGATTGGGAACCGTTATCATCTCTGTTCCACTACTGACTACTAGGCGGATCATACGACTAGGCTTAACGGTGAAACCTGCTGACGGCGTTTGTGCTATGATCTGACCAGCAGCTACTGTAGAACTAACTTGATTTACCAGTGGGTGCTGTAAAGCCAATTGGTTAATACGAATCAACTGTTTAGCTCGATTTAAGTTGAGTCCCACAACGTTCGGCACTTCGATATCCGGTGTTCTGACTTTGTTGGGTAAGACCCAAAAGACAACTATTACCCCCACTGCGTTAACGATAATACAACCGATCAACATAGTTACAAAAACTGAGGTCAGAGCTCTTGTTAATGGTGAATTTCCAGTTCTCAATTCTCACACACGTCTGTGCTCACGGATGTATTTGAACCAGTATCCGCTTTATCACCAGTCTGAATTCGATAGCCATTGACAAAGTCAGCAACGAACATCGGTCGTTTAGTGGCAGGCTGAACCTGATTCAACTGCACCTCCCCCTCTGAGGTGCCCACGATGAGACCAGGACCATCGGTTTTGTTAGGAGCCGGGATGACTTTAATTTGACCGATAGGGAGTTGTGATTCACTGGCCGTAGCCCGCCCACGGAGCCTACCTTCGACTTGCGCCCCGTTTTGGTGAGAACGGGGTAGCGTCTTTCGTAAGGGCGGATTTCCAATCAAGCCGGAGACCGGTTGTATACGCGGATACCCTCGCTGGGTCGAGGACTTGTCTACTACTGAGCAGTCGAGGATTTTAACCGTTGTCCCGGCCAAAGTAGTAGTTGCGCTTGGCCAGCCAAAGGTACCTCGTACCAGGTTATAGATCTGCTCGGCGCTGCGGCTCCAATCAATTTGACCGATTTCTTTACTCAAGCGAGGAGCATAAGTAGCCTCCGAATTGTTTTGCGGTCGATGAGGTGGTTTTTGCATTAGCGGTGGATTCTGGCTGGATTTCTGTATGGCTCCTACCAGTAGCTCGGAGGCAATCTTCGCCAGTCGATCGTGTAAAACGGGTGCTTTTTCATCAGGTTGGATCGCTACTGATTGTTGCAGCACGATATCACCGGTATCTTCACCTTCATCCAAGAGCATAATCGTAACCCCTGTTTCTTGTTCTCCATTGATGATCGCCCACTGAATCGGTGCTGCGCCACGGTACTTGGGCAACAGTGACGGATGGATATTAAGACAGCCACAAGGAGGAAGGTCTAAGATTGATTTGGGTAATAGTTGGCCAAAAGCAGCTACAACAATGACGTCAGGTGCCAGATCTTCTAACTGGCGAACGACCGATCTTTGTCGAATCTTCTCTGGCTGAAGAATTGGCAACCGATACTGTTGAGCGACGACCTTGACCGGTGGTGGTGTAAATTTTTGGCCGCGTCCGCTGGGCCGGTCCGGTTGTGTCACCACCGCCACAATCTCCCACGGTTGTTGGACCAATGATGCTAGGGTTGGGAGCGCAAATTTACCTGTTCCCATGAATAAGATCTTCATTTGTCCGCTTCCCTCTAGTTGGTGTCTTCCAAAAGTTCTTGATCTTCCGGTAATAGACGGTCCGTAATCAAAATACCGTCCAAATGATCAACTTCGTGTTGTAAAACACGTGCCATTAGTCCTTCAGCTTCGAAATCGACCGACTCTCCAGAGACGGTTCGTGCCTGAATGGAAACTTCAGTAGCTCGACGCACCATGGCCCGAAAGTCAGGCAAACTTAAGCATCCCTCTTCTCCTAATGATTCACCTGAAGCTTGCGTAATTTTAGGATTCACCAGTGCCATTGGTGGATAATCTGGAGCTACATCTTCAATGTCAATCACGATGATTCGCTGTGAGACCCCGATTTGTGGAGCCGCTAACCCGATTCCCTTTGCTTCATGCATGGTATCGAACATCCCGTTAGTCAACACTGAGAGACTGGTATCGAAATTTTGGACTTCAGCTGCCTTTTGGCGTAGAACTGGGTCTTCATTCACCCGGAGGTCAAAGATTGCCATTTAATATCCTTAATCTAGCCAGTGGTTCTCACTCCATAGCCTAGGTATTTTCTAATGAGCGGCGGTCCTTGACTTGTTGTTAATACCAACCTATTCTGCCCCTCGTTCAGGACGAAGATACATCTTAATCATAGTTAAAACCTGATCTGCACCAGATTAACAGCGAATATATCAGCGCTTGAAGCCGATGCCGGTCTAAACGCATATATCTGGGTTGGCTCGGGGTCTTGATTCCAGCCAGATGGGTAGTTTGTAGACGGTCGAGTCAGAGGAGATTGGATTTCTGGAATCAGTGGTTCTGACGCATCTCCATCACGAGTGTTATACCAATCCCATAGACCTATCAGCACAGAAGAGGTGATAGTACAAATTCCAATTACTTGATAATCTTGATCGGATAGTTTGGGTGCAAACCTGTTTTGGAGTACCATTTTAACCCCTCGGATGGCAACAAAACTATGTATGGCGGTAAACGGCAACGAGGTCAAGGTAATAATCTCAAATCGACGCCAACGGCTCTCGTGGTAAATTTCTGGTTCTGTGGGCTCGTCAGTACTCAGTAGATCTGCTTGCTCAATTAGAGAACGCTCTGTCTCCGACTCAGCAACAGTTTCTTCAGCCGCTTCTTGATCCTTTCCGCTAGTTGCGCTGACCTGTGCGTCCAGGAGAGCATCGCCTGTGGTATCTCGGTCGACAGGTGGTGGTGGTATTTCTGGATCCACTGTGGATAGATCGGTCTGTCCTGAAGCCACAATTTGGAATAACAGTAAAACTCCCAAGATCCACAATTGGAGGCCGACGGGACACCAATTTCCGGCAGGTTTATCAGGTCTATACTGAATTTGGTCCGTCCGGTTGTTACGTCTCATTTCGCTCTAGGTAGAATAAGATAAAGATCATCCCGGTTCCAACACAAACGCTAATATCAGCTACGTTGAACGTTGGCCAGGCATAGTTGGGAAGCAAGCCGAATTGTAAAAAATCGACTACTTCTCCCATCCGAATGCGGTCGATTAGATTGCCAAGTGCGCCACCGAGTAGAAAGCCCAGTCCTATCCGCATCCAGAGATTTTGCCGGTAATGCAAATAATAGTAACCGATCAAGCCCAAGGCGGCAATGGTACCTACAACCAGCAACATCTTCTGCCCTTGTAAAATTCCAAAGGCAGCTCCCCGATTTCGGACATGATGAATGTTGAAAAAGCCGTCAATCACCGGTATATAATCACTAGTTTTCAGTTTTTGCACAATCAACCATTTGGTAAATTGATCCAGAATAAAGATTAATGCTGCTACCAGTAGCAGTGGGGATAGATTTTTAAGTAGGGGTGTTGCCTGCAACGTATCTACCGGTCTCTGCATCATAATTAATCCAGTCGGTAAGAAAAATACTTTCTGCGGTCAAAGTATGGTGTACAGCACCAATTGACGCTTTCAGAGTAGTGTAGGTTTGTTCGGATGAGAATGGCATGATCGGCGCAAGTCGTTGAAGAAAGGCCACCATCGGCTGGATCGAAACGACAGTTGTGTTTGCGTCTGCAGCTGTGGCTAAGTCGAAGATCAGTTGCAGAGCTTTCCGGAAATCGTTCATCTCGTAGGCCTGGTCTATTTCCTCGAGCCGCTGATATAGTTTCTTCTCCCCACGACCGGGGCGGCGAGGAAACTTATCCGGTAAATTCTCTTCTATTTGATCTGATTGACCAACTTGTTCAGGAATTGCGCAGATCTGTCTACTGGTCAGCTTTTGCTGGTTGGATAGATAACGGTCGATCGTTGCATAGATAGCCTGGGCTCGCTGAATCGAAGAATCTAGTATTTCCTCTGTTGTCGTTTTCAGCAGGGAAATCCGCAACAGATCCGGTGGATACCGATCTAAGAGTTCTGTGCAGAAATTTTCCTGCAGCGGGGTTGGGAGGTCAGCCCCCAAAAACAAGACTTCTTCCAAAGGTAACCGATTCTGAATAGCTAACCCGATTAAGGAGAACTGTCGAAACCAGCGATGAAACAAAGTCTGCGTTGGCCCGCCACTGGATTTCGTTGACGGAAATCCCTGTCCGGAAAAGTAAACAAGCTGTAAATTGGGGCTTTTGGGTAGATTATCCAGTTGTGTAAGTTGGAACAACAACATGGCAAACCGACCATCAAAGAAAAGTGGCTCTTTTTGAAACTGGTTGCTACTACAATGGGTACAAGTCGTGTTAGCGGGTATTATTTCCTCCGCTTCTAAAGCAAACCAGATATCAGTCCCACGCCGTGAAATTAGGTCACGCACGGCTTTTAAGATCTCTGTTGTACAGAGAGAAGTGCCGCACTGTTGACATCGAAAAACCGGTAGTGGAATACAATTTTGACGGTGTGTTGAAATTGGCATCAATTCTGGTTTCAGCAGTTGTGACGATGCGGCGTCATCGGTTGGACTTGGCAAATCTGATACCTGGTCGAGGTCCTTCTTGGTTGGCGAGAAGAACCACTCTTGCATTGGACGATAGGTCACTACCTGACCACAGGTTCGGCAACAACGCTGTGGCACTTGATGCTTTTGTACGATTAGATTGGCATCTCTACGGTTTAATTCGGCTAAGATCTGCTGATTCGCTTCTGCGACAGTCAATTGTTCCAGGAGATCTATATTTTTGGTCAATCGACCATCTTCGTCTAGAACACACGGCACGGGCAAACTTTCTCGTTGTGCCAGCTGATAATCTTGTGGTACATGACCCGGCACCAGCCCCCGGATTTTAGCCGGATGGGTTGTATACGGTTGCTCTACCGCAATTGCCTTGACCTCAGTGTCCAAGTAATAGGGATGGGCCCAGTGAGCGGCTAAAATCTCCTCTATGGCCACTGGAGCCAAGTCTGACTCCGGTATGTCCAACCAAAGGATATCGACCGAAGAGCCTGACCTCGACTCAATCCCGACTTTGGAATGAACTGACAATTGTGCTTTCCTTTTTGAATTCAGCGCGGATTGAGGTACGATGAGACAGTTGTCTTCTTGCTGCCAGCAAACATATTTTTCGGTTGGGTCAAGACGAATGGCGACGCATCCGACAAGTTGCCACAACTCACTGATCCAGACGGCTAGATTTACCTGTACACCGAACTGCTCCAGTCCGCGATAAATGGGAAACTTGATTAAGCCGGCTAACGTCTCCACCTTACCTGCTGAGACGTCTTCTTCGTGGAGAACCGTATGACACCGGCCGCACCAGCGGTGAAACGCTTGACTTTGAGAAATATAACCGCCTTTTACCAATCGGTTGAAATTGGTCACAATTTTGGCGTGATCATGCCGATTGGCCACAGCTCGTCCTTTTTTCCAATTGGCAAAGATCCCTAACCGCCTCAACTCTTGTTGGCGAATCCCGATAATGTGCAGGAAAGTAGATTGACAGGCCTTACGATATTCCAATAGATGCGATTGTTCCTGCGCCCATTCGTTCGGGTTGGCATCTCCAACTGTCAACTGCGAAGTTTCTTCTGCCTCAACGGCGGATGGAAATTGCTGCCACTGCGGTATGAAATCGACATCACGGCCTTTCTGAAGCTGATATTTCAGAAAAATATCTTGGTGAATCCGAGGAACAAAAGAGGTCAACGGAGTAGTACTAACAGGGTGTGGAACTTCATGGATATGAAAGGAGAGGTTGTCACCGGCTTGAATTTGCTCGTCAGTTGTTGGCTGAACACGTTCGTTAGTCGATGTAGCAGATTGGCGAAGTCGCTGATAGAGCTCTAATTCCTGCCACTGCTTGAGGGTTTCAGTCGATATCGTCATCATCCTTGTTTTAAAGAATCCCGGATACCAAGCTCAGTATAATCAATAGAATCAAGGGCGAAAAATCGAACGGAATTCCACCTTGATAAGGTCTGAGAATACGCCGGATTGGATCTAAAACCGGGTTAACTAACTGTCCTGTCCACCAGTAAATCTGGCGTACCGCCATATTCGGTGTACTGTGAACAAGCCAAGACAGGATAATGTTAACGATGAGGACAAGTTCGAAAATCTGGATAATTCTTCCTAAAACGATAGCGATTATCTGCTCAACCATATCAATGATTCATGTAGATCAATTCTGTCTATTTATCGAGTTCAGGTAAGTCTGAGGCAGTTAAATCTGCCAACTCAGCCGATCTTTGCGTGGCCGCAGTGATAGCTGACACAATCAGCGAACGGAATCGCCCTTGTTCCAGTTCAAAAAGTCCAGTTGCAGTAGTCCCGGCAGGCGTCGTGACCTCCCCTTTTAAAACGGCTGGATGAATGTCAGATTGTGCTAACATCTGACTCGCCCCCAAAACCGTCTGCACGGCCAGTTGATGAGCATCAGGTCGAGCGAGCCCTACGTGAACACCTGCATCGGTCAAGGCCTCGATGAATAAAAAGACAAATGCTGGCCCACTACCACTCAGGCCCGTCACCGCATCCATTTGCTTTTCGTCCACGACAATCGAAGTGCCGACAGCATCAAAAATCACTTCAGCAGTTTCTAGATGGCAATTAGCAGCAGCCTGCCCCACCGATAAGGCGGCCACCCCTTGACGAACCGAGGCTGGCAGGTTGGGCATCGCACGGACAACTGGGATCTTCTCTGACAGATAAGATTCCAGAATCCGGGTTGAAATCCCGGCTGCAATTGAGACCAATAGTTGATCCGGTTGGATTGCCGCCGAAATTTCTGGTAAGATGTCAGGGATATTATTCGGTTTCACTGCACACAAAACCGTCCGACTCTCTTGAACTAGCGACCGGATATCGCTGGTGGACTGAACTCCTAGTTCCTGACACAGTTGATCTACTTTTGGCCGATAAACATCGGTAATGGCAATCTGCTCTGGCGGAAATAACTGTTGGCAGACACCACGCAGAATTGCCGCTCCCATATTACCGACGCCGATAAAACCAATTTGGTACCGACGCTGAGTGTCACGTGTATTTTCGTTCATCATTACAAATTACAGGCTTAGGCCTCTTGCCGCTCACCGAAAATAGCTGTACCTATCCGCACTAAATTTGCTCCCTCTTCAATTGCCACTTCGAAATCGTTGCTCATGCCCATCGACAGGTATTTAGGTCTAAAGTTGGGGAAATGCTGAGTTTCGGCAAGATCCATCAGATGCCGTAGTTGGGCAAAAAACGGGCGTGACTCTTCCGGGTCTGGTGAGAACTTACCAATCGTCATTAACCCGCTGATCTGCACTCGATCTAGGTTAGCTGCACTCTCGAAGAAGTTGAGAACGTATTCGGGATCGAGGCCAAATTTACTCTCCTCAGCAGAGGCATTGATTTGGATCAAGACTTCAACTTGTCGACTGTTTTTTTCGGCCTTTTTTTGAATTCGATCTAAGAGCCGAAGTCGGTCCACCGAGTGAATCAGATCGAAGATCTCTAAAGCGGACCGAACCTTGTTGGATTGCAAATGCCCAACCAAATGCCAATCGACGGTAGCTTCGATTTGTTGATGTTTAAGAGCCGCTTCCTGAACTCTATTTTCTCCGAGATCAGTAATGCCGGCTTGAATTGCTTCTTGAATCACAGAAACAGGTTGGTTTTTTGAAACCGCAATCATCCGAATCTGATCTAGAGAACGGCCACCTCGCTCAGCCGCTTTGGCAATCTTCATCTGAACAACTTCTATGTTCTGCCGAATGGATGCTGCCACTCCAACCTCACGCCACTAAAGTAGCCAATGATAGCACATTGTCAGAGTTGATTGCAACCTTGCCCTGTTCAGGTGTTGTGTACATTTGCTGGCCTACCAACCCTCCAAATTGGCGTTGCTGCCCGATGCTAGATATGCTATATTTAGGCCGTTCAAACGAGTTACTGGTATAACGGAAAAACGGTCAGGAATCGATGGGAAATACTTTTGGTCATCTTTTTAGGATCACCACTTGGGGGGAGTCGCACGGCGGGGCGGTCGGCGTGGTAGTGGATGGATGTCCTTCGCAGTTAGTTCTAGATGTACCTGCCATTCAAGCCGATCTGGATCGTCGCCGACCAGGACAAAGCCACCTGACTACGCCTCGTCAGGAGTCTGATCAAGTAGAGATCTTATCTGGAGTCTTTGAAGGGCAAACTTTAGGAACCCCAATTTCGATGTTGGTTTGGAACAAGGACGCTCGTCCCTCATCCTACGAACATCTGAAGGACACATACCGCCCTTCTCACGCCGATTACACCTACCAGCAAAAATTTGGGATTCGCAACTGGCAAGGTGGCGGTAGGTCGAGTGCCAGAGAGACTGTTGGTCGCGTGGCCGCTGGGGCAATTGCCAAGCAAATACTACATCAACAGTGCAATCTGGAAATTGTGGCCTACGTCCAGCAAATCCACGCCATCAAAACCGAGATCGATACCGGCTCAGTGGCACAAGAACACGTAGAGGCTAGTTTGGTCCGCTGTCCTGACGTCAAAGCCTCAGAGGCGATGGCCTTACGTATCGACCAAGCACGCCGTGATGGTAACTCTTTAGGTGGGATCGTTGGTGCCGTTGCCCGCGGTGTTCCTGTTGGTTTGGGCGAACCCGTGTTTGACAAACTAAAAGCAGATCTAGCCAAAGCGATGATGTCCTTACCCGCAACCATGGGGTTCACCATTGGCTCTGGCTTCGATAGTATTTCGATGACAGGGATCGAACATAACGACCCATTTTATAACGACCAAGGAAAGATCCGCACACGTACTAACCACTCTGGTGGTACTCAAGGCGGTATCTCTAACGGCGAAGACATTGTTTTGCAAGTGGCTTTCAAACCAACCGCCACCATTCGCAGAGATCAAGAGACCATCGATGTGTTCGGTAATCCGGTTACTCTCTCCGCTCGTGGCCGACACGATCCCTGCGTCTTGCCTCGAGCCATTCCGATCGTTGAAGCCATGATGGCATTGGTGTTGGTCGATCACTACCTACGGCAACAAGCTAAAACCCTCCCTTAAATCTAAAATAAATACAACCTCGATCGAAGAATCAGAAAGACCCATGATTACAATCCCTAACCGTGGCGGATTTCTTGCCTCCATGGTCATCAAGTTGCTAAAGCGAAATGCGTTCCCAACCTAAAAAATATCGTCGCTAAAACCCATACTGCAGATCTCAGCTCGCATTGTCCTGCACCTGCGTCAGGAAGAAAAGGTCCATTTTTTTAACCTGCTCATTGAGGCTGGATTGATGGGACCAGTCTTGAGCGAACTGTCCGGCGAAGATCGTCTCTATTTTTGTTGGAGGTAGTGGGCCAAGAAAAAATGGTGGAGATATTTCGCCCACTACCCAAAGACGACGCAAACAAAATTCTGGGTAGTTTTCCCATCGACCAGTAGGAAAAAATCTTGGCGCTGATCCAGGGTGTCAACGGTGCAGAACATGTGATGCAGTACCAGGAAAAAACGGCGGGTTACATTATGATAACCCATTTTTTTGCTCTTCTCGAAAATACAACTGCAGCCGATGCAACCGCGGAAATTCGTCAACTGGCCGACGTCGAGATGGTCTTTTATGTCTATGTTATCAATGAGCAGAATGGGCTAAAAGGGGTTATTTCACTGCGCCAACTAGTGACAACTACCCCTACTACGCCCTTGAAAGAGTTGATATCGACCCAAATCTATACCGTTCATATCAACACTCCGCAAGAGGAGGTAGCACAGGTTGTTAGCCGATACAATATCATGTCCGTGCCGGTCATCGATCAACTCCGTCGTTTAGTCGGTATTGTTACGGTGGATGATGTGATCCATGAGGAAAATACGGAGGATATGCTCAAAATGAGCGGAGCCGGAGAGATAGATCTGGCTTCACGGTCAATCCTGAAAAATACACTTGCTAGATTGCCGTGGCTATTTGCCAGTTTTATCGGTGGAATCCTGGCCGCCTATATTATCGGTAACTTTGAAACTCAACTCAAACGTGTGGCTGCCTTAGCCGCTTTCATTCCAATTATCATGGGGATGGCCGGTAATATCGGAACCCAATCTTCGACTATCATCGTCCGAGGATTGGCAACTGGCAAAATTAATCTCAAAGAAACCTGACAGGTTACTTTGGCGTGAGTTCGCGACCGGACCTCTATCGGGTTGATATATGGATTGATGCTATCTCTTTTCGCCCGACTCCCATTTTGGGACTTTTATACCGAGGAAGTTTCTTGGTGACTCCCGACTATCGTTGGAGTGGCAACTTGTGCTAATATGGCGGTTGCAGCTACAGTTGGTACCACTATCCCCCTGTTGTTCAAACGTATCAATGTGGATCCGACTATTGCTACCGGTCCTTTTGTTACCATCGCTATTGACGTGTTGGGCATTCTGTCTTATTTCGGTTTAGCCCAACTGCTTTTGTTCTAGTTTTCTCAGTAGGTGGGAACGATTAGTAAAAGCGTTGACAAGATGGAATAGAATATACTCGTTATCAAGCTCCATAATCTTGGTGGATTAACACGGGCACTAGGGCTTGCCCCACAGGCAAACGGAGACACTGATCTTGCAACAAAAACGGACACGTAGAGAATTTATGCTAATTGTTTGGAAGTTAATTGTTCATACTTATTCTGGTAATTTGTAATCCAGGGTTGGATGCTTTCTAAACTGATCATAGAATATCTCAATGGATTTTAACAAACTAGTTTTAGCTTCCGTGTGCCTTCAATACGTTTACCTGGAGGTAAGATCTCTCGACATGAGATTTCAGGATCAAAAGCCTAGCGCTAAAAAAGCCAGAAAACCCAACAACAATTGAATCAGTCACATTTGGCAGAGGGTGTGCGTCACCCAATGCACCTACCTTCTTTATGTGGGGTTGCAATGTTGCTCGTCACGGTTCTGGTTTTCCTCGGCTGCGCCGATGATATTGCGCCCCAATCAATTGAGCCGAGCTCTACGACAGTAGAACGGGAAAATACGGTTATCTTCGACATTGACAGTAGTTCCGCTTCTGATCCTTTCAACTTTAACTGGCTGGTACCTGGTCCCAGCCACAACCCGGGTATGCACCAGGCTGTTTGAGAACCGCTTTTTATCCTCAATTACGCGACGGGGAAAATCGATCCCTGCCTGGGCGAAAGTTTTGTCGCCAACGATCATCTGGATATATGGACACTCAACATCCGCAACGACGTTCGCTAGTCGGATGGGCAGACATTTGATGCTGATGATATTGTTTTTACCCTCAACCTTCTGCTGAATGACGCTTCGCAGTCGCTTAGCGAAGCTACAAGTATGTAACAGTGGGGCGATGCTGTTGAAAAGGTAGACTCTTTAACAGTCAGGTTTTATTTGAAATCACCTAACCCCCGTTTTCAGGTCGACTATTTCTCGGTCCGTGTCTGGGGTGGAATCACCGTTTTGCCTCAACATATCTGGGGTGAACGGGATCCATTCACATTCAAATTTTACGACCGGGAGAAAGGTTGGCCTGTCGGTACCGGTGCTTATCAACTGGTCGCTGCCGGCGAAACGGAGTTTATTTACCGTCGACGTCAGGATTAGTGGGGAGCTGAAACCGGGTTCCGCCCACTGCTAGCACCCGAACAACTCGTCTGGATCGTAACGGGTCTTGAAGAGACCAGGGCCCTGTTAGCCACCGAGTCAAAACTCGATAGCGTAATGGATATCACCTTGGGAGCATTTGAGAGCATCCGCAGCCAGAATCCGCGAATTATGGCTTGGGACAACGATATGCCTTACGCCTGGATCGGGGCTTGTCCCCGTCAACCATACGATTTCGCCCTGGGATAAGGCGAAATGCGACGAGCACTCAGCCTGATTATCAATCGGCAACAGATCATCGAGATTGCCTGCGAGGGTACTTCTGTGGCTTCTAAGACGATCTTTGTCGAATACCCGGCTATGTAACCTTACCATCAACGCCATCAGGGATTTGTGGGTTGCTCCAAGAGATAATATACCCGTCGCCCGAGCCTTGATTGAAGCCAATGGTTGGGTCTTAAAGAAGGATGGGTTTTATCAGAAAGGCGACCCAGAATTATCACTCAACATTCAAACCCACGAAGCGTTTATCGAGAAAAGACGCATTGCCGAAGTGATTGTAGAACAGTTGAGGGAAGTGGGCATCAACGCTACCACCCGAGCTTTAGCCGGGTTCACCTGGACTGATAATAAGGCTTTTGGTAAATTTGAAGCCGTTATCGATTGGGACGCCTGCGGCTCCATCAACGAGCCGTGGTTTACGTTGAATCGTTATACCAACCAGTTCTGGCGACCAATTGATGAAAGAGCACCGAGCAACAATAATTTCGTTCGCTGGCAGGACGAAAAAGCAGACCAATATAGCGAGCTCGTGGCTAGAATTGGTGTCTTACCTTTAGGTGATGCGGAAATCCTGCCTTTGGTTGTGGAAACGATAAACTATTTTGTAACGAACAAGTGGTGATTCCGCTTACCCAGGCCCGAAAAAACGTTCCTTTTGACACTATATATTGGGTTGGCTGGCCTTCAGTCAAGAATAATTATAGTCACCCTTGTACCTAGTGGATGAGCACTCACCTGATCATTCACAGTCTGCACAAAGCAAAAAATTAGTGCTTGTTGGCGGACAAGAACCGGCATCAGCTAAAGGTAAGATACGGGATCTTTTTACGGGTCACCGCTCAATGGAAAGTGCGTCCGACAACAGTCGAGTAGACGTAAAAAACGCGAGAACCACTGCCAAAAATAGAGTTAGATCCAACCGGAAAAAAACAACACTCAGAGAAGATGATTTATATTGTCATGACTGGCTAGAAGTCACTTCATCAGGTCAGGCTGACCAATACGATTTATTTTATGGTTCATAGGAAGTTTTAGCTATAGTCATTGATCGGAAGTATTAAGCCCGGAGCAATGGGACACCATCGCCCCAGTGCCGGTTGCCCAGATTTACCGGACACATACCCTAGCCCGTCAACCTGTTGGCCTCGATGACGTCGTTGGAAGAAGACGAGACGTGGTTACCGGTGTGGCGTAGGTTGGTCGACGGGGAAGAAACCTTTATCGACGGTAGCTTCGCGGCGGGGGCCTGCAGTCGGAAAAACCAAAGGTGACCAGGGTACGAAGCTGATGGTAGTGGCAGATGGCCAGGGGATTCCTCTCGGAGGTTATCTTTGTTCGGCCTCGCCGGCGGCAGTCACCTTGGTCGAGGCCACATTGGCTTGACTCGACCCAAAAGGCGTCGATACCGCCTTTGATTGCTGACAAAGCCGATGAAAGTCAGTCCTGACGTGAACGACTGGCCGATCAACACATTGAACTGATGGCACCACATCGAAAAAATAGACAGAAGAGCCAAACACAAGATGGCCGCCCCTTACGAGGCTCGCGAAAACGATGGGAAATAGAGCTCACCATCGGTTGGTTGACCAGCTTGGGCCGCATTACCAGGCGATGGGATCGACAGCTGACCATGTCTCGCGCGTTTTTTTCATGTCGTCTGTCTCATCGTAACGATGAGGCACGTATGAAATGACTTCTAATCAAGTGGCTTCAACTGATGCTCAAACACCTCTAATTTCTTTCCAACAGGTTCTCAGGCAGAGGCAAGAGATGGAGGATAACAAAAATCCTGTAAAAAAGGCAAAGTGTTACGTTGTGCGGTGGATTCGCCTAAGGTACAATGATTGCCTCTTATCAGATCTCAGTTGAGATGATATTCGAAACCAACAACTCAAACACAACCCCAAAACATAAAAAGGATTCTCATCGATGATAGACTCAATATCACTGATTTCTGGTCATTCGATGCCGTTGCTAGGATTAGGAACTTGGCAACTCAGAGGACAAGCCTGTAAAAAGGCCATTCAAATGGCATATGAACTTGGCTATCGGCACTTTGATACCGCCTGGCTCTACCAAAATCAACAAGAGATAGGCGAGATACTGCGAGATATGTACGTGGACCGCTCGGATATTTTTTTGACCAGTAAAATTTGGCGAGACTCGCTAACTGCTTCGTCGGTCAAGGGTCAATTTCAACTCTGTCTGGACCATTTACAGATGGATTATGTTGATCTGCTATTGATTCACTGGCCTAGTTCAGAGGTGCCGTTGGCCGAGACGTTGAACGCCTTTATGGAACTACACCAACAGGGACGGGTCAAAAGTATCGGGGTCAGTAACTTCGATATTGATCTAATCGAAGAAGCCAGAGCCATTGCGCCCATCAGCGTCAATCAGGTCAAGTGTCATATCGGCGACCATTCACCTGACCTGCAAGCTTACTGCCAACGACATCAGGTAGCCATTACCGCCTATTGCCCCCTGGCTAAGCAGTCAATTCTCAGTCACCCAACGGTACTGTCCGTGGCCGAACAGCAGCGACGAACGACGGCCCAGGTGGCGCTACGTTGGTTGGTTCAGAAAAAGATAATTGCGATTCCCAAAGCTAGTTCTCAGAACCATTTAAAAGATAATCTGGATGTTTTCGACTGGCAACTGGATGACGCGCAGATGGATCTGCTCGACAGCGTGAGCTAAAGGTTGAAAGTGAGCGCGAGCCAGACGGGGAGAGTTCCCAGTCTAAATTATCGGATCACAGTTTACCTGCTTATTGCCTTCATAAATCGACTTCATCTCCCAGGCTATCATTTTCTTCACCGCAACATTACCATCTTTGCTGAATAAGCTGACGTGGTGATCTTTTGGATCGTACTTATGCCACGCGACGGCGGCCTCGCGGTCGTTGTAAACACCTCAACCATACTTTTGTCGATAAATACACGCAGGATAAGGTACTTTCCCTGCTTCAGTTCAAAAGGAGGCTTGATATAGCCGACGGTCGGCGTCTTTCTCATACTGCCGGTGGTGATCGTAAAGCCGTTGTTTCCATCTTCACCGCATAGCACTCTGACTCCAAGCTCACTCGACGAAGGCACCGTAAAGGTGATTTCCAACTCCATCTTATCGCCGGAGGTGCCTTTTAAGACATAAGGAGCATCGTCCTTGATTGTGATGTTCGCTTCCTGTTTCTGGTTGGAATGCGGTTGCCCCAATTCGCGCAAGGACCTAATGCGTAACATTCTATCCTTAGGCAGATTGAGTTCTCGTGGCAGCGACTGGATACTGGGCTGAATCTTTCCCTTCATCAGCGCATCAAAATCCCGCTCCCGGCCGACTTCTGCATGTCGTTTACCCTGGTGTGTACCACGCCCACATCACACGGTGGCCATCCGGATCTAGAAGGGATTCCAGGGCAAAGAAATCCCATCTGGCCCAATTCATCAAGGCATGATCAGCCGGGAGGTACAGTTCCTCTTTGAAGTCGCCCAAATAATATAACGGCAATCCAGTTGATGGCTGATACACAACAGCATTCACTTATCGCCGATCGGGAACATGTTGGCACAGGAAGTATCTTCCCTCTTCTCAACTCCCCAGGTCTTTCGGAAAGTTGGGATGGAAAAGTTCGCCTTGAAACTCCGACTCCTTGAGGTCTTTGGATTTAGACAAACTCGGATTTGAGCCACCTGCGATAGAGTAGTTAAGTATCGTCTCCCAACCAGCAATCGGGATCCCAATGCTGCATCTCCGGCTCTTTACCGTCTGCGGTTTGAGGTTCGACCGCGATGACTTCAGTCCGCTTTTCCAAATGGTCATCCTGCGCGAAGGCGATCTGATTTCTGCCCGAACCCTGGCCATGATGAATGATGGCCGGTTCCCTTCGGTAGTCATGAGTGCCGCACCACTGAAATTCCGTGTCCAGTCAACGGTGGGGTGAGTGTTGTACATGCCATCGCCAATGGACCATATCCTTACTCGAAACATGAGCGAAGGAGTGCCCCTGGTTCTGGAAGATGTAATGCAGGAGATAGTAACCCTTGTAGTAAATCGCACAGTTGGGGCGGCCGGAATCGCCTTGTCTGGGCCGGGGCGCAAGGGGATAGGTTAGTTGCTCTCCGGCACGGGTTTCGGCATCATAGGCTTCACCGGATTGTTATGAAGCAGGCGACTATGGTTACAAAAGACTTCCATTATATACTCCTTCCTAATCTGTGCTCAAAACGTTGCTATTTTCTCGGTAATCGACGGCAAGTGTACCAATTTAAGTAACGGAAGTAGACATCGTCTTCTCTATCATTCGGTCCACACCAGGTTCATTTGGCGGGACAGCCGGGTTTTTCAAAATGCTTCTCATCTGGCCAGCACCAAAAACCCAAACTCCAGCACCAAATTCTTGGTAAAGTTGGAGATCCTATCCACTTGCCATCATTAAATTTTGTCTTTTGCCAATTGTCCTTTCTGCTATTGATCGGTTTACCGACATCACATTTCCATCCACTATCACCGATATACTTGGGTTTGTCACCCAAGATAATATCCGCTAGAAATCCACCGACATCTGCGGCTCCCAGCTCCGCATCGTGTACGCGAATAGCAATAAGAACAGATCCGCTTTTGAGAGTAAATTCAGTTGCGGTAGGAACTCGCCAGTTATTGGCTTTTGCCACCTTTTTATCATCAATGAAAACAACCCAAGAATTGTCACCGGAGACTCGTAAGGTACCTTTCTTGGGGAAAGTATAATCGGGATCGGTTGCCGTTTGTTATTAGCATGACCTGTTTTACCGGTTACTTCGCCCGCACAGTAACTGCCTGGGTGAGGAAATGCTTCTTGCTGCTAGCAGCAGGGCAATTGCCTTTTTAGGGGATACGGGTTTCGGTTGGATTTTGGGAGATTACTATTTTAATCGAGAGCTTTTCAAGGTCATTTTCGAAGGAAGCAAAAGAACACCGGGTGAGGTTATCCTGACGGCTAAACGCTGATTTCCCCGACAACACCCAGGCTATATCGATATTATCGAAATGTATACCCTGTTAGGAGATCCTGCTCTGAGACTCAATCTACCACCGCTTACAATTCAGATTCAGCCAACAGACGTATCGGTTGTAAATCCTAGCCAGTTGCTAATAGCCGCTAATTCTTCTCAGGCCGAGGTTGTATTTTTTGATCAAAATGGCGCCGATCTCAGCCGAAGCAGGATCGACCTACGACCAACGGCTCAGTTGCAAGTCTGAGTCGAGCAGTCAGCGGAGTAAGGGTTTACGCATGGAATCAGCAGCAAGACGCTGTTGGCTATTATCAGTTTCAGTCAGCAACTACTCATTTAGCAGCGAAATTGCCAGATCTGGTGATCAGTCGGCTGGATCTAATCGAACATTAGTCGCAAACTATGCTCTCGGTTGAAGTTCAAAATCTGGGACAAGTCGGGGCGAGTCAGATTCTTGTTAAAGTGAGTTCTATTCTAAATCGTAAGGAGCCTTCCACTGAACAGACATCAGCGCAATGCATTGAAAAGATCGGAATCGGTGAAAAGAAGCAGATCATGATTCCGTGGTAACCACAGAAAGATATGACCGACGGGCAGAGAGAAGAAAATAGCACTAATAACCGGCTGAAGCAGACATGCGTCGGGGAATACTATCCGCTACCCGTTGGTGAACATTTGATCAGAACTGGTAATGGCTTGACATTCCTGGTCCAAGCAGAAAGCCCGGCGCTACTGATCGCTCGATCTGCCGACGAGATTGAGCTGGCCAATCAACCAGATCTGCAATATCAGCATGATCCGGTTGAATTCCAGATTTTGTCAACCTGACCGGGTCAAACTAACTTCAAAGCAACCTTTTCACCGTTTGGTTCTGAAAGGGAGACAGTTTCCGATCAGATTTAGCTTTACCGGTTAGAAACGTCAAAGGGGCAATGGGTACGAAGGCCGAACCAAGTTGTTGATTTGCCTGGTACGTATTGCTTTCATCAAGCGTACGGACATCGTGCCACCCGAATTAAGCCTGACGTTGAATCACCAGAGTTTTATCGCTGGCGACTATGCCTCTTATACCCCGGTTATTTCAGCCAGAATTTCAGACCTCAATGGCGTTCGGTTAGATACAATTGCCCTTCGTTAAAACAATCTCATCCTTACTCAACAAGCTTACTCGGTGGCCTTGTCGCCGGAGAATCCGAACTTAGTTCACGTTTCCTATCAGCCACATCTGTCGGTAGGCCGTTATCACCTTCTTCTCTTCGCCGAAGATAGTAACGGGAATCACAACCAGACCGAAATTCAGTTTCAGATTGCCGACAGAATGGCAGTAGAGAAAGTTGCCAATTATCCAAATTATTTTTCGTCTGGTCATAAATCTGGTCAGGGCACCTATTTTGCCTATCTGCTGACCGATATGGCTGACCAGGTAACATTGAAAATTTATACGCTGACCGTCCGCCTGGTTAGCCAGTTTGACATACTCGACGGCTTTGCGGCTATAACGAGTTTTGCTGGGATGCCCTGGACGATGACGGCGACCCGTTGTTAGCTAATGGAGCGTATTTGTATAAATGGGTAGTCACGCAAGAGCAGCAGCAGGTTGAAAAGATTGGTAAAATTGCGGTTCGGTCCGGATCCGGGCGTCGGTAGTATCGTGGTCGGCTTTGCCAGTAGATGAAAACAATTAAGCGCTTGGTGTGGATAATTATATGGCTGAATTCTATTCAGCTGATTGACCAACCTGTCCGTTGGCATCAATCAGCTTGTACTCCTGACCTTTGCTGGGATCTAGGCGGCTTGTGCTGCGATGAATTTCATACTCGGAAGACAACCTAACAAGCGGGAAGTTGGAATCCAACACTAATAGTTGTTCATTGGTTTTTGCCATTTCAGGACTTGTCCTTTGCGTGTTCCTTTGTGTCGAACGATGAGGTTAACGGGGCGCCACGCTAGTGGTGTTCCCGTTAACAATGGGTTTTAGCCCTCTGATCCATCGGCGACCCTCGCCACGATTATCTGAGATCGCGATTCCCCGCCAAAGGGTAAATGGTCGTAGCTAGCCCACTTCGATATGATCTCGAACCTGTTAAGCGCCAACAGTGCGTCCAACTCTTGCGGGAAATACATCCGCATGTCCAGCGATCCCGTCTCGACAGTGACGCCGGCTTATTCTCTCGACGTCACGGTGTACAGGATCTGCGTATCCGTCTCATAGTGGGAGCACCCCAGAACACGCACGGTTCCCTTTCCACTAGGGCTATCGAACTCGGAAATCACCTGCGTTTCATCTGGAACCTGCAGCAATATCTTGAGATTGGGGACGAACACGTCGATTACGAGGCGCCCCTTAGGTGCCAGGTGGCTTTCACACATTCCAGGTATGATCGCAATTTGTTGTGGGAATGCAGACGACACGGATTGTTGGACGGTATTGCGATCAGTGAGAATCTTCCGGACGTCGAGAAGAATCGCATGTTGGCGGAAACCCAGGATATGTTCAGACGTTGCGCAGCAAACTTCGCCTGTGCGACGCACAGCATCACGTCTGAATGTCGACACCTGTAACTCGAAAACCGGCTTGAACCAAGGACATCCCGATCTTGCCCGTTCCACATCCTAGTTCCAAGATCAGATCACCGATGTCACGGGCTATCCCGGGCCAGAAATCCAGATTCGGCCCTCCGAACAGGAGATCTTACCCATCAGCGTAGTCGCAGA
>Ga0310342_100000668_pt1 | contig 19894 bp, 13 predicted proteins | sample S15DNA20500_MG_FD_206155 | JGI IMG/M metagenome (GOLD analysis project Ga0310342, IMG submission 206155) | Marine microbial communities from station ALOHA, North Pacific Subtropical Gyre - S1503-DNA-20-500_MG | ecosystem: Environmental > Aquatic > Marine > Oceanic | place: Pacific Ocean: North...
GGGGTTTTCCGACTTACGTGGTGCTCGACAATGATGGAGAGACCAAGCTCGGGCAACTGGGTGCCGGAAGAGACAAGACTCCGTCGTCCTTCATCGACGAGTTCAAGGGGGTGGTGCGGATGAGTGACGGAGCCATCGAGGCCTTCCTGAAAGCCAACCCTGACAAGGCCGCCGGCTACAAGGCCGCCATTGAAGAATTCCAGACCTCCAAGAAAAGTCTCATGGCCTGGCTGGAGACCGGGCCGAAGAGGACTGAAGAGAATACCAAGAAGTTCGAAGGATTCAACAAGCGCATCGGGGAGGCGGAGAAGGCTCTCAAGGCCTTTCACTGATCCCGGTCACGCATTTCGCGTTTTCTCTGATAGAGGAACGCTGGTCACGGAGGAGACTTCGCCGGAAGCCCCGGCGACCAGGTCTCCTCCGTTGTCGTGTTTATGGGCCGTAATCCGGGTCCATGAACGCCTGGGTCGGAAAACCCAGGGCCTTGTGAGAGGAGGAGTGCTCCCTCCCGGGTCGCATGGAAGGGTGATTCGCCTTGGGCAAAATGTTGGAATAAAGGACTTTTCGAGTCCCTGTTAATACGCCTTCATCGCGTAGCGAATAGAACCACTCATGAAAACGACAGCCTCACTCTTTTCCACTATCTCTGCATTAATTGCCCTTTTGTCCCTGGCCGCTGTCCATGCTGCGGACAACAACAAGGTCTGGACCGATCCCGCGAAGGCGGCCGGGGAAGATCCTGATTTTGTGATCCAGGGAGAATACGCAGCCAAGGGTGCCGGAGCCCAGGTGATTGCGTTGGGCAATGGCCACTTCCAGGCCGTGCTCTACCCGGGCGGCCTGCCCGGGGCTGGTTGGGACGGCAAGGGGAAGAGCCTGCTGGACGGAAAAACCGATGGTGGCCAGGCCGCCTTCGTTCCGGCCGCGGGCAGGAAGCGCTACATGGCCGGGGGCGGAACGGAATTCAGTGCCACCCGCAAGTTTCCGCCGGAAGGACACGGCGAATACAGCGGTGAAATCGCAAACGGTGTTTTCAATATAAAGGCCAAGAGTGGCAAAGGGATGGCGCTCAAGAAGGTGGAGCGGAAGAGTCCGACCCTCGGCGCAAAGCCTCCGGAGGGTGCAGTGGTTCTCTTTGACGGTAGTAACGTCGATCACTGGAAGAACGGCAGGATCACGGGCGGGTTGCTGGGTGCGAGCAATGCGATCAGCACCAAGCTCTTCCGGGACTGCGCCATTCACGTGGAATTCCGCACGCCTTATCGCCCTCATTCACGGTCCCAGGGACGGGGCAACAGCGGGGTCTACTACCAGGGACGCTGGGAGACCCAGGTTCTCGATTCCTTCGGCCTGGAAGGGCTCATGAACGAGTGCGGGGGGATCTACTCCATTGCCGCCTCCAAGCTCAACATGTGTCTCCCACCCCTGAGCTGGCAGACCTATGACGTTGAATACACTCATGCCAAGTTCGACAAGGAGGGGAAGCGCACGGCCTGGCCCCGCATGACAGTCAGGTTGAACGGGGTGGTGGTCCACGAGGACCAGGAGATGGGCAAGACCCACACCACGGCGGCCCCGGTGCACGGTCCGCTCAAGCCGGACGTGGGAGGCCCGATCTTCCTGCAGAATCACGGGAATCCGGTCGTTTACCGGAACATCTGGGTGCTGCCCAAAAAGTAAAGGATCCAGGAGCTGTCCGGAACAGGCCCTACGGCTCGATCAGGATCTGACAGCCGATTGCCTTGGTAACCGGGGTGGTGACCTTCCTGCCTCCCAGGATGGCGGCGAGAGCATCCTCGAGATCGCGGGTGGTAGGCTTGGGCCTGCGCTTGCCGTAGGTGGTGTAGGTGTCGTCAATGCGTCCACGATAGACGCAAGTGCCGTTGCGGAGGTAAACGTGTGCCTCGGGAGTGACTCTCGCCTTGTGGAATCGGGCGTAGTCCTGCTTGTTGTCGAGGATGACCGGGCTGATCACCTCGAACTCCCTGGCATGTCTGGCGAGATCTTCCTTTTTGCCGTCCGGGTCAGGATGGATCTGAAAGAAGCGTACTCCCTTCGCTTCAAAGGTCCGTGCCAGGCGGCGCAGGGAGGGCTGATAAAAATTGGCGATGGGGCAGGTCGTATCGACGTAGACGAAGACCACCGCAACAGTTCCCTTGGATTTGGCGGGTTCATGAACCACGCCGGTGACGTCCATCAGGCGGAGGTTTTCCAGCTGGAGGGGATCCTGCTTCCGGGCCGACTGGGACCAGGCCGTGGGGCTGAGGAGCAGGAGGACCGTAAGGGAAATGCAGGAAAGCAGTTGCATCGCAGAAGTCGCTAACGTCTGCGGAACCCTCCGAGGAAGGAGTTGAGGTATTGCTGCACCGCTGGCTGCTCATCCTTGTCGAGGATCTTGTTTCCATTCTTGTCGAAGCGCGAGAAGATCCGGGAGCGGATGCGGCCCGGGACCTCCTCATACTGAATAAGCCCGTCTCCGTCCTCGTCGTAGTTCTTGACGTTGAGGAAGCTCCTGCTGGCCTGCTGGATGGCCTGGGCGGCGCTGGTAATGAGCTGACTGCGCTGGGCGTCGGTGATGGCCTTGATCTTGCTGTTGTCCTCCGGCACCACGATCAGGGTGACACTCCCCATTTCGTCATCAGATTCCTGGCCCCAGGTGATGCGGCGGGGCGGACTGTTCGGGTTTTTCGGATTGCTGGCTGAGTTATCATAGACCAGGCGGGTCTTGAGCACAGTGCCAGCCGGCAGGTCGAGAGCTTTCTTGAACTGGTAGCGGTCCTGCCAGTCGAGGTCCCAGTCCTTGATGTCCATCAGGCTGATCTTCTTGCCGCCCGGGAGGGTGGCGGTCATGACCATGGAGCGGCAGAGGTAGTGGGCGTGACCGCCGACCGAGACCGCCTTGACCGGAACGGGAAGAGTAATGCTGTCCTCCACCACGTAGTTCTGTTCTCCCGCAGGAATGTTGATGCCCTTGGTGGCACCGAAGAAGGGCGGAATCTGGATGGGGACGAGATTCACCTCGGGGGCCTTCTTGGCAAAGTAAAGGGCCAGTTCAGCCTCCTCCACCTCCTTTTTGCCGGAGGGGTGGAAGTGGGTCTGCATCACGACATCCGAACCCTTGGGCAGAAACATGGCGAGATCGCCGGGGAGGTTGGCCGGGGTGGCACCTGGCACGTGGCCACCCAGTCCTCCGTTGCCTCCCCCGAAGGCTGACGCCGGATCGGTGATACCGCCAGCCTGGCGGAGGAATCCCATTCCGCTTATTCCTGCCTTGCCGTCGCGACCGTCCAGTTTACGGGCCGCTCCATTGGCGTCGATGAAGAAGAGGGCGTGGTGGAGGGCGGCCCTGGCCGTGGGGCGGAGTTCCACCGCCTTGACCCACTTGTCCTCGGGGAGTTGGAGGGGAAAGACAAATGAACGATAGATATCCCTTCCGTCGGCTGGAACTTTGAACCTGCCCTTCATCTTGACCACGAGGTCGGGCTTTCCGAGGTACCAGCCGCTGGGATACTCGGGTGCCTTCGGCGCTTTCCCCGGATCGCCCTCGGAGGTCCCTGCCTCCACCCACTCGCTGAAGAGATCAATCTCCTTCTCGCTGAGACGGCGGTCGTTGGCGTAGTGCAGGTTCTTGTTGACCGGTTTCCAAGGCGGCATGTAGCGGTCGAGCAGGACGTCCTCGATAGTGAGGGCACGTTTCTTGACGTCCCGGTAACTGATGAGCGAAAAGGGGCCGGTTTGCCCGGGACGATGGCAGCCGGTGCAATTCTCGTGGATGAGCGGCGCGATGTGCTCGTTGAAGGTGACCTTGGCGGACAGGGAGGTAGTGAGGAGAAGGAGCAGGAAAGAAGAGGTTCTGGTCATGGATGGGTGGCGCGTGGGATACCATACAGATACCGCCACGGGAATAGAGTTTTGGTTAATCTATTGGCGATTTTGCTGAGGAAGGGATGAATCACGGGGAATTGAAGCTGTAACTTCAGGTAGGTTCCCGGGGTCGCATGCCCCTTGGCCTGGACAAGTCCGCTTTCATGAAATGGTCATTGAATGAGAGGATAAATGAGGGAAAATGGCGGAAGTTCCTTCACCCTTTACAGTTCCCTCACCCTTCATGAGACGAGTTGCGCTTGTGGCGATCGCGCTGCACTCACTGCCTGCTTTCGCTGCGGATGGCTTGCTGGGCTACTACCGGCAGCCTGCCCTGCACGGGGACACGGTGGTCTTCTACGCCGAGAGCGACTTGTGGAAGGTCCCGGTTCAGGGTGGGATAGCCCAGCGGTTGACCACTCATCTCGAACGGGAACGTTTCCCGTGCATCAGTCCCGACGGCAAGACCGTGGCCTTCACCGCCTCCTATGACGGCACGCACGAGATCTATCTCATGCCGTTAGAGGGCGGTCGGCCAACCCGTCTGACCCATGAGGGTGTCAGTGGTCAGCGTGGTCCGCGACCGGTTTCCTGGAAATCCAACCGTGAACTGGTCTACGCCACCTGGTACTTCGCGCGACGGGATACGCACCAGTTGGCGGTCCTCGATATTGAGAGTGGAAAGAAGCGGGTCATTCCCCTCGAGCAGGCTAGTGACGGTGAGTTTGCCGGTGATGGGAAGACACTTTTCTTTGCCCGCCTGCCCCGGCAGAAAAGCTTTGCCAAGCGCTACCGGGGTGGATTGATCGAGAACCTCTGGCGGTTCCGGACTGGCGACAAGGAGGCCGTTCCGCTGACTGCCGATCATGACGGGACAAGCCGGGATCCCATGGTGTGGGAAAAGCGTCTCTATTTTTCGACCGACCGCGACGGCACGATGAACCTGTGGTCGATGAACCTGGAGGGGAAGGATCTGAAACAGCACACCGACTTTGTGGGCTGGGACGTGCTCTCTCCTTCGCTGCACGGAGGCCGGATCATCTTCCGCAACCGGGCGGATATCTGGATCTACGATGTGAAGCGGGACGCCGCGAGAAAACTTGATATCCGTCTGGCGACTGACTTCGACCAGAAGCGCGAACGCTGGGTGGGCAACCCGTTGTCCTACCTCAATTCCTGGTTCCTCTCGCACGACGGCAAGCGGGTGGGTCTCACCATTCGCGGGCGTGGTTACGTGGTGCCGGTCAAGCCGGGTCGCGTGGTCCGTCTGAAGCAGAAAGTGGAGAGCCGTACCCGGGACCTGCGCTTTCTTCCGGGAACCAGGGACATGATCTATCTCTCCGATCAGAGTGGGGAGATGGAGTTCTGGCGGCAACCTGCGGACGGCCTGGGTGAGCCCCTGCAGGTAACGACCGGGGGCACAACCATGCGGCATGACGGTATTCCCTCTCCGAATGGCAAGCTCCTCGCGCACACCGATCGCAACCAGGTTTTGTGGATGCGGGATCTTGCCAGTGGGGTCGAATGGAAGGTGGCGCGCTCGCGGGAGGGTAACAAATGGGATTACATCGATCTCACCTGGTCGCCGGACAGTCGCTGGATCGCCTTCGCGGACACCATGGAGAATCGGACCCAGCAGATTTTTCTCTACGATACCGGAACGAAGACGAGGCCCGTTCCGGTGACCACTGCGCGGCTGGACAGCTACAGTCCGGTCTTCGGACCGGGTGGCAAGTGGCTCTACTTCCTCTCCGATCGCACCTTTCGCTCGGTGCAGGGATCGCCCTGGGGTGCCCGGCAACCGGAGCCGCTTCTGGACAAGACCACCGGCATCTTCGCCCTCGACCTGATCGGTGGCCAGCGCTCTCCATTCCTGGCCAAGGACGAGGGTGAGCCGCCCGGAACGGGAGAGGGCGGGGAAAAGAAGGAGGAGATCAATCTGGACGGAATAGAGAGCCGGTTGGTGGTGGTTCCGGTGGAAGCGAGCAACTACCGCTATCTCAGCAGAGCGCGGGGCAATCTCTTCTGCCTTTATTCCTCGCTTTCACTGAGCCGTAAATCGGCACTGGTAACGTTTCCCATCACCACCGATGGCACCAAGCATAAGTGGACCACCGTAATGAGTGATGTCCGGGGCTTCGAGCTTTCGGGAGATGGAACGACCTGTCTGGTGCGCAAGGGTGACAGCTATTACGTCTTTGCGGCCACCGGGAAGGCGCTCAGCAATCCGACCCAGGCCAAGCTCAATCTTGGTGGATTATCTCTCAGTGTGAGTCCGGCGGAGGAATGGCGCCAGATGTTCGTGGATGCCTGGCGCATGCATCGCGACTACTTTTACGATCCGAAGATGCACCGGGTGGACTGGGAGGCGGCGCGTCGCAGGCACGAGCCTCTTCTTCCGCGTTTGACCAGTCGCTGGGAACTCGATGACCTTATTGGCCAGATGGTTGGTGAACTCTCGGCCATGCACACGGACATTTATTCGGGTGACATCCGCGATGCCACCGACGGATCGAGTCTTGGCCACCTGGGCGCGCAATTATCGAAGGCGGAGGAAGGCTTCCGGATTGACCATCTTTACGAAACCGATCCCGACTACCCGGCGGAGGAGGGACCACTCCTCAAGGCCGGGGTGGAGATGCAGGTGAGTGATGTGATTCTCTCGGTAGATGGGGTGCCCGCTGCTTCAGTGCGGGAGATTGGTGCCCTCCTCAAGAACAAGGCGGGTCGGAAAGTGCTCCTCGAATCGCGCCGGATCGGGGTGGGAGGAACGCGCAATTCCATCGTGGTCCCTCTTACCGTGAGCGGATTCCGCAACCTGAAGACCAGCAACTGGGAATACACCCGGCGCCTGGAAACCGAGGAGAAGGGGAAGGGTGAAATCGGCTACTTCCACATGCGTGGAATGTCAGCCTCCAACTATGCGGAGTTCGTGAAGGGTTACTATCCGGTTTTCAACCGGAAGGGGCTCATCATCGACATGCGCCAGAACTATGGCGGCAATATCGACAGCTGGATCCTGGGGCGCCTGAGCCGCAAGCCCTGGATGTACTGGAAAACCCGTACCGGACGACCGTTTGCCAACATGCAGTTTGCCTTCAACGGACACATGGCCGTGCTGGTCGACGCCTACACAATCTCCGACGGTGAGGCCTTCTCGGAAGGGTTCCGGCGTCTTGGACTGGGTCCGCTGATCGGGACCAGGACCTGGGGAGGAGGAATCTGGCTGCGGAGCGCCACCCGGCTGGTTGACGGCGGCATGGCACGCAGTCCTGAGACCGGCGTCTACGCCCCCGACCGCACCTGGATCATTGAGGGGACGGGACTGCAGCCTGACATGGTGGTGGACAACCTGCCGCATGAGACCTTCCGGGGGCGGGATGCGCAACTGGAGGCGGCCCTGGCCTACCTGCGGAAGAAGATTGAGGAGGACCCACCCAGGATGCCAACGCCGCCCGATCGGCCGGACAAGTCCTTTCGTTATCCGGTCCGTCCCTGAAGGCAGGCTTCCGTTACCGGAACCCGCTTCTCAGGTTCTTGGGCCACCCGCCGGCAACAGGAAGGCGACTAGAGCCGGTAGGCGCGCTGGCAGGTCTCGTGCAGGATGGCGTTCTGCTCCCCAACGCTCAGTTCGGCCACGTAGGCGCGGACGGAACTGGCCCACTGTGCGTAGGAATCGATGCGCAGGAGGCAGACAGGCCAGTCGGTGCCGAAGCAGAGTCGCCCGGCACCGAACATTTCGAGTGACTCGTCGAAGTAGTTCTTGAGAGTGGCCTCGCTGATCGTCTCGTCGGTCACCTCGGTGACCATTCCGCTGATCTTGACTGCGAGGACGTTGTCCCGTTCGGCGAGGGCGGCCATGCCCTCCCGCCACCCGCTCTCGATACGTCCATTGTGGATCTCGGGCTTGGCGATGTGGTCGATGACGAAGGGCTGGTCGGGGTGGCGGTCGACAAACTCGATGGTGGGGGGGAGATGTTTCTGGAAGATGAGGATGTCGTAGACCAGCCCGTGGTCCTGGAGCCTCTCGATACCCCGATTGAATTCCGTGCCCAGAATGAAGCTGTCGTCCGGTTCATCCTGCACCACGTGCCGGACGGCCTTGAACTTGCGGTGACTGCTCAACCGTTCGAGGTGCTCCTCCACGTTCCCGTCGGCGAGGGGCACCCAGCCTACCACGCCCTGGATGCGGTCACACTCGTCCGCCAGCTCCAGGAGCCAGTCCGATTCCTCGATGGTCTGGCGAGCCTGTACCGCCACCGTCCCGGAGACCCCGGCGGCGTCGGTATTTGTGATCAGGTCGGGGATGAGGTAGTCCCTGGCAAGGACGGAGTCAGGAGTGATCCAGGGGTAGTGCTTCGGATCGTAGTTCCAGAGGTGATGGTGGGCATCGAGCATGGGCCGGAGTTCGGGGTGAGGGCCTGACGGGACCTTGTTAAGCGGGGTAGCCGGTGCTGTCCAGTGCTTCCCGTGTGCTCTGGTCTCCTCTCATTGCTGAGACCGGTCTTCCTCCCCGAGGAAGAGAGGTACCATGTGGCGCTGATAAATGTTTTCGGTGACGTTCTTCCCGATTACTCCGGCATTGGTCTTGAGTGCGTCGAGGTAGGTGTCGCCGAGTTGCGCGGCCACCTTGAAGCCCACATGCAGGAGCTGGCGGAAGTGCTGGTTGTAGGCCGGGTTGCTCTGGTCATGGCGGAGGGCGTCCGTGTAATGTTCACTGGTCCATTCGTTGACTTCCTCCGCGCCGGGCAGTTTTGAATCATCAACGTCGATGACGGTGGCGTAGGGCTCGCAGAGGGCCTCTTTCTTCTCAAGAGCGGTGGCATAGATCTGTTTGGCGAGGGCGAGGGCTTCTCCGCCGGCCTCCGCCAGGCCGATCAGTTCCTCAAGCCAGGTGGTGCCCGCGGTCTTGATGTGAAGCCCGGCGCCGGTGCGGGCCAGGGCACGCCTGATGGGCCCGTAGATGGAGAATTTGTCGGAACCGGAGTGCACGCTGAGCTTCAGCGTTCCGGGAAGGCCGTAGGCCTTGATGGCGTGGGCGATGACTGCGAGGTCGTCGTTGAATTCCTGTTCGAACCGGGCGAGGTCGCCAACGTAGTCGACTCCCTTGTTGAAGCGACCGGTGAATTTTGGAGCGATGGTCTGGATGGGAAAACCCTGGTCGGCAATGGCGGCGAGAATGACGAGCATCTCGGGCGGTGTCTGGGGATCGTCAGTTTCATCCATGGAGACCTCGGCGATGAAGTCCTCGCCGTCCTTCGCCCCGGCAATGTGGCGATAAATGCGGCCGGCGAGTTCGCAGGCCTTGAGGAACTGTCTGGCCGTCTTCTCGACGTTTTCACGTGTGATCTGGAGGGGAGCCGCGATGCCTTCGATCTCGATGGTTCCGATCAACTCGGGATGCTGGTCGATGAAGGCCGCGATTTCCTCGGGGGCGGCCGGCGTGCCGATGTCGTCCGCAACGTCGATGGTATAGAAATCACAGTGGGGCAGATAGCGGTCGACGGTTCCGAGATTGATGTGGTCCGCGTCCAGGAGGTAGTCGGAGGTCCAGCCGAGGCTGGTCACTGCGGCATCGGCGGCGGCACGCGTGCCCGCCGGCTCGGAACCGACGATGAGGTGCTCGCGATTGGACTTGTTCCAGACCGGGGTAACCGGAATGCCCCGGTTGGCGAGCTGCTGGAAGGACCGGAGTTGGGCTTCCGCCTGGTGGGCGAAGCGGTCGCCGACTCCGAAAGTGAATTTATCGATGGTTTTCATTGGTAGATTGTCGAATCGCCAGGGTAATGAAGCCCGTTAAGAATCATCCTTTGGTGAGCGCGACCTGGCAGAGAGGTTCCCGGGTTTGCGGAAGGCTTAGTTATTCTCAGGGAGGCCCTCGTGATGGCCGATGTTCCTGACGGATTCAAAGATCCTGAGGACAGCGGCAAGAAGGTCTTCGGGGATGGGTTTCTCCAGCCACTCGGCCCACTTGCGCACATTTTCAGGATTGGCCGACCCCGCCACGCAGGTGGCGATGTCTTCGTGAGCACAGGAGAACTGGAGGGCGAGTTGGGCGATATCAACTCCCTCGTCCTGGCAGAGTTTCGCAGCTTCACGCGCGGCGTCCTTCACTTCTTCTGGTTCCTTGAGCCAGTCGGGAAGCGGGGCGTTGGTGAGCAGGCGGGCGGAGAACGGCCCCGCGTTCATGACTCCGAGGTTTTTCTCCCGGAGCCGTGGGAGCAGACTGTCGGCCAGGACCGTGTTCTGCAGGGTGTACTGGTTGTAGGAGAGGATGCAGTCGAGTTGATCCTCAGTGTGGTCGAGGACCTTGTGGAAGGTCTTCATGGGGTAGCAGGAAAATCCGACCGCCCGCACGAGTCCCTTCTCCTTCAGGGCAAGGGCGGCGGGGATGGTCTCCTCCCAGATCTGCGGAAGTTCGACGAACTCGACATCATGGAGGAGGAGGATGTCGAGGTGATCCGTGCCGAGACGGTGAAGGGAAACATGCACACTCTCGTCGACGCGTCGGGCAGAAAAGTCGAAGTGAGTAAGTGAGTAGCGTCCCAGTTTGGTACCGAGCAGGTAGGAGTCCCGCGGAACATCCCGGAGGGCAATGCCGAGCAGGACCTCCGACATGCCGCGGCCGTAGAAGGGTGAGGTGTCGATGAAGTTGATCCCGAGGTCGAGGGCCACCCGGACGGAGGCGAGCGCTTCCTCGAGGCGTACGGGCCGGAACTCCTGGCCGAGCGAGGATGCCCCGAAGCCGAGGATGGGGAGGTCGAGGCCGGTTTTGCCGAGAGGGCGCGATTTCATCACTGGAGTTTCTGACTGTCAGTCACAAGTGGTGGTCTTCAGCTGATCAGGTCGCGGAAGGCCCTGATGGTCTGGCGGGCGGCGGTGTCCGGATCGGGAAGAGGGAAAATCTCGGCGGAGAGGTAACCGTCGTAGCCGATCTCCCGCAGGGCGGCGAGGACGGAGGTCATTTCGGTGTGACCAAATCCGATGGCCTGACGGTTGGAATCTGCAAAGTGGACGTGTCCCACTTTCGGTCCGGCGGCACGCAGAGCCTCCCCGAGGTCGGGTTCCTCGATATTCATGTGGAAGAGGTCGGCGAGGAGGACGGTGTGATCCAGCTTGTGCTGATCGAGGTAGGCTGCTGCGGGGGCGAGTTGATTGAACTGGTTGGTTTCGTAACGATTGAGAGGTTCGTAGATGAAGGCCACTCCGTGCTGTGCAGCGCGCTCATCGGCAGCTTGCAGGGCTTCGGTGAGCCAGGCCAGCGATTGATCCCGCGAAACTTCTCCGCCCCACTTGCCCTGCATCGATCCGAGGATGGAGGGCGCTCCCAGTTGTCCACCGAAGTCGATCATGGAGAGGACAAACTCAAGGGCTTCCGTGCGTCGTCCGGGGTCCGGGTCGGTGAGGGAGAGTCCGTGCTGGACCATGCCGGCCCCGGTGCCCACCGCCGCGATGCCAAGATCGTGTTCGGTGGCCATGGATTTCACGGATTCCAGATCGATGAATTCCGGACCCGGGAGGAAGAGTTCGACGGCGTCAAAGCCTAGTTTGCCTGCCAGGGCAAAGCCGTCGGGGAGGGACTGGTGAAAGACGAAGGGGCCAGCCTTGGCCTCCGGAACCTGCGCGAGGGTTATGGCGGACTTCATGATGCGGCGGAAGGGGGGAGGGGTGGGTCTTGGATGCAGGGGAGTCAAGGGATTTCCGGAACGACCACGATGGTGCTCGACGATCCAGTTTGACAGACTACAAAAAGACCGTGGTATATACCTGTGAAATCGGTAGAACCCGTATCATAATGGAGGGGTCCATATGAGATCATCAAGATTGACCCTGGCCACTGTGCTCGCCCTGGCGGGGACAACCGCTGGAGAGGTGGCGAAGGAGTTCGAGAAAAAGATCACCCCTCTTCTGGAGGATTATTGTTACGACTGTCATGGCGACAGCTCGAAGAAGGGAGATGTCTCCCTGGATGAATTCAAGAATCTCGCCAGCCATCTGGAGAATCACGATTTGTGGCTGCGGGTATGGAAGAAGATGCGGACCCATCTCATGCCGCCCGCCAAGGAGGACTACCAGCCCACGCCCGAGGAACGCAGGGTCATCATCTCGTGGATTGAGAAGCACGTCCTGAAACTCGACCCGGAGAACCCTGATCCGGGGCGGGTGACCATCCGGCGCCTGAATCGGGAAGAGTATCGCAATACAATCGGGGACCTGGTCGGCGTCCGTTACAACGTGGATGATAATTTCCCTCCCGACGACACCGGGTTCGGATTCGACACGATCGGGGAGGTGCTCACTATTTCCCCCCTGCTTCTTGAGAAATACCTCGCCGCGGCAGAGGAGATCGCGGAGCTTGCCCTTCCCTCCACGGTGGTCCGAAGACGACCGATCATGATTGATCCCGGGAACTTTCGACAACGGGACAACAACCAGCAGAGCGCACGCTTCATGGAGGCCGACAAGAAGCATACGGTGGGAGTGGATCGGCGCCTCAGCAAGCCAGGCCAGTATAGTCTGGAAGTGAAATACCGGATTGAGAATGAGCGGGGCCGACCGCAGGGGCAGACCGCAAACTGGGGCATTCTGGTTGATGGCAAGGAGCTTGGGCGGGTGGAAGTGAGTGGTGCCGGCCGCTTGCGTGACGTTTTCAGGAAGGAGATCGAATTGAGCGAAGGAGGCCATCGCTTTGAGTTTTCCATCGTCCCGGGGGAACCGGGTGAGGGTGAAGGGACCTGGGGAGTGCGGGTGGAGGAATGCAGGCTGATCCGCCAGGGCGGCAGCGACTGGGAACTTTACCCTGAGAGTTACCGGCGAATCTTCTTCAAGGGATTGGCGCCGGACGGAGAGAAGGAGAGGGCGGCCTACATGAGGGAGATCGTGGAAGGCTTTGCCACCAGGGCGTTCCGTCGTCCGGCGGAGAAGAGCACGGTGGATCGTCTGACCGGGATGGCACTGAACCGGACTGGAGAGGAGGATGCCAAGTTTGTGGATGGAGTGAAACTGGCGGTCACGGCTGCCCTGACCTCGCCACGTTTCCTCTTCCGCAGTGAAGTGCAGGCCGACCCTGATGACCCAGGCAAGGTTGTGGCGGTGGACGAGTTTGCCCTGGCCTCGCGCCTTTCCTACTTCCTGTGGAGTTCCGCACCCGACGAGGAATTGTCCGCCCTGGCTGCCAGGGGTCATTTGCGCCAGAACCTGCGGGCACAGGTTGACCGCATGCTGGCCGACCGGAAAGCAGGCCGCATGGTGAGAAACTTCGTAGGTCAGTGGCTGCAGGCGCGGGATCTGCGCGGCCTGAACATCGATGTGCGGCGTATCCTGGGGGAACGGAACAAGCGGTTTGCGGAGCGAGTCTTCGACCAGGAGGTGCGGCGTGACATGGAACTCGAGACGGAGTTCTTCTTCCAGCATGTGGTGCGGGAAAACCGGCCGGTGCTGGAATTGCTCAACGCGAGGTATTCCTTCCTCAACGAAAACCTGGCCAGGTTCTACGGCGTGCCCGGGGTGAGCGGACGCACGCATCGCCGGGTGGATTTCGGGGAGGATCAGCCTGCGCGGGGCGGAATCCTGGCGCAGGGGACCTTTCTCATTGTGACTTCTCAGCCGACGCGGACCTCTCCGGTCAAGCGCGGTCTCTTCGTGCTTGAGAACATCCTGGGGACGCCCCCGCCGCCGGCCCCACCAGATGTGCCCGAACTGGAGGAGGCGCGGGGGGAACTCAGCAACCCAACGATGCGGGAACTCATGGTCGAGCACCGTCAGAAGGCGCTGTGCAGGTCGTGCCACGAGCACATGGATCCGATCGGGCTGGCGCTGGAGAATTTCAATGCAATCGGGCAATGGAGGGAGGAAGAGGACGGCAAGGCCATCGACAGCGCAGGTCAGCTCGTCACGGGCGAGAAGTTCTCGAACGTGATGGAGTTGAAGGAGATTCTGGCCAGCTCGCGGAAGCAGGATTTCTATCGTTGCCTGACGGAGAAGATGCTCACCTACGCCCTCGGGCGGGGGGTGGAATACTACGATGCTCCAACCGTGGATTCGATCGTTTCCATTCTTGACGGGAATGGGGGAGGAATGGTGGATTTGATCTATGGAATCGTTGAGAGCGCGCCCTTTCAGAAGCGTCGGGGGGACGGTGAACGCCTCGCAAAATAGGGGATCAGGGACTGTCGTTTCTTCAGGGGACGATTTCTGTGCTGAGTTCCTGAGTAATACCGTATACTCCGCCTAGATGAGTGAAGTCAGAATCCTGCCGGGCCGACGGGCCTTTCTCCGTGGATTGGGAGCGAGTGTCGCCCTTCCGGGGCTGGGTTCCCTGGGAATGGCCCGGGTTGCGCCGGGCGCCCGGGGAGTGAGCGCCAGCGGGGCACCACTGCGCATGGCCTATTTCTGTCTTCCCAACGGAGTCATCATGGACAAATGGCGTCCGCAGGGGGGCGGAAAGGAGTTGGTCTTCAATGAGTCGATGAAGTCGTTGAAGAAGTTTCGTAACGACCTGCAGATTTTGAAGGGGCTTGAACAGGCAAACGGGTGGGCTGGCCGGGATGGAGCAGGTGATCACGCACGCGGGACTGCCACTTTCCTGACGGGTTCGCGTCCCAGGAAGACGGCAGGGGCGGACATCCGGCTGGGGATTTCGGTCGATCAGATGGCGGCCAATCACCTCGGTAGGGAGACCCGTTTCCCCTCCCTGGAGCTTTCCTGTGACGGCGTGCGCCAGTCCGGGCGCTGCGACTCGGGCTACTCCTGTGCCTATCAGTACAATCTTTCCTGGCGTTCTGCGACCCAGCCCATGACCCCCGAGTCAAATCCGCGGCTCGTTTTTGAGCGTCTGTTCGGGGGCGGATCCCGGATGGAACGGGAGGAGAATCGCGCCAGGCGCCGGACCGAGCAGCTCTCCATTCTCGACTTTGTCCTCGATGATGCCAAGGCAATGGAAAAACGTCTCGGGCGGAATGATCAACAGAAGCTTGATGAGTACATGACCGGTGTCCGCGAGATCGAGCAACGGATCGAGAAGGCGGGAAGTTTCGGTCCGCCTCCGGATCCGGGCGTGCCCGCACCTGCGAATGGGATACCCGGGCCCTACCACGAGCATATCAGGCTCATGTTCGACATGATGATCCTGGCCTTCCGGACTGACCAGACGCGGATCGCCAGTTTCCTGCTCGCCCATGACGGGAGCAATCGTAATTTCCCAACCCATGGAGTGAATGAGGGGCACCATGGTCTGTCTCACCACGGGGGCGACCGGGCCAAGATGGACAAGATTGCCAGGATTGATACCTTCTACCTGGAGCAGTTCGCCTATTTTCTGGAGCGCATGCGCAGCACCAAGGATGTCGATGGCAAACCGTTACTCTACAACTCGATGATCGTCTGGGGAGGTGGACTTTCTGATGGCAATCGACACTCCCACAACGACCTGCCCGTCATCCTGGCGGGACATGCGGGCGGCAAGTTCCGGACGGGGCGCCATGTCGATCTCAAGACGGATGTGCCGTTGAACAATCTCTACCTGCGGATGCTCGGAGAGGTTGGCGCACCAGCGGGACGCCTCGGCGATTCGACCGGGATCCTGAAAGAGGTGTAGACTCTCTGGTTCCAACCAGGAGGGAAGTCGGCGTTTTGCTGGCGCAGGGTGAACCGCGCGGGTATACAGGATTGATCCGACCCCGATGAGGCTTTCCACCAAGTTGCTTTTCACCACCTGCGTTACGCCGGCCCTGATCTGGTTGGTGGGTATCTATGTGGTGAAGACTTCGCAGGACCAGCTTCGCGGAGCTATCCAGACCGCTGCCATGGCGGAGGTCCGCTCCATGCAGGAGGAGATCGACCGCCTTCTCAGGGCACGCACCAACACCTGGGAGAAGTTCTCCAGGGACGAAGAGGTGATTGCCTCCCTGGTCAAGTCGAACGAGATGCTGCGCGAAAAGGAGGGCCTCGTGGAGGAGATCGCGCTGCTTTGGAGTGACGATGAAAGGCGAAGGGCCCTTCCGGACGGGGTCCTGGACCGCTCCCTCTCGCGTGAACTCGGCTCCACTGTCGACAAGATGACCGAGTTGAGCGGGGGCACGGAAATCTTCCATGAGGTGATGCTGACCAATGCCTTTGGCGGGATCGTGGCCCAGAGCAGTCCCACTGCCGGGTATCTGCACGATGGCAGCGTCTGGTGGCAGGAGGCAAAGGCCAGAAGTCCCTACATAGGAGATGTGACCGTAGGCTTGGATGGTAACCGGCAGGAGGAGGTTTCCATCGCCTTCTGCCTCAGGATCAATGATCAGGAGGGCGAGTTCGTGGGGATCCTGCGCGTGGAGATCAATCTGCAGGAAGTGCTGGATGTGGTCGACTCTTACGCGCGACGGGGGGGACGGGATCGAGGCATGGTGCTTCTGAACAGTGAAGCTCAGTTGATCCGGATCGGTGGCAGGGGAAGAACCCGGACCCTGTCTGATGGTCGTCGCTATCTCGTGCCCAACGAGAGCGGCAGACTGGAGGGGACACAGGTTCTCGAGAAGGATGCATCCGGTCGGGAACAGGTTTACACCTATGCGGTTTCCCCGGAAGAGGGAATCGTGAGCAGTCTTGGCTGGGTGGCGGTCCACACTGCGGAGGCGGACACCCTGCTCGCTCCGGTCCGACAGTTACGGAACAATGTCATTCTGGCGGCCGCAGTGGCAACCTTTCTGGGAGTGACGGTAATGCTCTGGGTGGTTTTCCCTGTCTCCCGGAGGATGAAGAGATTGGTGGAAGCCACCAAGCAAATCGGGAAGGGGACGAACGAGGCGCCCATCTCGGTGGCCGGGCACGATGAGCTATCCGAACTCAGCCACGAGTTCAATCAGATGAGGGTCCGGCTGGGTGAGGCGCAGGAAAAACTGAGGGAGGCCATGGAGCGGGCCAAGGAGGCCAGCAAGGCGAAGGGTGATTTCCTTGCCAACATGAGCCATGAAATACGCACCCCCATGAACGCCATCATGGGGATCACGGAACTGACCCTGGGAACGGATCTCACCGAGGAGCAACGTCATTACCAGATTCTCGTGGAGCAATCGGCCCAGGCACTCCTCATGCTGCTGAACGATATTCTCGATTACTCCAAGATCGAGGCGGGTAAACTGGAAATGGAGCGACGAGAGTTTGATCTGCGTGACTCACTGGGCGACATTCTCCATACCCTTTCTCCCCGTGCGGCCGAGAAGGATCTGGAGTTGGCCTTCCGGGTGGAGCCTGCGGTTCCCAGGATTCTGGCAGGCGACCTGTCCCGGCTGCGCCAGGTGGTTATCAATCTGGTGGGCAATGCTCTGAAGTTCACCGACCAGGGTGAGGTTCTGGTAAGCGTGGAGGCTGGGAAGAAGCTGGATGAGCAGATCGAACTTCGGTTCAAGGTGAGGGATACGGGTGTCGGAGTGCGGGTCGACCGGCTGGAAACGATCTTCGAGGTGTTCGAACAGGCTGACAGTTCCATCACCAGGGAGTTTGGAGGTTCCGGACTGGGGTTGGCCATCTCCAGGCGCATCGTGAAGAAGATGGGAGGCGAGATCTGGGTGGAGAGCGTGGAGGGAGAAGGCAGCACCTTTTATTTCACGGGAGTCTTTGGTGTGGGGGCGACGGAAACGAGCGGCGGGGCCGACATCCTGCGATCGCTGGATGGACTCCCCATCCTGGTGGTCGATGACAATACAACCCAACGGGAGATCGTGGGCGAAATGCTTCACAAATGGAGAATGACCGGCATCCTCTGTCCGGATGCGGAGAGCGCCCTGGCCAAGCTGGAGGAACTGGAGAGCGAAGGACAGGAGGTGAAACTGGCGATCGTCGATCGCGCCATGCCCGGCATGGATGGACTTCAGCTGGCGAGTCGCATCCGGGGACAGGCGCGTTGGTCGGACCTGCCAATGATCCTGCTCAGCCCAGTGAGCGATGGCACCCCGGGCCAGGAGGTTGGTGAACTGGGAATCATGAAGGTCGTGAACAAGCCGATCAAGCAATCGATGTTGCTCGATGCCATCATGCTCACCATGGGGATGGGGACCAGGTTGGCTCGGCGGAGGGGTAGCGAGGCCGGGGAGCGTCGGAGCGGAGTGGCCCCGATGAAGATCCTCCTGGCGGAGGATGGAAAGGTCAACCAACTGGTTGCGGTTCGCCTGCTGGAAAGGCGGGGACACCGGGTCACGGTGGTCGAGAACGGACTGGAGGCGGTGGATCGTGCCAGGAAGAAGGACTTCGACGTGATCCTCATGGATATACAGATGCCGCTGATGAGTGGATTCGAGGCCTCCCAGGAAATCCGGGAACGGGAGAAGAAGACGGGTGGGCATGTTCCCATCATCGCCATGACTGCGCATGCCATGCCCGGAGACCGCGAGGAGTGCCTGAACGCCGGGATGGACGATTACATCTCCAAACCTATCGAATCAGACGAATTCTACGGGGTGGTGGAGCGCTTTGGGTGTGGAACTGCTCCGGTGGGTGATTCCACCGCGAGGGAGGGGGTTTCCGAGTGCGAAACGGGAGAGGTGCAGCGCGACGGGAAGAAACCGGATGAGAAGGTCTTTGATCCGGACGGATTCCGAAACCGTATCGGTGATGAGTTGTTGATGTGTGAACTCATTCGCATTTTCGAGGAAGAGTCGGGAGCAATGCGGGAGAGTCTTATGGAGGCCGAGCGGAAGGGTGATGCCGGGGCTCTGCACGAAGCGGCCCACCGCCTGAAGGGCCTGGTGGGGAACTATTGCGCCAGTCGCACATGGGATTGCGTGACGGAACTGGATGAGCGGGTTGCGGCGGGTGACCTCGCGGCGGCAAGCGAACTGGTGTTCGCTTTCGAACGGGAGCTCAGATTCCTGGAAGATGCCCTGCGGGAGTTCCGTGAGCTGTTGGAGTCTTCTCTCGTTTCATGATGTTAACTGCTGTTGATTAGATAGTTATGAAATCTAATAAAAGCTAAGTTTCGGCTAGATAGCGTTCATAACGCTCATCTCAACAGTGCCGCCAAGGCTCGGCAACTCATTTTCAGGCAGAGCGTGGGTGATAATTGCAAATGTAACTGCAAAGGCCGAAACAAGGGCTGGTCATTTCTAGAATGAATTCCGCCACCCCTTGATCATTTCTCGCAGATTACCTTCAGGTAGAACTCCATGTTCTTTAAAGCCTTAATCACATAAGCGATGATGAATAATTGGAATCCACCCACAAAGGTTCCAATTACTAGAATCGGTTCCTCGCCCCCCACCCAGAGAATAAACGCGGCAATGAAGCTAATCACTGCTATAATCCCAAGGAGAGTTGAGAGGCCAGAATCAGGGTAGGTTTCCGTCTTTGGCCAGGTTTCCGTCTTTGGATTTGTGTGTTCACTCATAGTGCCCAACAGGATAGATCAGAGAGCGCCCCAAACAAGCATCGCTCATTTAATTAAAGGATTTTACCCATGGCCGCCACACCTAGCAAAGACTACAAGCGCCGCGAGCGCGAGCGGAGGAAGTTTGATAAACGCATGGCTCGCGAGGCTGCGAAATCCGAAAAGCTTGCGGCCCAGCATGCCGCCGAGGATGCCGCCGAGGAGGCCGCCGCTGAGGAGGCTGCAAAGAAGAGCGAGGCAGAGCGTAAGGCCAAGGAGGAGGCGGAATTTGAGGCCGAGCTAGAGGCCGAGCGCAAGGCTCAGGAGTCGAGTGAAAGCTAGGAGAATCCTGACCTAGAGGGGAGGGGGGCCCTTCACAAAGTCGCCCAGGAGATTCCCGATACGGGAGGCATCGGTGGGTCCGGCGAGGTAGAGAGGGGCAAGGTAGTTCAAGACTGAAAGCGATCATCGGTGTTTCGGTCGATGTTGCAAACCTTCCCAGGATACGATGTGCTCCCGTTCATGGCAGCGACGATCTGGATCAATGGTTCCCTGCGAGCCGCGGACGAGGGGGGGATCTCGCCTTTCGATCATGGGATCACGGTTGGCAACGGAGTGTTTGAAACGATGCTTTCCTGCGCGGGGACTCCCTTTGCCTTCACTCGTCATCACCAGAGGTTGCAGCGA
>Ga0310342_100000669_pt1 | contig 19884 bp, 4 predicted proteins | sample S15DNA20500_MG_FD_206155 | JGI IMG/M metagenome (GOLD analysis project Ga0310342, IMG submission 206155) | Marine microbial communities from station ALOHA, North Pacific Subtropical Gyre - S1503-DNA-20-500_MG | ecosystem: Environmental > Aquatic > Marine > Oceanic | place: Pacific Ocean: North...
GCAGAGTACGTGCTGGACCATACAGTGCGGTCGTGTCCTCAGGAAAACGGGTGGCTAACCGCTCTTCATAGGAATCATTCGAACGGGCTACAACGCTTCCATCCGCCGAAAGCAGTTCAACGACTACATCCAAACGGTGGCTCGTACGATCGACATCGAGCCATATTTCCGTGCCTGCCGACGCATTAAAGCTGTATACATCAACATCGGCAGGTTCATTTAACAGACCATGAACTTCAAAACCGAGCCGCAAATTTTCGTCCGATGCCTTTTCGCCGGTGGCCAATGCTCCCAGGAACTGGGCCGTGCTCGGCTCAGCATTGGTACCCGGAGCACTGATCGTCGGTTTTTCTCTCTCGGTAATAACATCGACATTCCGATCATGGCTGAAGCGATCGAGCTTGATACTGCGCCATACCCCTGGAACTCCAGTCTGACCAACGGACAAACAGCCATCTCGTAAAGCCTCATTTTGTGGCTGGCCATTGGGTTTGAATCCGGCGCTCGCATCGCAGTCCACAATCGACGTCATGATCACGGGATGCCCAGGTTGGCCGACCACTTGAATAGAACCACCGATACGATCATCGATATCCAACGGCTGTCCCGTCGCCGTAAAACCAGCGTAGTCAGGAACCATTTCATCCAAACCGTCGGGATCCTGATTCTGTAACCTGATGACCAAGCTTTCGGTTGAACTGCTTTCCAGGCGCAAACCGCCAAACGAATGGAAGTCAGGTACAACGATTTCTTCAAACACAATGTGTGGGATATCCGTATCGTCCCAAACACTCTGCGTGGTCAACGTCGCACCACGAACAACCAAACCATTAAGATCGTTGTCATCCAGCTGATTTCCACGCAGTAACGGCCCCTGGTTACCTGTAAAACCGACTACCCGATCAAGAAATCCTGTAGAACGACCATAGTCAGCAACAAAGTGATGATTGAGCGCATTAACATTGATATTGATCGCTGCGGCCCTCTCACCTTGAAGCGAGGCGGCCGTATTTCGAATAATGTTGCCCACAATCACAGGTTGGGCACCACGAACGAAAATAGCTGCAGCATCATTGCTTCCACGTCCGAAACGTTGTGGCGGAGCTTGCCCACCTGTTCCGCCAGCATTGTTTTCCAAAATTGTGTTGGCAATACGGACTTTCGCTTGTTGGATCTCGATCACGTTAAACCCAGCGAAAGTTCCCTCGACGTCGGGTATGCCTCCACCAAATGAAATCAACGCCTGGTCAATGCTGGCAGTGGCCGAGTGTCCTACATAAATCCCACCCCAATTGCCAGCTTCGGGTTGGATGCTGGCTCGATTTCCCGTCGTATCAAATGTCCCGCCAGCCCCAAAAGTGTCATCCAACAGTGAAGTAAACACGACTTTTTTATCGACACGACCTTCGGCGATGAACTGGGCTCCCATCATCGTTTCTATTCGTGCGCCGTCAAGCTTGACCACAATGCCCGGATCAACCACCAGTTGGGCATCGAGACGTGGTGTGAGTAAAAAGCGATCACGTAACGGCGTTCCAGCAGATTGCGGCGTTTCCTCGCCAAGTGGCCCGCCCGGCGTGCCGACAACGATCAGGTTATCAGCGACGATATGTGCAATATCCGTGTCGTCCCAACGGGCAGTTGTCGTCAGGCGGCGAGTTTGATCGCCGGCAGGCGTATCGATGTGTATGAATAGTCCGTTTAAAGTATTGTCCAAAAGAAGATTGCCATGAATGTCGGGACCGACGCGCTGATAATCGGAAGTAAACGGCGTGGACTGATAAAGGGGCGCGTGGAAGTTCAGTTCCTCGAAACTATTCGGCGTTGCTGTAATCGCCGCATCAGCACTGTGGGTTATCTTGTTGAATGCCACCGTGGGACGGGATTCACGCAAATCAGCCGGGGCAACTACCTGTGACACAGAGTCAATTTCTACTTCACCCCCCGCGTACCGAATCTCGGCTTGATTCACATGATTCAGAAAAATCCCTTGTCGTTCGTAATCGAAACGGCCTGCCGCTCGATCCAACACGTTGCTGAAGAGCAGTCCGCCCCAATGGCCAGGCTCCGGAACAACACCCAGTGGATCGCTGTTGATACCAAAGCTCGAATCACTGAAGGACGTGAACACCACCGGGTGTGTCGGAGTGCCTAAAACTTGTAGTGCGCTGCCACTTCGATTGATTCCGGGTGCCGAACTACCAATCAACACGGCAGCGCTGCGCATCTTGAAAATGGCACCTGCGTCGATCATCAAAGTCACGCCATGACCCACTTGCAACATTTCACCGTCATTCAGTGAACCATTGCCTCCTAGTGACGCGTTGATGCCGACTTCATAGGCAACATTGTCCAGAACCGTCAGTAAGCTGTTATCTGTTCCACCATTGGCAACAACGCGAACAATGTCTCCTGGCTCAGCCGCCAGCAAAGCTGCTTGAAGATCAGCGTACGGAGCCTCTAAAGAACCCATACCTGGCGACGATGTGGTTTTGTCCACAAACAGTGATTTTGGCTCGTCAACAGCAGCTTGGCCAAAGGGCGCGGCGGTCCGAAACCAGAAGTCGTAGGCTCCCCCAGGCTGTCCGTCAGCATCGCCATCAAGTGAAACACCCGGATCTTTGATTGCGATCCCAGCTGCAATCGGCTCCAAAGCAACACTCAATTCTCCACGCAACGTAATGGTTTGAGCTGTTGAACTCGGTTCCACCGGTTCCAAATCAGCGATCACAGACACTTGCTCTGAAGCATTAATCGCAACAATCAGACTCTCAGCCAAACTTTGCTGTGAATCACTTTGGTCAAATGAAATACCTGTCGCCGTCGCGCTGTTCAACACATCATTGTTGTCAAGCTCGAAAATGTGCTCGCCGCCAAATCGGTCAGTGACCGTTAACAATTGGCCATCGACAATTAGAGTACCATCACCCGTTACATGTAGAACTGGATTGGTATCGGAAATATAGTCATGGTTGTCAGCTCGGAAAGTTAGCCGAAGATCATACTTTCCTTCCGAAGTCCCACCAAATCCCGTATTCTCAATGGTAGGGTCATATTGATCGTTACCACTAGCCGATACGCCAATGAAGTAGACTCCCGGATCCAACTGCAGTTTCAGAAATGAATCTTCACTGAAATAATCATCATTACGGGCAATCAGCTCGCGATTTCCATTGCCGCCTTCTCGGTACAAATTCAATGTCGTGTCGAGCAGGCTAGCGTCCAACTGCCGTTCAGCAATCGTTTCCGCTGTAAACTCACCTGCTTCATCCAGTTCAAATCGATATAGGTCAATATCGATACTGTCAGGACGATGGACATGCTGGCCATGCACGATATCGTGGTCACCGGGAAAAATACCTTCTGGAATATTTTCAAAACTGAGTTCCTCGCTGTCGTTCATCAGGGTCAATGGCGGCAGCTCGTCTGTTTGACCCAACCCCAAAAGGTTTCCAATTGTCGCCATCGCTCTGGTAAACCAGCTCAAGCGATCTGGATCGTCGGAAGTACCAAACCCGTCACTCCATAACTCAGAATTGTCCATGACGACAGTTCCCAATCCAGCAACTCCATTTCCAGAACTATCGGTCCAAAACGCTGAGCTTGATTCAACGGCTCCTGGTCCCATAGGGGCATCGGGGGAGATGGCCCGCAAATCACCTGTGACAATGGTCAGGCCATCGTTTGCCGTCTCGAAGAATTGAACTCCCAGCATCTCGCCATAAATCTCAAATATTTCTCGCGCACGTTGCTTTTGGTTCTCGGTAATCAAATTATGAAGCGGTGTTCCGTCAGGTGTAACTCCATAAATATCCTGAAAATTGTAAGCCAGCGTAGAAATTCCTGGCCAAATATCGGCCTGGTGGAAATCGGCCGGGTCAATTCCGTCAGGGTATAATGAAACAGGATATCCATGCAGATGCGTTTGCACTTGAATATCACGGTGTCCTGGTTCGTCGTCGGCTCCAGCTAATTCAAGAGGGAACCATTGGGGTTCGATTTCTTGAGATACAATCTGGGATTTGAAATCCAGTTCTCCCAAATCTTCCGCCGTTTCAAAACTGGAACCAGGATCGGTCTCGATCACCAGTTCATCAGGAATCGGCGGCAACTGATTATCCTGCCCGGCAAATTCGTCATTGCCAATTCTCAAACGGTACGTGCCCGCACCGCTTTCCGATAGGGCATGCAGGTCGTTGTTAAAACTCAGCACTGCCGATTGAGTGTCAGCATCGTAGGTTACCTGGCTGGGAATGTACGCAACATCATCCGTATTGGTCACCGTATCAAAATCGTCTGCAAACTCGTTGGTGTGCCCGGTGAACAGCAGCTGGTAGAAATCTTCATTCTCTGCAAGTTCTGAATTGAGATCAGCACCGCTGAAATAAACAACTATTTCGTTGCCGTTTTGGACTAACGTACCGTCCACTTGACGACTCAATGGTTGCGGCACAACAGCGACAACCTGTGTGCCAAGATCAAGCTCGAATTCCATCAGAAAATTCTCGATTCCAGCTGTCTCTGGAATCGCGTCGAACCGATTGCCAATTTGATTTCGCAAGGCGGCATCACCAAGTCCAATGACTTCAACAAGATAATGATCATCCGGCAAAGTCTCGGCAAACCGCAAAACCACCCCATTGGCATCGTCGGTAAGTCCAATATGACCTGGCAAGACGACAATATCACTTGGATCCAGCAAATCAACGACAACAAATTCAAGATCGCGAATCAGAGCGGCGACGTTGTCCGTGGCATTTCCGTCTAGCAAATCTGCCCTTATCAACGTCCGGACCAGAGGATGTTGATTGATGGCATCAATCAGCTGTTGAACTGTCGTTTGATTGCCCGGCCGCGTGTTCACTTCCATGAAGACGGCCTTGTCATCAACATGAATATTTGGCGCAGCTGGCACTTCCAAATCAGCAGCTGTGAATTCGATTGTGATCCCGCTACCGTTCGGGCCAGCCTCCACAGCTGTAAATTGAATCTCAAGCGTCGCATCACCAAAGCTCTCTCGTGCCTTGGCAAGTCCGGCACCTGTCAACTCAATCAATGCCAAATCAAAATCAAAACTCGTGATATTCGTATCCGGGTCGCCCGCAGATACCACCGTCGTGATCAAAGCACTCGATTCTGTATTGGTGTTCAATGCCGCTACCAAATCGGCAGCTGTGCTTTGACTGCCTGGTGTATTGTTAAGTGTCACAAGAACCATTTCGTCTTCCACCGAGACCTGTGGTTTCTCATCGATGTCCAGATCTTCCCAGGTGAGCCGAACTTTTAATTCGTTACCACCAAACCCGGGCTGAACTGCAGTGAACTCAACAACAACGATCTGGTTGGTACTGAAGACGTGACTCGCAGCCGCGTGTTCGAAGAGCTCATCGGCCCCGCTGCCAGTGACATGGATGCCGTTGAGCGTCGTCGGGTCAATCGATTGATTCGAATCAAATCGGAACGTTAGCTCTTGCGGAGCAACATGACGCACCGCGTTGTAGGGAAGAATCTCCTCGTTGTTGGTACCAATGGCAACCAATTCTGGTCCAACGGCCAATAATCGACGCTCCTCGAGGTACTCGACTGATAGATGTCGATCGCACCAATCTGAGCGAGGAATGCGCATTCTTCTCCCCTTAAAGGATTCTGTCCAAGTTCGACCCCGTTTCATCGAACGCCTCCCCCCCCTCTGCTGGCAACGCACTTCGATTCAAGCAATTGCGGTATTGGTGGCATGTTTTTCTTGCCCGGCAAATTTCTAAGATGTGTCAAGATAATAAGATGAGTGACGATTAGAGATAGTAACGATTATAGTTACACCGTTTTCTGGTGGATAGAAATAGATTTGCTGAAATACAGCAAAGATCCACTTCGTTGCCACACCCGCAAAAAAGGCGAATGCTGACCACCTACCGATGGCGCCGTTATTGGAGTCATTTTCCGTACATTCGATATCGCTTCCTCGCTTGCTCTTTGGACTGATTTTGATTGAATAAAGTTCTACGCGAGGCGAAAATTAACCATTCCTGCCAAAGTGTTCGTCAGATCCAACCGCGTTCACGAATTGATACATATCGCACAAAGCCATTATTTTGAAGGTACTTATGAATATGAAGATGTGAAAACCAACCTCAGAACGAGCCTCTTCTGTCCTAACGCCAACTGCTTGGACAAGCTCAAGAATGCTCAAGGTTAACAAGCTGTTTGTAACCAATTCATGGCAAGTTGCTGGCGGGAAGCCGCAGAAAGTGTGTTCCAAGTATGGTTCCGATCGAAGTCGTTCCTCTATCGAGTTAGGCAAAGTGAGATCTCTTAAATTTCAGCGATTTGCAACCAATGGGGAATTTCCGACAGCCGTCGAACGTCAAATCGACCGGCAAACTCCCCATTGCCTTTGCTGATCAGGAAAAACCACTCACATTTCACGCCAGCTACCCTACTGTGAAGTAGACTCACACAGTGGGTAAGAGATGTCGGTCCGTGTTAACCATAGTTCCGATTATGTTGATTAATCCGACGCACGTTCATTCACCTTAGTCCCGAACTTCAAACATCTTTGCCAAATTTTCGTGATTTAAGTAACGTGAAAGTGATCCTATTCAAATTAAGAAACATCCCACCATTGGAACCTTTGATCTTTCCAAAAACCGGCCCATCTACATCGCCTGACCCGTTTGGAATCTGCTCTACCCCCTGAGAACATTTCCCCGGGTCGACAGAGTTGAGTACTTTGAGATTCATTCGAGCCATTAACAATTAAATTTTTTCACTTGTTACCAAAGCACCAAAATTACTTCTGAGTTAGCGACAAAAGAGAACACCATGAACTTTTTCCGACGCCTAAAACAACGTCAACGTGACATTTCGTATCTACGTCGTCTATCTCGACTTATCAGACCTCGCCGCCTGCATCTCGAAGGCCTGGAAGATCGTGCACTGCTGACTTGCAATCTGCCGTTTCCGATTTTCCTGCCAACGGCCAGCGGTTATTGCTCGACTGGTAACTCTGTCGAAACACAGGCGGTTTCCAGTAGCGGCGAATCGGCAGTCGCCAACGACACGGCGCCGGTAGTAGAAAATTCGAGTTTCACCTCATCGGCCGTTTCCAGTGAGGCATTGCAAGGCGAAATCCTCCGTTTTCGCCTTGCAATGACCGATTCTGGTGGGTTGAACGACATTTCATCGACACAAGTCGGTGAATCGGCCACACTCAACGTTTACGTTGAAGATCTACGGACCGATGTCGATGAAACCGATATGGGAGTCGCAGCCGGATATCTCGACGTCACCTATGATCAGAATCTTTTTTCAGTTACCAGTGATCCCACATTCGGGGATGATTATCAAGAGTTGGAACAGTTCAACATTGATACACCAGGACTTGTTGACGAAACAGGTTCTGCTCAAACCAGCTTCGGATTGATCAACGGTCCGGTGGGTTCCGGAGAATTTTTATTGTTTTCACTCCCCTTCTCAGTGGACGCTGCCGCAAATGTTATCGCTGAAAATGACAGCTTCACAATTTCCGAAGACGACTCCGATACCACATTCGATGTTTTAAATAATGAGTCCTTTGGCACCTCTACATTCAGCAGCAACGAAGCAGACAACGTTCCAATCAACAACTCATTTTTCTTTAACGACCCGGGCACAGCTGTTCAACCTGAAGAAACCGAATTCGGATCCTCCGATATCCAGGTCAGTGGAAATGTCGGTTCATTGACAATCACCAATGTTGGCAATACGACCAACGGAGGAACTGTCAATATCATCGGTAGCGGATCCAACTTGCAGTACACACCGTCAGCTGCTATGCAGTCATTGGATAGCGGAGAATCGGATACCGACAGCTTTACCTACACCGTCCAGGACGACAACGGCAATTCCAGTACGGCGACAGTTGCCGTAACGATTAACGGTGCAGACGATGCCAATTTGGACGCAACGGACGATGCCATTGTCGTGAATGAAGATGCTGGCTCAACCAGCCTGATTACAGACCTGTTGGCCAACGATGACCTGGGGGGTGATGGACAAATCGTGAGCATCGATACCAACGGTACGACTGGAACAGTACTGTCGGCTGGAGGTGACGTTAGTTATGACCCGGACAACCAATTTGACAGTCTTCCTACAGGCCAAAACGCGACCGATACATTCACGTACACGCTGCAAAATTCGGTCGGTAATTCGGACACTGCCACGGTGACCGTTACGATCACGGGTGAAAATGATGTGCCAACAACCGTTGCTGATGCGACCAATGTTGGGGAAGATGACAGTTCGATCGACCTTACGGTTTCCTTGCTCTCCAATGATAACGATGCGGACACTGGCGAGACGGCAACCCTGCAGATCAGCTCGATCGATTCGGTCACATCAACTGGTTCGGTCCAACTCAATAACGGTGCCGTTGTATACAATCCCGGCGGCCAATTCAACTCGTTGTCTATGGGGGAAATCGTTACAGATTCCTTCCAATATTCGGTGCAAGACACCCATGGAGCAACGAGTGCTGCAAACACTGTAACCATTACCATCACCGGAGCGAACGATCCGCCAACAGCGGTAAACGACACGGCAACTACCGATCAGGGAACAGCAACCTCGATTACCTTTGTAGAATTGCTCAGCAATGACTCGGACCCCGATGCCGGCGATTCAATCACGATCACTGCCGTAGACGACTCTCAAACTGTTGGCACAATCACCACCCAAGATGGCGTCATCTCTTATGATCCAAACGGACAGTTCGACGCATTAGCCGTCGGCTCGATTCAAACCGACTCATTCGCCTATAACATGAGCGACGACAACGGAGCCAACGACAACGCAACCGCGATCGTGACCATTACCGGAACCAATGATCTGCCTGTAGCAGGCGACGATCAAATCAATTTCAACGAAGACGGCATGGCCGTGGACATCACCGCTCAACTGCTCATGAACGATTCTGATATTGACGATGAGCCCAACAACGATCCCACAATCATCGCCATCGACTCAACGAGTACGACGGGGATCGTGACACTCGACAGCCAAGGCAATGTCTCGTATGACCCAGACGGGCAGTTCGACTTCCTCAACCGGGATGAAACAACAACGGACACTTTCTCCTATACAATTACTGATCCTCATAGCGCAACGGCCTCTGCAACGGTTTCAGTAACTATCGATGGCCTTGGCATCCCCGTCGGAAACGATATAGGCACTACCGATGAAGACACGCCGCTGACCATGAGCTTTGATTCCTTACTCGCAAATGACACTGTGCCTCAGGGCAGTCAACTGGTAATCCTGAACATTGAAAATACGGGCAGTTTGACAGGTATCGCCAGTATTGATTTTGATAGTAGCACGATTACCTACAATCCCAACTCGCAATTTGACAATCTCGCCAATGGCGATGAAGCCACAGAGTCATTCAATTACGTCGTTGGAGATACAATGGGTGACACTGGTGAAGGCCTCATCACCATCACCATTCAAGGCATCAACGATGCACCGGTAGGCATCAGTGATCAATTTTCTGTCGGCAACCTTGGTGTTTCGACGGTCAGTACTTCGGTGCTTAATAATGATTCCGATATCGACAATCCTGAAGACCTGGTCATTGTCGCACCTCTACAAATTACAACCAATGCAGGAGCCCAGGCCACTCTTGATTCTGCGGGCATCCTCACATTCGATCCGACGGGACTTTTTAACGACGTTACGTCCGAAAACCCTGGCAACGATTTCTTCTTTTATGACCTCAGCGACGGCATTGCTACCGTCGAAGACGTGTTGGTTGAACTCACTGTCCAACCTAATACCCCACCGGTAGCCGGTGATGATACGTACACCAGTCCTAATGGAACCGACGAAGACACAGTGTTGAACGTTGACGCTTCATCCGGAGTACTTAACAACGATAGCGACGCGGATCTTGACCCAATCGAAGCCGTGGCCGGCACGATCACCACAACACTCGGTGGATCCGTAGGGCTTATGAGCGACGGATCGTTCAGCTACGACCCTCAACTCTCCAACACACTCAATGCACAACGTGCTGGCACAACAGTCGACACGTTCACCTACACAATTCGTGATATCCATGGAGATACTGCACAAGCCCTGGTTTCCATCGATGTCGCAGCTAACGATGACCCGCTCACGATTAGTGGCACTACCGCCAACCAAACAACCAACGATCAATCCAGCATCACCCCATTTGCTGGACTGTTGATTGCCGACATTGACGGAATTGACACAGCAGCATCCACCAGCGTCACCGTGACACTTTCTGACGGCAACAACAATGGCCAGATTACGGGTGATGGTTTCACCCAAGCCGGACCTGGCAGCTACGTATCTACTGCTAACAACACACCTGAGAGCATCCAGTCCGCATTGCGTGCACTTGTGTTTACTCCCACTGAAAACCAAGTCCCCCGTGGTAGCTCGGTCACCACAACATTTACATTGGACGTGAATGTCGCTTCAGGACCGGCTAGCGACAACACAACCAGTGTCATTGTGTCCGCCGTCAATAACGCACCATCACTGACTGGCACTGTCGAAAATCAACCCGTCAATGATAATGCAACAATCAACCCATTCAGCCAAGTCACAGTCAGCGATGTTGATCCGGATGATCTACTGGATGTAACAGTCACACTTAATAGCGGCGATGCCAATGGTGTTCTTTCCGAAGACAGCTTCACCAAGGTGGACGGTGAGTACCATCTAACAAGTGTTACTCCACAAGAAGCCCAAGACGCGTTAAACAATCTCATCTTCACTCCTACCATAAATCAAATCGTGGTCGGCCAAACCAATCAGACAAACATGACCGTTGAGATCGATGACGGTGAGCTTGGCATTACCGATGGGTTCACAACTGTCATCGCAACTTCGATCAATGATGCTCCTGTTGCCGGGAACGACTTGGTAACCGTGGACGAGAACAGTGGAACTACCGACATTACGATCGACGTACTCAACAATGACTCGGATGTGGATATTGACCAGGCAGCCGCTCTAAGCATCTCGTCGACCGATTCCAGCAGTACTCTCGGCGTTGTTTCACTTGATGGCGGCATTTTGACGTACAATCCAAACGATCAGTTTGAAAATCTTGCTCCCGGTAGCACGGCAACCGATTCGTTCAACTATACAATTAGCGATCTGAATGCCGAGACGGCAACGGCGACAATCACTATCACAGTCAATGGCCAAAACGATGCCCCTACAGCCTCCAATGACGACAATATTACCGTCAACTTCGACTCGGCACCTGTGGATTTCACCAATTTGCTGCTGGCAAATGATACCGACCCAGATGACTTGCACACCGAACTGTTGACCATTACCAACATTGATGATTCAGCCACAACCGGATCCGTCATCCAAAATGGCAATGGAGCTTTGTCTTATGACCCGGATGGTCAATTCGACACTCTCGACCTGGGTGCAACAACTACCGATACGTTCAACTACACCGTCACCGACCCTAGTGGCGCGTCTGATTCTGCCACCGCAACAATCACCATTTTCCGACCTGACGAACTTTCGGTTACCGACGACACGATTGCTGTCAATGAAGACGATTTGACAACAGACTTTGGATCCAACCTATTAGCAAACGACACAAATCCGGGTAATGGGATTAGCCGTATTGACACTTCGGCTGAAACTCCTGATGGATTCATCGAACTAAACGGTGCTGAAGTAAATATTGAGCCAAAAGGCCGATTTGATTCCATTGCCGCGAGTCAAACTGAAACTGTCAACTTCACCTATACTGTTACCGACGGCAGTGATGAAGCTACAGCGACAGTTTCAGTAGAAATCAGCGGTAACAACGACGATCCACAAGCCGTGGCGGACGCAACCTCCTTCCATGTTTCTGAAGGACGCACGGCAATTACTGACCTGCTCTTGGCAAACGATACGGATCCGGACAATGGTGAAACGGAGGCCTTGATCATTTCAGATATTCAGGAATTTGGCATTAGTGGAGTCGTTGAGTTTATCGATGGGGCCGTTTTCTATGATCCGAGTACGGCAACAATCGACGACGCGTTCCAGTACACCCTTGAAGATGCACAAGGTGCTACTTCCACAGGAACAGTCAGCATCGATGTCGTAACTGGAAATTTTGCCCGCGATGATTCCTTTACATTCGCCGAAAACGAAGAAGCTCAAGACATTACCTACCAACTCTTTGCAAATGATGTGACTGCCGATGGCAGCACGCTGGATGGCATGATCGTTAGTGTGAACATCGATGCAATTGGCGATCGTGGAATTCTTGATTTTGACGAAACAACGGGAGTCGTGTCCTATCATACTGCCGGAGCATTTGAATCGCTATCTGCCGGCGAGAGTGAAGAGATCTCGTTTACCTATACAGTTGAAGAAGGAGAAACTCCGGACAACGATGATCTGGAAGCGACGGTCACAATCCTGATTGACGGGGTCAATGATGTTCCTACAGCAGCTGCAGATGAATTCCAAGTGGACGCAAGCCAGGGCACAATGACACTCGAAGTGCTGGCAAACGATTCAGATGCCGAAGGGCACGACCTGACTATCACTTCCGTGTCTGCCGGATCTGCAGGTGGCACGATCGAAATTGACTCTAACGGAAAGCAGATCGAATATACAGCGCCAGTGCAGTTTTTCGGCACAGAAACCTTTACCTACACCATCGATGATGGTAACGGAGCCACAGAAACTGGATTGGTAACTGTCGACGTTTTCGACCCCAATGCGAGTGCACTTTCGGGCATCGTCTATGACGATCTCAACCACAATGGTGTAATGGATAGTCATGAAAATGGTATTGCTGGCGTTACCGTCACATTGGACGGTAACGATAGCGAAGGCCGTTTGATACATCGTACTGCCATCACAGACGGATCGGGTGCCTACTCCATCGATAGCCTGTTTGCTGGCGACTATACACTCAATGCCGATACTCCGGCATTCCTGATCGGTGGCAACACCACCATTGGCAGCCAGGATGGTACCGTAACTGACGATGGAATCGCGATCACCCTCAGTGAAGACCAAATCCTGGGGGTTGATAATTTATTCGGTATGTTTGGTCTGGAAGCGCGCTATATAGGCATTGTCGATTTCCTGGCCTCAACACCTGCAGATGGCCTGCTGATAGCAACAGGAGAAGGTGGCCAGCTCTGGTTTTCCATGCTCGATGGTTGGGAAGCATTCAAGAATGCCGAACTCACGCTCGCCAGTGATCTGTCAACAGCCGAATTACGAGTCACCGATTTACAAGGAGACGCACAAATCGCTACGATCGACGTTAAAAACAATCCTCATTTCCGTCTGAAAGGCAGTGAGGGAACCAATCACATCGTGCGTTTGATCGGAACACCCAGCGATTTCAATCTGCAGGCAGTCTCCAATAGCTGAGACATGACTGGTTGATAGAGCGTGGCGAACGGAGTTGTGGCGACCGGGGTTTCGGTAAAACGACAACCCGCAATTTAGCTCGTCTTGCGATGTCACCATTGAAAACCAACGTCGAAGTGACTCATTGGCGCTAAAACATTCCGCCCGACTTACAATGTTTCATCCGCCGATAACGGCCCCACCCCATTAGAACCGAAGATTCAAACCGAGATTGAGTCCCTGAACCCAAAAATCGGTATCTCGGAAAGCAAACGCTGGTTGCGTTTGCGGTGGTATTCCACCTAAATCGAGTGACGCATCAATCAAGTCACCCGCCTGCTGTACACTGCTCCAATAGATAAAAGAATAACCTATTGTGAAATCAAGATTGCAGGTTAAACGGCGTACTAGTGTGATATTGGCTTCCGGCACCACTGCAAACTTGTCCTGTTCGAATCGGCCACTATTGGAATCCTGGGCCAGCAATCCGAACGGAATGGAAGCTGATGTTGAGCTGGGGGCAGGGGTCATCGAACTCATCTGACCCCGGATTGCCACCGACTGATGCATATTGCCAAAACTTGCTTTTCCTAACACCTTGATGATGTTTTTTCCTCTCTGCCACTGAGCTGCTATTCCAATCCCACCACCATGAAAATCGTTTTCTACCTCGAAACTGTCCAGAACATCCAACGAGGTACCAACTGGCGTACCAGGATTGAATGGATCCACATCGACAGTCACCAATGAACTCGTAACGCTTAGATCACTATTGATTTGCCCATGATGGTAACCGCCAATCAGGTCATAACGAAATCCATTGCCTTTCATCAATAGAATTTTGGTAAAGGCCTCGACTGACAACACATCTTGGCTCGCCTTGACATTGGCGTTGCCACTAAACAAATCATCAAAAGCAACCAAAAAAGCATCCTGCCCATCAATTCCCACATTGAAATACGGCCGCGCCAAAATCGAATCTCCGGATGCCTCAGAAGACGCAGTGAAATCTTCCGAGTCGCCATCCAGGTGAAAATAGCGGCCGCCAATTCCTATATCCATACAGGAATCCAGCCAGACCCCTATCTCATAGCGGCCACCGCTGCCAACCCCTCCTGCAACTCTCTCATCGCCATACAGGACTGATGTTGTCGGTACTCCCAGAACACCCGCGACGGGCGAATCAACTGATCCCAGGTTTCTATCTGTTCCCGTTGGACTGGAAGTAACTAATGCCGGCAACTTCATTCCACGAGCGTACCAAAATAGGTACTCGGCGTTCATCCAAACCCGGCCAGTACAACCGCGGGAACCCCTCACGGAACAGTTGTCACAACCGGACTGACAACTCCCGGCATTGTCGAGACTATCAACATTCAAACTCTCCGCTTCGGTAACACCCTCTTCATCAGCGATAAAATGGAATTCCTGTTCGGTGGCAATGGGTCCCATAGCCGCATTCTTTTTCCCACCAGGCCCAAGATCATCAGAAAGGCTGGCCTGAGCCATCACATTTTGTGCGTAAACGGTCAGAGGCAAGAGTGCAAGCAGATGAAGCCAACAAGAGAATTTCATAGACACCCCCAGGCGAAGACGCGTCATCGGCGCCAACTACAGATGTGATTTTTTAAAAGACACAATGGGCTAAAAAACTGATTACCGAAATTCCGTCAATGCCTACGGCACCAATCTCGCCAAAGGTGGAATTTCGTCCACACGAAGGCTGAACGTGGAACCACCACCCGAAAACGAATATTCCGGTTGTAATAGATGTGTCGGCGCGCGAGGTTAACCGGGTTAAGTAAAACCTCTGGATATTAGTGTGGATATGGTTTTTTCTGGTTGTGATGGCCAGCAAGCCTATCACTAAAAAAACGATAACTGTTTTTTTGAAAATGAGTTGCGCAACTGCTAGCTGATAAATCATCAACACGACTTTACAACATTACGATCCCAAACAAAGCAACCAAAAGACGAACTGCCAGGCTCTACCGACCCTTTCCAAAATCACCAGCTTAAAAATCTCAAGGCGTGAATGCACCAACATGGATCCATTACTGGTAAAACCGAGCCTCCAATGGACACATCCGGCAACCTACAAGAAACCGGGCATACAATCGTCGGTCCGTTCATCAAGAGACGCCAACCAGCTTGAATAGAATCACAGCAGCGAATCAACTGCTGGCATGTAATCGGTTCAAGAAACAACAGTCCTCGCAACAATCATCATGAGATTCGCAACCTGAAATGCCGTCCACATCCGAAGCCAGCACATACGCCTACAATCAGGATCGTTAACCCACTGGGTTCTGGCACAGTGGAAACAGTATCTGTCATGGCTCCAGTAAAATTAATGATAGAGGTTGTTAAGTCACTCGTGTCAACATCACTGTCACCATCCATATCTCCGTCGGCCCAAAGCTTGCCGCTCCCGCCGGCACTGGTAAAGTTCATGATCGAAGTGGTTAGATCCTCCGTATCAACATCACGATCCAAATCAACATCTCCAAAGGACGTTCCTAAAATAACCTCGACCAATTCAATCACATCAGCCTGTTCAATCGTCCCGTTAGAACTCCCGGTTAAATCCAAATCGAATTTAGAATGAACAGGAGGAACTGTCCCGGGTATCTCGTTGAACAGTCTATCGATGTCCCTTGAGTCGACCACAAGATTGTCATCGAGATCTCCATGAAGAGAAATGTCAACGGTCAACTTTGGCCAGTTTTCAACCGTGCTATGTTCACGACTGTCAAAACGTCTCGCCGTTCGATTTGTCGATTCTACCCCTTTGATTAACCACCCAAAATTCGTAGCAGGCATATCGATCCAACTCTGAACATCAATGACCATACCACTTGTGGAATCCCAAGAAACCAAACCACTGGTTGGCGCAGATGCTGTTGCACTGGCGAGCGCCTCGAAATCACCACCTGGCACACTCCAAAAACTTGTGTCATGAAAGTTGTGCAGCCATGTTGCATCTCCACCACTTGCTGGTCCTCCAGTTCCTCCCGGCGGACGAGTCGATGTGGTTGTTCCTTCTCCCCAATCGGCCAACACGCGATGCAGTGAAATGTCATCGGCCTTCCCCGATGCAGAACGGGACACATTCAGCGTTAAAGAAACAGAGTCAATTGTCATTCCAATGGGAATATTTCCTGCCACATCAAACGCCAACAAACCTCGGCGAATCTGTTTACCTAAACTCTCAGCTGTTGTTCCTGCAAATAGGAACTCATCAGCACCATTGGAGTTGATTCCATCTACTGCGTTGAGATCCTCAATCAACATATTATCTTTACTGGGCGCAATCGTAATCGTTGCGGACCAAGCCGAGCTGGAAATCAACAGGCCAAACATCAGACCCCATACCAACCCAATCGTATCGTTACGCATAAACAACACTCCCACTGCTAGACTTCACGGCAACATTTAGAACACCTCAACTGAACCACAACTTCCTATCGCAAACGCATCAGTCAATCGTTGGCCATTTCAGAACGGTGCACAACTCACATCTTGATTCTACCTACCCGACCTGCCAATGTGTGTCAATCAGGTCACCTCTGCACGTGATGTCAAGCGGCTTTAACATTTCCGGTCAAAGAACGTATCACTGGATGAGCGGTGGACAAGGTCAGGAAACAAAATTGCCAACCCACTGACGCGTCAGCCATTGTCTGACAAACCAAACCGTTCTCGGTAAGCCCACAAGCCAAGCCCGGGATCGCTTACAAAATAGACTTCGTCACCATCAGACATCTGGTTCCAACCCTCCACGAGCCCCTCATGGGGGTATCGTTCGCTGAATGCCTCGAGCTCACCAAACTGGTAGCCAACACTTTCTATCTCCGCGCGGCTCAAATGGCCAGGACAATAGGTTACCGTGAACCGACCTTCCGAAGATCCATGGATCATGTGCGCTGCAGCTGACAAGTTCTCTGGAAGATCATTCGTCGAATTGACCAAACTTTTGATTTCGTGACCGGCACGATAACCATATTTTCGAATGAGTCGGTCAATCTGGTCATCCTCGCCAAACATCTTGACACCGGGGGCAAGAACAATCAGTTCACCTTTATCGGCAATCGCCATTCGCGTTCGATAAATTGCCTTGTTACCCAACCAGGTACTGTGAAATTCTTCCGGATCAAGATAAACAACTACCTTCTCTGGCTCCCGGTCCAGCAAGGTAAAATTAACTTCCAAGGCCAATTCACTTGCCCGCAAAAAACATTCCTGATCATCACCTACAAAGAGTCCTCGTACGATGGGCTGACCCAAACGTGTACCAACAACGGTCAACACGTAAACAATGGGGAGTTGCTGGCAAAATTGTAACTCGGCGTAATTTAGAATTCTCCGTAATGGCGTATCGGCCCGTCCCATGATGCGTTCCATACCGTACACCGCACTTAAATAATGGCTTTCATTAATGCCAGCATCCCCACCAGTACCAACAAATATATTCTTATTGTGATTGGCCATCCCAATCACTTCGTGGGGCACTACTTGCCCGATCGAGAGAATAAGATCATGCCCACCTTCCCAAACGAGTCGATTCATTTGGACCGGCCACGGCTTATCGTAAAGTTGCTCTGTCGAATCACGCACAAATGATGCAGGAACTTCACCAACCGTGACAACGTTATTTCGCCAATCGTGTATACGGAAGAGCGAATGCGGCAGCCCTGAAAACATACGATTTAACTGACTCGATTGCATGGCATGATGGGTTCCTAATGCCGGCATACAATCGACCAAACGATCACCATAGTACTGATAGGCCATGGACGTAAGAGAACCCGCCATGCTCTTAAATCGAGTAAAGTCGGGAGGCAGAGCCAATACCCGATAGCGAGGTTCGAGTTGCCCCAGTACATCGCACAATGATTCTTGTAAATCATCTGCAGAGAATTCGGAATTGGCTGATCCGATAGCACAAAAAAGAGTCATAATAGCACTGTCGTCAAAGGTCCGAATGAGAGACCAAAATTGAGTCTTTGAATACGGCACGAAACCTGATCATACGACGCGATCCAAGACTGTTCCAGAACCAAATCCGAGATAGCATAAAAGAGCAATCTATGCAAACGTTGCTAGCCATGGATTCATGTTTTAACCGATTCCTCATCAACCCAAAAGTTTTTTCACCGTTGTAAAAACCGGCCTTGACCGCCCATGTCCAATACCATATTCTCCCGCCTCACAACAATCTAGCAATGAGTGGTTGTTCTACACATGGCGAATAATTTGAAAGAGTCCTACGAATACTTGTCATGTCGCAGATAGTAAAATCGCTTAACAACAATCGCTGCTAAAACAATTCACAACTGAAAACCACGTGGGTGAGTCTGCACTGGAGCGCTATCAACGGTGGTGTCTCTGCGGACCATGAAGCGATCTACCGGCAAGGAAGCCGGTGACCGCTTCAAAATGAAAACCCAAATACATGAGACGCGTCGCTTGGGAACTGCAAATGAACCCCGCCGCTCTCACCAATCGACCAATCGCTCCCGGAAAAGATCGGAGTCCTTTGCCCCCCTGGGACCCACCGTTTCCGGGGGCTTTTTTTGTCCATCAACCCTTGCCAATCTGACTCACGTTACCTCGCAATCACTAAAGCCGCTCATTGCACGTAAGGGGTCAGATAGGTGCGAACCAATCCTACCGGATCGTCCATCGTTACAAACTTTTCGCTGAACAGATCCCGAAATGGGATCGTTAGCGGCTATTCCCTCTCTCGGTAAGGAGGCCCTTACGCCGCCTGTCATGCCGATCGTTGTGCACTGTAGTTTTCAACGGCCTGAACCAGAAATGAGGGCGAAAACAACTTGCAATTCACCTCTAACTCACACAGAACATGAAAAGATAAACCGCACTGCCCCAAATCTCCAACCTTGATGAGAGCCAAAATGCAGGTTTTACTAGGTCCTACTGCTCCCCAACAACGCCATTGAGTGTCCAACTGTTCTACAAAACAACACTCAAACCGATCTGCCTCCCACTCTCTCTAATTACGGCCCCACTGAATCAACGTGGCCCAAACTTCCAAAGTTCACCCAAAATCAGACCTCTAGCGATCTAACCTCACATTCTAAAGTGATAAAAAAATCATAACTAACTATTAACACATGATTTATGAAAAACTACTCAAGTTCGACAATTATCCCAAATAATTTATCCCAGCTTATTGACATATTCTTTACAATCAATACAATCAGGAATATCAGCACGGGTGGACGAAGGCCTTTTGGGGATTCGACTACTCCTCGGAATTTAATCCTGAGCGTGTTGACAAAGCAGACTGAATGAGTAGAATGAAGAGGCAACGTTAAGTTTTAGTCCGTACGACAGTCTGATTAGTGACCTAGAACGAAAAGCTGAGTAAAGCCACTGGCGACCCTTTAAGGAACGTAGTCCCATATCTCCTGCTCCCAAGTGGGGTGAGAGCTCTCGGATGACGTTCCTTTTTTCGTG
>Ga0310342_100000670_pt1 | contig 19866 bp, 18 predicted proteins | sample S15DNA20500_MG_FD_206155 | JGI IMG/M metagenome (GOLD analysis project Ga0310342, IMG submission 206155) | Marine microbial communities from station ALOHA, North Pacific Subtropical Gyre - S1503-DNA-20-500_MG | ecosystem: Environmental > Aquatic > Marine > Oceanic | place: Pacific Ocean: North...
TATTTGCTTTTACTTTCAATTCAGAATCCGCTGAAAGGATCTTGTATTGGAAGTGTTCCGTTCATTAACAAGCAGAGTGATGTGAAATGGAACGGAAAGATTACCACACCAATCTAAGTGATCAACAATGGAAACGTCTTCAACCTTATCCTTCCACCTTCTCAATGTGTAGCGCTTATCTTCGCCGGTGGGATCTTCGGCTGATTATTAATGCCATCTTGTACCTGTGTTACCGCTGACCACCGGCTGTTGGTGGAGAATGAGCCCAAAGACTTTTCTCCATGGCCAACATCCGCTCTTCGGTCAGCGCCTACAAAAGAGGGGCTATACCGGTAAAAATCCACACTTTAGTACAGCCATTATCGGGAGTTAACCGGTTATAACAACGGAACTGGCGGATTTGACGAAGATAAAGTTAGATCAGGATAGAATTAATACAAGCGAGTTTTAGGGATGATATGAGGGGACAAGTTCGCCCGTTATTTTTCATTGTCAGTATCTTCGTTGTTGGTATAGTGGTTAACGGCTGTGGTGATAGCGGCGATAAAGGTGGGGGCACCGCAATTAATCTAGTGCGGGGGGAAGCGATTGTTGCCGATTCTGTCCTTGCTATTAACGTTTCTCATGATCGTCCCGACGGGATTACTAATACTTTTTACAGCGACTCAGAACGGATCTTTCTCTGGATCTACTGGATCAATGTTAGTGGTCCCCATCGCGTTAAGGTCAACTGGTACTCACCTGAAGAGGGACTGGACGATTCACCCTATGATCAACAAGAACTCACCTTTTCCTCTGATTTTCAGCAGGTCACCTGGTTTTATATTAATCCCGGATCGGGTGGATTTGTTCCCGGCGAATGGTTTGTAGAGATCTTCCTGGACGACGATATTTTTGAGCGCAGCCACGTCTTTATCGTCAAGTAGTAGATCTACCAGGCGAGTTCCGGACTAACGACCGAAGATCCAGCCTTTTATCGGCTTGAAGTAAGCAGGCCCGGTCGAGCTGAGAATAAGCCGGGTTCTGTACGCTGTTCCTTACGGTAGCAACGCTGACGATCATTCATCTAGGATTGACGTTACCGCCAACCTCATGCGATCTTACCCGCGAACAAGGCGAGCGCACCCTATTCGCCTATTTGGTCTTGCTCCAGATGGGGTTTACCTAGCTCCCGATGTCACCACCGGGACTGGTGCGCTTTTACCGCACCGTTTCACCGGTACAACGCTTGCACGCTGTAGTCTACTTTCTGTTGCACTTTCCATAGCGTCACCGCTCCTGGACGTTATCCAGCATCCCGCTCTGTGGAGCCCGGACTTTCCTCATATCTAGTGAACTAGCTACGCGACCGTCTACTCAACTCAACCGAGCCTACTAATTCAAGCCGCAAAATCATATCACACTCACCAAAATAGCGTCAAGAGAGACAGCGTGCGTCTATGTACCGTCTCACCGATTAAGTGCGATAATCAGCGTTGATCCGAATGTAATCGTAGGAGTAGTCGCAGGTCCAAAAGGTGGCCGAGGCTGGTCCAGCCTGTAGATCTATGCGAATCTTAACCTCTTCGGCACACAGTTGCTGAGAGGCTATCTCCTCGCTGTAACCTGCATCCATACCGTCTTTAACGATCTGATAATCACTGATATAAACGCCCACCCGATAGGGGTCGAAAATCGCTCCCGATTTGCCAATAGCCATCATGAAGCGCCCCCAGTTGGCATCGTTAGCAAAGATGGCCGTTTTAACTAGTGGCGATTCGGCTACAGCTCGACCTGTTTTGAGCGCGTCGCTCTTAGTTTGTGCATTCAGGATCAACACCTCGACCAATTTAGTTGCCCCCTCTCCGTCACGGGCGATCATCTTGGCTAGTTCGGTGCAGACGTAAATCAACCCTCGAGAGAAAGTTTGGTAGGCCGGATCATCAGTAGATTCGATTTTCGGATGCTCAGCGCTAGCAGTGGCTAAGAGCAGAACCGTATCGTTGGTGCTGGTATCAGAGTCAACAGTGATACGATTAAAACTGAGTTCATTGGCTTCACTCAGACAAGTTTGCAGCAAATCGGGTGTTATTACTACATCGGTAGTGATGAAGCCGAGCATAGTGGCCATGTTGGGCGCAATCATACCAGAACCCTTGGCTGTTCCTCCAATTCTTACCGGCTGGCCAGAGATTTCAACTTCGACCGCTATCTCTTTGGGAATAGTATCGGTAGTCATAATAGCTTCGGCTGTATCTCTACCGCCGGTGGTTGAAAGCTGGGTGGCTGCTTCGGCGATGCCGGCCTCAATTTTATCCATCGGCAACTGCTGTCCAATCACCCCAGTTGAGCAAACCAATACCTGATCTGAAGGGATTGACAAGGCATTGGCGGTCAGTTCTGTCATCTGACGGGCATTGGACATTCCTTCATCGCCTGTGCAAGCGTTGGCATTGCCACTATTGACGACGATGGACTGAACCGATGGATCTTGGAGATGCTCTCGACAAACCCAAACCGGTGCTGCACAAACCCGATTTTTGGTAAAGACCCCCGCCGCGATTGGCGGGTTAGCTAGCGAGACAGGATCAGCCACAATCAAGGCCAGATCCTTTTTCTGGTTTTTGATGCCGGCATAAATCCCCGAGGCTCGAATACTGGTGACACTGGAAATTCCACCTTCGATAACTTTCATAAATTTTCCTTTAATGCCCTGTGATATTAGCTCCTAATCGGCTACCGTGCACCGACGGGGTTTGTAACTCGGTACTTGCATAGGTCTTCATGTCACCACTACGGCCACAACATAGCTCTAATTATGGAGGGTCCGCCCTTGGCTATAGGTGTCCGACCAGACACAACCGTTGAAAAATCTTGGACGATGACATGATAATCGGTATCGTATTATGTATTAAGTTGGTGCTAGAGCCCATCTGGATGGGTTTTTGTCTGTCCATTGGACAAGTTCTGCACCAACACATCAGCAATCGGATGATATGGATCGATAAACTAGACGTCGAAGGCATGGCACCTACCGTGCCCAGCTTCCTCCTGCCATATCACGGCGCAAATATCTTCGTATGTTACCCAACTGGGAGATGAATTTTAAATGCGTGCAGTACGCAAACATTGACACCTGACATAACAGCGTCGATAAAACTAGTTTGAGCTATCGGTTGTCGGGGTACGCCGGTCAATAGTAATTTCCCGATCCTTTTCCTCACCGATTAAGGATTGACCGCGTTTGTCGTGTGCGGCGGACGATATGGCTAATAGTTCGGGCAATTGGAGTTGAGAGGAGACGATCCGAATCTGATCCTGATCGACATAGATCTTACGCCACATCATCGGGTAACAGATAATGCCCGACGAAATAATGGTTAATCTTCGGTTGTCGGTCGCTGGATCTGGTTCGAGAATGCGGTTTAGATGTAAATGGCCGTGAAACGTTGCCAAGATATGGTCGCAACAGTCGATAATTTCACAGACCTGCTCAGAATTGTCAATCATCCAACCCAGCTCTGAAAACTCTTCCGTCGGGTGAAGCAGTTGGTGGGCGAAAATCAGCACTTCCTGATTTTCAGCTTTGGCCTGTTCTAGCTCAGTCTGAAGCCACCCCAGTTGCTCCTCTCCGAGATGACCGTGCGTGACGTCTTTCTCTACCTCCTGACAGTCCAGTAGAATCAGTCGCAAATCGTCGTGTACTAAGCTGGTGTAAGCCAATCGCTCAGCACTCATTGACTGTTCTCCGTCTAGCCCTTGGCTTTCGTCCTCTACAACCTGAGCATCGTAACCAAAACGCTGCAGGTAGAGGTCTTTATCACCATTCTGCGGATCCAGATCGTGGTTACCGGGCATATAGTAGATCGGTGCAGAGAGTTGTTCCCCCATCATCTGGGCGTGGTCGAGTGCAATCTGGTAGTGGCTAGGCGGCATTTCAAAGCTGTCACCACCACAGACGATATCGCCGCCGTGGATCACGAAATCGGGCTCGAAGGCCTCGACCTGCTGAATCATTGTTTCGTAGATCTCTACACTACTCTCCTGTATTTGCGTGCCACCACCATAGTTCTGCGGGGCTTCAGGGTAAAGGTGTGTATCGGTAATAAAAGCGAATTTAAAAGACATCCTTACTCCATTTTTTGATAAACGACGAGGATTTGTCTCGGTGCCACGTCGGTTAACGTCTGAAATTGACCATTGCTCCAACGAATCTCTATTTTATCGATAATTTCCGCCTTCGACAAGCCAAAGCTGAGTCGCATATCGTTCCCGCTCAAGTAGCTAGCCCCGTTCAGCACTTCACGTGTTTGGGTCAGTTCTCCAGTCGTCACACTCACTTTAGACCCAATTCCAGCGGTGTTAGCCCCACCGGAAACCAGTTTGATGGTCAACCAAGAGGATTTATTGCCAATTTCGTTTCGCAACACAACCAGCGGCCGATTCGACTGACATAAGAACAGATCAACATCGCCGTCGTTGTCATAGTCACCCGTCATCAAGCCTCGAACCACATACCCTTCGGTATTAAAACCAGTTCCGCTGGTAATTTCCTCAAATACACCGTTACGATTATGGAACAACTGCAACGATTGTGCATATGTCATCAATCGATTGATCAGATTTACATTGTCCATAATATGACCGTTCCCGACAACGAGATCTGACCATCCGTTATTATCGTAATCCAGGAATCGAGTACCAAAGGCAAGCGGTTGAAAGGAGGGTTCAGCCAATCCGAGATCAAAAGTCAGATCAGCAAAATAGCCTTGACCGTTGTTGACCATCAGACAATTGGCCTCTTCCGAGAAATTGGTTACCCACAAATCCAAATCACCATCGTTGTCATAATCACCTGAATCGACACCCATGGAACCATTAGAAATCCCATCATCATTGTAGGCACAACCCCTTATTCGTCCTTCCTCTTTGAAGGTTCCATTTCCCTGGTTGATGAATAGTGTGTTGTGTGTCATATCATTGGCTACATATATATCGGAAAGATCGTCACTGTTCACATCGGTCAAAACAACACCCAACCCGCGAGTTGTCGGTTCAAAAACACCTGCGGCCTTGGTGATGTCGGTAAATGTTCCATCGCCGTTATTCCGATACAAAATATCCGAGATCCCATGGTACTGGTTTGGACCACAGTAAATTCGCATTCTCCCAAAATAGCAAGGGACATCTTTATCTAACTCGTATTCGACATAGTTACAGACATACAGATCCAAATCACCATCCAAATCCAAATCACCAAAGGCGGCACTGGTGCTGAGAAGATGAGATTCAATATTCGCCATTTTGGTCTCATCTATGAAGGTCCCGTCACCGTTATTTTTATAGAGGACGTTGCGGCCAAGATTGGTAATATATAAATCGGGGAAGCCATCACCATTGTAGTCTGCCGAAACTGCTCCCATTGCGTAACCTGTATGGCCAACCTTCGCTGTTTCTGTGACATCAATAAACCGGCGTCTATCATTTCGAAAGAGTCGATTTTGCAAGTCGGATTGCGGGTTGTCCAAAATGTTGCCCTGGGCCAAGTAGAGGTCGAGGTCTCCATCCTGATCATAATCTAGAAGCGCTCCACCTGCACCCATGGTCTCAACTAATCGCCGTTCTGGCGAAAAATCATTTTCATGCTTAAAATCGATTCCTAAATCCGCGGTTACATCACGAAAATATGTCGTTGCACCACAACATATCAGAAAGCAAAAAATGAGAGCTACAGTGGAGAACCACACCTTATCGATACTAGCGTTCGTCGGCTACCTGGCGAACAACGCGAAACCCAACATCGTTGGCTGTACTCAGAGGATAAAATTTGAAACGGAGTGCCGAACGCATGAAAATACGCCCATAGACCCAGGAACCGCCCCTTATCACTCGATCTTCCAAAAAATTTCGATCTCGCTGGTTAACTGGGTTTCGTTCCTTACCTATAGCATAAAAATGAGGATCGTAAGCATCCAGGCACCATTCCCAGACATTTCCCGCCATATCTGATACCCCTTCAGCCGTATTGCCTTCCGGATAGTTACCTACTGTGACTGTCGATTGATGTCGCCTGGCAAAGTTTGCACTTGTCCGTGTGGGTGGAGCGTTGCCCCAAGGGTAGCGAGAGCCACGTCCGCCACGGGCCGCACGTTCCCACTGGGCCTCGCTGGGCAAGCTAGCACCAATCCACTCAGCAAAGGCCTGGGCATCGTACCATGTTACACCGACCACCGGTTGATGATCCTGATTCAGTGATTCATCCTGCCAAACTGTCTCCCTTTTGTGTCCACGGGGAATAGGTCGGTGGGTTGCCTCCACGAAAGACCGATACTGAGCATTGGTTATCTCGTGCTTTGAAATCTCGAAGCTGGACAGTATCACCCAACGCTGTGGTCGTTCAGCCTCAAAAGTGTGTCGGTCCAGAGTTGAACTTCGCAGCCGGGCCTCTTTATAAAAGGACTCAATCTCTTTGGCTGTCGACCCCATCAGGAATTTACCGCCTGGAATCCGCACCCATTCGATTTGCTGGTTGGCCTGATAGGCGACCGAGCCAACTTCTGCTGAACAGACAAGGTTATCCGTGCAGATAGCTGCAATCAAAAAAACAGGGAAAAAATAGGCAAGGTGACGCATCTCGACCTAATATTATCAAATACGGCTATATCGTAGCGATTCTGGCTTGAGATTGCAACCTCTAAATCATAAGAGAAACGGCAAAAATTGGATGGGCAAGAATTTCCCTTCTGATTGTACAAAATCCGCTTAAAAAACGATGGGCAATGCTTCTGATCGTTATTGTTCAGATGGTCTCAGGGGTCATATCGTTAATTGCCGCTGGGTTGATATGGTATTTTTATCTACCCAAGGTAATTGGAATTTTCTGAAAACCGGAAGGAATAGTTGAACTAATGTTAGGCGCTACTTTGGCCAAATCCCGATTTCCTTATAGTATTGGATCGCTCCCGGATGGAAGGGAATTCCGGTATCTTTGACGATATTTTTAGGATTGATAGCTTTACCTGCCGGATGCTTGGCCGCAACTTTAGCCCGATGTTCGTACAATGCCCTGGTAAACTGATAGGCTACCGATTGATCAACGGTTTCCGCGGTAATCAGGTGCATCGAACCGACGTTCATACTATTGAAGTCCTGATTCTGATTTTTGTAAGTGTTGGCTGGAATTTTAGCTGGCATAAAAAAAGGATAATCCTGGAAGAGTTGTTGCATGGCATCGGGATCAAATGGAATGAAGTGAATCTGGTGTGTAGATGCGACCCGGACCACCGCCGGATTAGGAACTGCGCCCCCTAAGAAAGCAACCCGGGCTGAATTATCGGCCAGCATATCGACTGAGGTATTGTAGGTGCCATAGAGAGGCTTGAAGTCGTCGTAAGTCAGACCGTGGGCCTGGAAGATAGGAGACAGAAAGTATTCAAAACCAGCCCCCTCCGGACCAACGCTAACCCGCTTGCGCCTCAGATCTGCGATCGAATTGATCTGGCTTGATTTCTTGGTGACAAACAGCCCAACGTTAGGTGCAAGCGTCATCACTGATCGAATTGGGTACGGTTTTTCCCACTTCCCTTCGCCTCTTACGGCAAAATAGGAGATGGCCGCGTTGGCCATGGCAAAGTCAATATCGCCTTTGCCGAGTAAGCGGATATTTTCTTGCGTTCCTTTGGTGGCTTCAGCCGAAACTGTTGAAGCTAAATGATTATCGACGACCTCCGCAATGGCACTTCCAACCACGAAGAAAGCACCACCAGGCGGCGCAGTGCCGATGCTCAAAAACTTGGAGATTGGCGCTTTGCCAATCGTCGCTGCAGTCTCTGAACTACGCCCAGATTCTGGATCTGATTTACCGCAACTCACAATGGTCGTGAGAAAGAGCCAAGCGACGACGTAAGTCAGTGACAACTGAATGGTTGGGGGTATCCATCCTCTTGAACTCGAAAATTGCATCGTATTTCTCCTTGTAATCAGGTCAGACAGGCCAACCTACTAGCCAAGCCGCACTACCACACGAAGTCTTCTGGTACCGGACACATTGTCTTCATCGGCTCGAAAATTTGATGAACATCGGGTTTGAAAACGTTCCCACTTAAAATATCAATGATTCCCTGCTTGCAGTGAGGAAACTTTTTCAAAAACTTAGCGAAACTAAACTCCTTAGTATAGAAGGCGTAGACTAACTTGCGGAAGGCCTCCATCCCCTGAATGAATTCCTGCCTGAATAGACCTAATTGAGAACCGGAGAAATCACGGGTCGCAAATGCATCCATGATGCAATCGGCGGCCATCTCACCTGACCTAAGTGACAGTAGAACGCCTGAAGAATAAACCGGATCCAAGAATCCGAAGGCATCACCAACTAAAACCCAGCCGTGACCCGCAATTTTTGCAGCTCGATAAGAAAAATCTTTGGTTACTTTGACAGGAAATAGCTGTTTTGCGTCTTTAATTCGAGATTTGAGGGTTTGACATTTTTCTACTTGATTGTCGAAGATCTGTTGAGAACCAGCCGATGTACGGGTAGGTACACCTGCTTGTGCATCTCGCATTAAATAGTCGATGGCGCCGACTACTCCCACGCTAACAATATTATTGGCGAGTGGAATGTACCAAAACCAAGAATCTTTGTTTTCGGTGTGCATAATTAGGGTTGCTCCTTCGTCGATCCCTTCGTCTCGAACTGCGTCCTCAAAATGGGTAAAGATTGAAGCATTCTTGAGTTTTACTTCGTTCTTACCAAGTTTCATTTGACGAGAGAGCAGAGCACTTTGTCCCGTGGCATCGACCACAACCTGGGCGGATAGATCTGCAATTTCACCATCAGCTTGTTTTGCTCTGACGCCCACCGCCCGATCACCATCGAACAGAATCTGGTGGACCGCAACTCCGCGTTCAGCCTGAACCCCATGCTCAATAGCATTTTCCAGCAGCATCTGGTCAAATTCGCTCCGCAACACTTGCCAGGTGATCGAGCTTTCGTGTGGATCATTTTCATAGAAGTAGAATGGGGCGGAACCTTTCCCTGACTGTCCGTAAAACTGGACACTGTATTTTTTTTGAAAGTGGCTGTTTTTCATCTTCTCGATTACGCCCAGCCGTCGCAATGTCCAGTAAGTTCCTGGAATTAAAGATTCTCCAATTTTGAAAGTAGGTGCTTTAGTTCGGTCTAAAAGAAGCGTTTTCAATCCCTGTTGTGCTAACAGCGTAGCGGTGGTACATCCACCCGGCCCTGCACCGATTGTAATGACATCAAAATTTTCAGTTAAAAGGTTTGGCTTTGACATAATTTTGCTTACTATCGTTCTTGTAGTTTCTTCCCAGCTAACGTCTGTTCCGTTAATCACTGTTTTTATAAAGTGTCGATTCGTTTTGTATCCAGTATCCCAGCGATGGTATTGTCCAATATCGATTCTGGCTTGACCTCGAAATCGGCGGTGGGTAGATCTACTCTTATAACAACATATAATCTCTACAATTTCAGTCAAGACTGTTCACGATGGTCGGTGAATCGACGAGCTTTCAACTCGTATCGAGGGAGCGTTCCAGCGGTGACAGTCTTAACTGCGGCTCGCAGTCCGAACCATTCCCGAAAAGCATCTTGAACCGTTTTTGCAGTTGATTCTGCCCCTTCAATCTGAATCTCGATTTCGTCCATCCCTTGACTCTGGTGAACTGAGACGGCGAACTCATCGATATCGGGAAAAGAACGAATCAAGTTTTCAATCGCACTCGGGTAGAGATTAATACCGCGGATAATCAGCAGGTCATCAATTCGACCGATGATACCCCCATCAATGCGGGGAGAGGCTCCGCCGCACGAACAGGGAGACCGGTTTAGTCGGACGTAGTCTCCTGTTCGATAGCGAATAACAGGCATTCCGATACGCCCCAAGTTAGAGACAACTAGTTCTCCTTCATCGGTTTCAGTATTAGCATCATCGGGATCAACCACTTCGAAAATAAACTCGTCCTCATTGAGGTGAACCCCATCCTGTGCTTGACACATAAATCCCCAGGCGCCGACCTCTGTTGCTCCTGTATGGTCGTAGCATTTTGCTCCCCAAGCCTCCGCAATTCGTTGATTAGTGGCGGGGAGGCTGGCACCTGGCTCCCCGGCGTGAATGGTTACTCGAACATTGGACCTGGCGATGTCGATTTCGGCTTCACGTGCCACTTCCGCCAAATGGAGGGCATAGGTAGGAGTGCAAACCAATACGGTCACCTGGTTGGCCAGAATCGCCCGGAGCCGTTGCAACGAAGTCATACCTCCACCCGGAATACTTAACACCCCGAGTCGCTGTGCTCCTTCATAGGCACTCCAAAAACCGATAAAAGGGCCAAAAGAGAAGGCAAAAAAGATCCGATCCTCAGTCGTTACCCCGGCAGATGCATAGACGTCTGCCCAGCATTTACCCCACCAGTTCCAGCTATCCGTATCGTCCAGCCATCGGAGCGGGGCGCCAGTAGTACCAGAAGTTTGATGGATACGGGTATAGTGTGAAACAAGAAAGGTCAGATTTCTGCCGTAGGGTGGATGATCGGTTTGATCTGCCGTCAGTTCCTCTTTGGTGGTAAAAGGCAACCGACGGTAATCCTCCCAGCTCTGGACCTGGTCAGCGGACTCGATCCTCGCCTGTTTGAATTTATCCCGGTAAAACCCATTATAGGCTAAGATCTTTTCTAACCCAGCCTGAAACCGTGCTTTCTGTTGAAAGACGTTCAGTCGGTTCATGTTGTCTATGGGCTCAGATCCAGGCAGACCATCTCGGTATGATTCCGTAAATAGAGTCTCTTCTCCTGGAGTGTCGGAATTGTCCAGCAAAGGTCTTTTAGCACCTGATGGGTTACATATTCGGTATAGGCCGCGGGGGTAGCTTCTATTAGCGCCAGTTTCCCATTATCACTTAGCAAAACCAGCATGCTGTCAGCCAGAATAACAGAGCCTTTGCCGAACCCTCGTTTTTCCCAAACATCCTCACCTGTTTCTGACTTCATGCATTTGAAGATTGCATTATCAAACCCATACAGATAACCTTTATAGGAGATAGAAGGGTTAAAGTGATTCTTCATCTTTCGGTTCTTCCAGACCTCTTCGGCTACCAGTTTATCTCCCTGCTTGTTGATCTGCAGTAAAACCGCCCCTTTATCGTAAGAGCAAGAAATGAAAACGCGATCATTTGGCAAAACCAGCGGTGTGGCAATATTAATTCCCTCCGGCCAGTCGTAAGACCAGAGGACTTCACCGCTATCGGGTGCCACGGCAAGAAGCGTCTTGAGTGTTAGATGCACCACCTGTGGAATTCCTGCTATTGTAGTGAAAACAGGCGATGAATAACCGGCTTCATCTGAGTGGGAGGCCCAAACTACTTCACCATTCTGCTTATTAAAAGCCATCAGTGACCGATTTTCAGTTCCGCCTACTTCAGCGACAAGGTAATCGTCAACTACCAACGGTGAGGAGGCGAAGCCCCAGCCTGGGACCTTACTGCCGAATGTTTCTACCAGATCATGCATCCAGACCGGCCGACCGTTTTCAGCCTCGATAGCATGGAGCTTGCCTTTTGCGCCCAGAACAAACACCAAGTTGCCGTCCAGTGTGGGCGTCGATCTCGGACCGTTGCCCCGATCATTGGTGAAGAAATCGTCGGTTCTGAACCGCCAGACTTCAGTACCATCACTGGTATTATAGCAAGCCAGGTACTCCGATTCCTCATCAGAGAACATGGTAAACAGTTTCTCTCCAGCGTAAGAGATGCCGGAGTATCCTTCCCCCAATTGCACTCGCCAGGTAACATTAGGGCCATCTTGGCCCCAACTTTTGATCAAACCTGTCTCTGTTGAAATTCCGTTTCTTTGTGCGCCCAACCATTGATGCCAATCGGCATGTGTAAATGAAGTTAGGGATAGGAGTAAAGCGGCCAGACCCATTTGCCGACATGGCATTAGTAATTTCTGCACGATTTTTGCTTCCTGACACTCAATTTTACTGATTCTATCGTCAGTTGCTTATAATTCATAATCGGATTGCCGATCAAATGATTTCCCGTACTTGTAGCTGGCAAGATCCCTTCAACTAGATAGGTTAAGGCAAACGACTTCGCTCATACTTCTGAGGTAAAGTTTGCCGTTAGCCAACACAGGCATGGTCCAACATCGCCCTCTTAAAACCTTATCTTCGGCTTCAGGTTTAAAGCCTCCAGGAGTCGCTTTACCGATAGCTAACTTCCCTTTGTCTGATAACACAATCAGTTGGTCTCTGGCTAACATTAAGGATCCTTTGCCGTAGCCACGCTGTTTCCAAACTTCTTTTCCTGTCCTCGCCTCAATGCATTTTAGGATTGAATTATCAAAGCCGTAGAGGTATCCACCCTGAGCTACCACGGTAGCAAAGTGATTCTTCATTACCTTATTCCGCCAGAGTTCTTCGACGATAAACTTTTTATCACCCGATGGTTGAATCCGAACAGTCGCCGCTCCCGTGCCATAGCCAGAGGAGATAAAAATCTGGTCGTCGGGAATGAAAACCGGTGTCGCCGCATTGACATTGTACGAAGTTTCCCAGTCGTATTGCCAATAACGGGTGCCGTCGGCTGGATTGAGTGAAACCAGACCGCTGGCGGTAAAGAAGACCGTTTGTTTCACTCCACCACTGGAGACGACAATCGGAGACGAGTAACCCAACTTATATGTCGACGAGCGCCATAAAACCGTACCATCTGTTTTGTCGAAAGCGGCAATCGAATTTTCACCACCGACTTCGGTGATCAATCGGTCCCCGTCAACGATGGGTGACATACTATAACCCCAGGTCGGGCGTTTACTGCCAAAGTCAGCTTTCAAGCTAACTGACCAAACTGTACTGCCATCCTCTACTTTCAAAGCTAATAGTCGGCCTTCAACTGCTGAAATCGTATAAAGCTGATCCCCGTCGACCGTTGGTGTGGACCTGGGACCGTTGCCTCCCTGTCCTTCTTTGTAAAATTCGCCTGATTTGACCCGCCAGATTTCATCGCCGGTCTTAGCATCCAAGCAGAGCACGAACTCGTCAACCTCATCGGTATCCATGGTGTAGGCTCGACCATTGGCAACGGAAATAGCCGAAAACCCTTCACCGATCGGTTTGCGCCATACCACTGTCGGTTGGTTCCCCGACCACGCTTTAACAACTTCCTGGGAGATCCCATCCCGATTAGGACCTCGCCACTGTGGCCAGTCGTCTGCAGTTGCTTCCCAACCAGCAACTCCAATCGATACGAGAACTAAAAAATAGTGACAAAGAACTCGCTTTTTATCTTGTCGCATTCATATCTCCCTAGGTATAACGCGCATTTTGATACTTTTCAGCGTAAAATTCCGGTAAGAGTCGATCGACCTGCAGTAATCCTTTTTGGGTGAGTGAGACCTTTTCCATATCAAAGTCGAGCATCCCTTCGCCACGTAACTTCTGATAGGGGACGGAAAAATGATCTAAAATTTCGACCCCAAACTTTTGGCGAAAATAGTCGATCTCGATTTGGCCCAACTTGAGTTGCAGAATCATCTCACGTGTCATCTTCTCTTGATGGCTAATTTTGAAAGCCCGGTTGAGGGGGAGGATACCTGTTTGCAAAGCTTCCAGGTATCCATTCCAATCCGTCAGGTTCTGAAAATGAGTGCCATTCAAATGTGAGAAGGAGGCCACTCCTGTTCCGATCATATCATTGCTGTGCCAGAGCGCATCACGGTAGATAAATTGATGGGACCGATCCTTTTTCACCATGGTATAGGCACTCGACTTTTCAAACCCGGCTTTGATCAACTCTTCGATTGCATAGTAGTGCCACTCCCGTTTTGTCTTCCAATCGGCAGCGTAGGGGGAAAGTTCCTCTTCACTCATAATCTGCTTGGAATAGACGGTGTTGAAGGGTAACTCCATTTGATAAATGGTGATGCTATCAGGATCCAGGTCGATAGCCTTTTGTACAGTCTCTTCCCAAGTTTTGCGGACTTCACCCACCATACCAACGATTAGATCGATATTAACCTGATCGAATTCTAATTGGTGTACCCTAGGCATGGCCCGATAGATCTCAGTACTAACGTGTGCCCGACCATTTTCCTTTAAAATGTCGTCATTTAAATTTTCGACCCCGATGCTCAGGCGGGTAACGCCTACCTGGCGGATAGTTTCCAACTTTCGTGGGGTCAGCGTTCCCGGTTCACACTCGAAAGCTATCTCCTCAGCTTGATCCCATGTCATACAATTGGTCAGTTGATCTACCAGTCTTTGCAGATGCTTGCTGCTAATATAAGACGGTGTTCCACCCCCGAAATAGACAAAGCGTAACGACCGCCCTGAAATGGCCGGCATTGTGGCATAGAGTTCTACCTCTCGAACCAGTAAATCCAAATACTGTTCGACCTCCTTGCTATTTTTGTCGGTATAGACACGAAAATAGCAAAACTTGCACCTTTTGCGACAAAATGGAATGTGGAGGTAGAGACCTAAATCAATTTCGGCTGATGAGGGCTGCTGAAGGGTCTGATGAACAGCAGCTAGAGCATCTTCCGACCAAAAGGAGTAAGGCGGGTAGTTGGAGACAAAGACACTACCGACTTCAGTCTCAGGATTATCAGATCTGGTGGTTGCCGGTTCGGCTTTGATCAGATCAACTTGTTGGGAGGTGTTTTCTATCACGCTATCTCTTTTTTCCGAAGCAGTATAGGGTTCCATTTGTGTCACCCACAATAAACCTTTCTGCCGCCACAACCGGCGAAGCAATCATCGGAAATCCAACCTGGAAGAACCAGGTCTGATTTCCGGTTTTAATATCCAGGGCATAAAGATTACCCGCCGTAGTAGCGACAAAAACACGTTGCCCTACAATTACAGGCGAGGCTTCAATTCCTGACTTGGTAACAAATGACCACTGCTGTTGGCCTGTGCTAGGATCAAACGCATATATGTGTTTGTCTTTACCGGCCATAATCACCACCTCAGGTGTCACGGCAGCAGAAGCGTAGATGGGAAACTGTTGGTCTGGATTTTGGTATTCCCAGATGATTTCGGCACTTTGTAAATCCGCAGCGAGAAACTTGCCACTGTAAGTGCCGACAAACACCCGATCTGACAAAATTGCTGGGCTGGCGACTACATAATCACCCAGCGGAAGTTGCTGGCTCTGCTTGCCTGTAGTTAGATCAATCAAACGAAGATAGCTGTCACAGCCGGTGATGGTCACCTGTTGACCGACAACGGCGGGGGTCCCATTAATATAACCCTCAGTTTCGTATTTCCAAACCAGTTGCCCATCACTTCGTTTCAGGCAGTAGAGGAGCTGGTCGTAACCGCCAAATACGACCTGTTTCTGGTAAAAGTTGGCAGAGGAAATTATACCTGCCTCGGTCTCGAACTTCCAGCGTTGTTCTCCCGTTACAGCATCTACTGCGTGGAACTCTCCGGCTTCATTACCAAAATATATAATCCCCTCAGCAATAGAGGGTGAAGATTTAATCTCGCCGTCCGTCTGGTATTTCCAGAGTTGTTCACCCGTTTGCAAATCCAAGGCATAGAGGTGAGCATCAAGAGAAGTGACAAAGACTTTATCCTGATAGATGGCTGCAGCGGATTCAATTGAATCGCCTGCCTGGAAAACCCATAACGGCTCTATTTCCGCTGGCAAAGTGGTTTGCGCTACCCCGGTCAATTGTGGATCGCCGCGAACAATCAGCCACTCGTCTGGGGTTGAAGCAAAAAGAATTATATTGCAAATACAGAAAAGAACCAGTTTGAGCAGTATCATCCGTTTAGTAAGCAGATTCATAGAGCTGGTTCAAAATCTGCCGGTTAACTGGAACAGGATTGAACGTTCCCGTCCACTGCTTGGACGCTTCAACAGCTAAGTCGTTCAGATCGGATTCTGGAACACCGACCTCTCGCAACTGGATAGGTAAGTTGGCTAACGTTTGGAAGCGACGAATTTCCTGCACCAGATCAGAAGACAGGTGCTGGTAGAGGTCATCAACCTGCTGACGATTCAGTTCAACCACATAAGGTAACATCAGGCTAACCGCTACACCATGCGTAATCTGATAACTGGCCGTCAATGGATTGGCACAAGCGTGGGCTGCACCTAACATTGAACACTCAATGGCCATGCCAGCCAAATGCGCCCCCAGCAACATCTGTCCACGCACTTGAGAGGTTGGATTATCCTTAAGGACTGCCTCAAAGTTCCGTGACAATTGTTGCCATCCTTCTTTAGCCAACAGGCGGGAGATCGGGTTTCCCCGGGTGGTGACATAACTCTCGACCGCGTGGGCAATGGCATCAATCCCTGTAGCCGCTGCGACCTGTCGCGGTACACTGGCCATAAGGGTCGGATCTAAAATAACGGCGCGAAATCGCGCTTTCTTGTCACCACAGGCCATCTTGATATGTGTTTCAGCTTGTGATATCAGTGCGTAGGATTGGGCTTCACTTCCAGTTCCTGCCGTGGTCGGAATTCCAATTGAGGGTAACATCGGCCGCTTGGCTTTACCTAAGCCCCAATAATCCTCCATCTTTCCACCGTTGCTCAACAGAAAGTTAATCCCCTTGGCACAATCCATGGCACTGCCACCACCAAGACCGACGATCAGGTCAATTCCACCTATCTGCCGGGCAAACGTCGCCCCATTTTTCACATCCCGTGTGGTCGGATTCGGTTGAACCTGTTGAAAAGCAAAAACGGTGATTTCAGCTGTCTCCAGTGATGCCATAGCTCTCTTTAACAATCCTGCCGACGCAATCCCCGGATCAGTAACCACTAAGACGCGGCTTGGATCGGCCACCTCTTTTGATAACTCCCCAAGTTGGTCAATTCGGTTTTCGCCGTAAAGCAGGTGAATGCTGGGCTGAAAATCGAAGGGTTCCATTTGCAGTCGTTTTTCCATTATCTGTATTATCTGTTGCTACTTTTGGTTTCCTACCAAGGATTCGTGTTTAATAAACGTAAATTCAAGTTACAGAGGCATACTTCGTAGCCGGGTTAGGATATACTTGATTTGAAGAAAGGTCAAGTTTTTCACTTTCCGGCAGGGAATCCAATAGTAGGTCGATTTTTTTATAGTATCCCTGGCTAATTTTCCGGCTTCGGTTAGAAACACTGTAGGCCAGCCACCTGTGGCACTCGCTCCCGGCTTTATAATTGACCATTCTTCTTCCTTATCACTAACCGCCCAGTTACAATGACTGATGTCATTTTTTAGACACCAATCCATCCATTTGTCTGTTTCAGGATCGTTCTTTTTATATCCAATAGCCCCCATTCTGTGACGAAAAGCGCAATACTCCGATTCAAAACCTCCGTCACTCTGTCCCGGAGCCATTGTTGATGTCAAACGGCATAGAAATGGAAGGTATAGGCGATGTTATCATAACCGATGATAGGATCGGCAGCTACAAGATCTACTTTTTGAGACCACTCAGGGGCGCCGAGGGGAATCAGATTATCCGGATCTATACCCTGATGGCTGTTATTACTGTCTCTGCGTATGGTTTGACCGTGCTACTCCAAGAGACCTGTAACGGCTCATTATATATTTCGTAGATTACATTGTCATATTCGCCATACTGTCCCGCCATCCCTTCGAAAAATGCCACTGCCTGCTCGGTATAGTTTTCTGCATGATGCGAATGCCAGTCAATAATGGCATAAAGACCTTCGGCTATAGCGGCATCCACTACCGCCTTTAACCTGGTTTTATTGCCTTCAGGATTATGATGTACCCTCCGGCATCCTCCACCTCCATTGCGGCGCGCGCAATAGTGGTTCGCTAGTCTTTCTTCAACCATGAAACGACTGAGGCATTGTAATATTTTTCTCCTCCCCGGTTATCATTGCTCCAAAAAACTGTTCCCTGCAAAACGCACAACCTCGTTATGCTGGTTAACGATTTTATTACCATTTATTGTTAGTAGCCGGTTGTAAGTTACAACCGGCTGGCCAAAAGCAATGCCTGACAGCGTCAGCAAGAAACACAATGAAATACTGATCCTTCTGATACTGAGTAATGTATGTGCTAAAATCGTAACCTGGCTATCACCTGCATAATCGACCCTCCACATAATCGGACAGTGATTGTTGTAAATTTCGAAGTGCATTGAACAGATGAACTTTGATGATTCCGGCTCGTACGCTCATGACCTCCTCAGCTTGTTTTGTCTAGTGCGAGAAACCGAAATCGTTCTGGAGACTTGCGGGTAGCTTAAATCGATTAGGATGATTTAGTTAAGAGTTCCTGTGAATTAGTGGTAAGATACCTCAATGAGGCATGGGGGTAAGATCGATAGATTTAGTTTAAATCCTAATCTTACCCTTAACTGATTCTCCTTCTGATGTTGATTGTTCTCTGTCACCACTATCAATTGATATGGTTCTGGTAATTTACTAACATCAACTGATAACTCTGTTTTCTTATCACTCATGACTGTCCTATCTCTTTTGAGGAATTCAGTAGAAATCATACAGATATAAATGAATTCTCGGCCCCGAGTCGGAAGCCAAGCAATTTTTGGCCAAGGTCTTATTCTCTCCCTTCTAGATCCGAGGCCGATGAAGTGTTTTGCCAAAATAGTCTCTTCTAGTTGATCAGATTTTCAGTCCCAATCTGGAATGAAGTGAAGCAGGATATTATGAATCATAGCTCTGGTCACAAGGAGTTGTGACTGCTGACCTGTCCTCTGAACAACATTAGTTCGCCGTGTGCTTCCATAGCAGAAATATGCTCTCGTCGTTGTTGGTTGCATCATATAAGTTCAGGCTACCATTTCCACCTCAGTTTCGATGAGGAATACAGGTCTGGCATATCGGCCTTGTTTGACGACTAGCAGGTTGCAAGTCAATGTTTTGAAGGTGGTGTTCTTGGAGGTGTTTTATGCCTCAGCCGAGTTGAAAATAAACTGCCCTAGTATTATGCAATACAACCACTAATAATCCACCAATAAACATAAAACAGCATTCGTTTCGCACCTTTCATTCCTACTTTGCTCTGTTTCTATTTTTGATAGATCTGTTTTGACGGTGTGCGCTTGCCCCTTTCCAATCGACTGACCACAAGATGAACGTAACGGCAGCAACAGCCACCTGCAGAAAAATACTAACGACACTTTTTATCATGTTTTCTGTCCCTAATAAGTATGTGTTAATACTTCAATTTACGAATTCAACCTACTACCACATTTCTAACTATGGTAAGTCGCTGAAATATCACTCCTTGTTCTCGCCTAGCAGCGAACCGACTTCCCAATGATTAATAACTAAACTCTAGTGACAAAGGGTGTCGAGGGGAAATTTGTCAGCCATAGAAACACGGGCTATAGTGAGAGGAACTAGATGGTTGGTATCGCCTTATTTGAATGCAGTTGTACTTGTCAAACAGTTGCTCAGCGTCCAGAAGCCAGAAATCGGTCCAAAATATTGCCTAACAGGCGAGAGATGTTGTTCTGGAAATTGTTGTAAGGCAGACTACCACAGAAGGTAATTGACCCCGTGGAAAAGACTGCTCCACCTTGTGGCGTTTGGAAGTAAACCATATCCGCCCGAATCAACGATTTCTCTTCTTCTCCCGGCCAATTGGTGATGTGCGTCAACTGTTCTTCGGGCACCAATACGAAACTGGGCTGGTGGTTTTCCGACCGGGCAACCACCCAGACGCCATCTGGCGTTCCCAAACGAGCATCGGCTCTATCCAGTTCGTAACCAGCGGCTCCGCCGCCACTGAGTCCAAAGTCACCTAAGATCTCCCCCTCGATTCCATCAAATATCCAGCGTATCTCAGGATCTCTGGATTCGATGGTTCGACGATAATAAGACCCCTCGAACTTCCCTTGGGCAGAGAAACCAACCCCAGTCA
>Ga0310342_100000672_pt1 | contig 19816 bp, 10 predicted proteins | sample S15DNA20500_MG_FD_206155 | JGI IMG/M metagenome (GOLD analysis project Ga0310342, IMG submission 206155) | Marine microbial communities from station ALOHA, North Pacific Subtropical Gyre - S1503-DNA-20-500_MG | ecosystem: Environmental > Aquatic > Marine > Oceanic | place: Pacific Ocean: North...
CAGCACCGGCCCGAACGGCAACGATGGGAGCGGCGTTATCCAGGTGCCGCGGCAGCCCGTGTTGATGGCGATCTATGAACGCACTGAGGGAAGGCGCTCTTCTCCGTCGGATGTCCCTGCGATCGTCAGCTATGCGGGTCTCCGCGTGCGGGGTTCCAGTTCGGCGAGTCTCGCGAAGAAATCATTTAGCCTCGAGACATGGGAAGACGGCGAGATTGAAAACGCCCGGAGAATCGCACCCTTCGGCATGCCTCGCGAATCCGATTGGGTGCTCTACGCGCCGACCGAGACCTTCAGTGCTAACCGCTATGACCGACCGCTCCTGCACAATTCGTTCATCTACCAACTGAGCAACGAGATCGGCCGCTACGCAGCACGGACGCAGTTCGTCGAAGTGTTCCTCAACACCGGCAGCGGCGACCTCTCAGTAGCCGACTACGCCGGGATCTACCTCTTCATGGAAAAGGTCAAGCGAGGCGGCGACCGGATCGACTTCAGGAAACTCTCGCAAGACGGGACCGAAGGCGGCTGGATGATCAATGTCGACCGGATGGATCCCCTTCCCATTGGAGGAGTTGGGACGCCGCGACACTTTCACACTCCGGGGCCAAACCAAATACTCCAGACCGCCAATGACAGCCCGTTCGGAGTGCGCAACATCGACGACCGGCCCGAGTGGTATCACTCCTTCTTCAATTTCGAATCTCCCGGTGGTTACTCGATCAATCGCGCTCAGCGAGCGGCCATCGAGGGAACGATGAATGACTTCGAAGACGCGCTCTACGGTCCCGATTGGACCGACCCGGCACTCGGATATGCCGCGTGGATCGATATCGACAACTTCATCGATCATTTCATTCTCCACAACCTGACCAAGAATCAGGACGCCTTTGTGCTCAGCACGTGGCTCTATCGCACCGGACCGTCGGACAAATTGAACTTTGGACCGGTATGGGATTTCGACCGTGGGTATACCACGAGCCCGACCAATACAAACCCCACCGCGAACCTCCTCTGGGCCGCCAACCGCATGTGGTTCCCGCGCCTGTTTGCCGACCCCGATTTCGAGCAGAAGTACATCGACCGGTGGCAGGAACTGCGCCAGGGAGCCTTCTCCACGGACCACCTGCATGCGATCATCGATTCGCAGCGCGCGGAGATCACCGACAGGGTCGCACAACGCAACCGCACTGCCAACTGGTCCGCCAAGGTCGAGGCCATGAAGAACTGGCTGGCCGACCGCTGCGCCGCCATCGATGCGCAGTTTGTTCCGAGGCCGGACTTCATCCGGGAGGGTGGCGGTGTTCCGGTGGATTTCGAAATCGCCATGCGCGGTGCCAGTGGAACGACGATCTATTATACCACCGACGGGACGGATCCTCGTCTCCCGGGTGGCGGGATCTCGCCAAGGGCTCGGTCCTTCGATGGAGGCGTGATCGATACCAGTCTGGTCACGTTCGGGACCGAGTGCCGCTACTTCATTCCAACCGATGACTCGCTCGGCCAGACTTGGACCGGAGATCCCGATAGCTTTGATGATGGGGCGTGGAGCCTGGCGACGCCGGGACTGGGCTGGGAAAACACGGAAACCGGTACCCTTGTTCCTGCCATCACCACGGATATCAAAAGCCAAATGAAGGGAACCAACGCGAGTGGCTACTTTCGCTGGCGTTTTGACTTCGACAACGCGGAGAGAATCAACGCGCTTCTCCTCCGAGTCTCGATCGACGATGGATTCGTCGCCTATCTCAATGAAACATGGATTGGAGACTTCAACGCTCCCGATCCATCCCTCTGGAATTCCGCGGCGAATGGAACCCGACGTGATACGACCGTGCTGAGCACCCCGATTGAGATCGAGGCCTCGGCTTTCAAGTCTGCAGTGCGCAACGGCTCCAACACCCTTGCCATCCAGGGCATGAACACCGACCGGGAGGGCCTGGACTTCCTCATCGACGCAGCGCTTGAGGTAAACCACAGCCTCGTGGCCAGTTCACTGGTGCTGACCGAGAGCAGCGCGATCACGGCGCGCTCGCTCGATGGCAGGGAGTGGAGCGGCCCGAGCACGGCCACCTTCGTGGTCGGAAGGACGCCTGCCGATTCCAGCAATCTCGTGGTGTCGGAGATCATGTACAATCCTCCGGGACCGAATGCCGCCGAGATCGCGGCGGGGATCCTCGATGGCGATCAGTTCGAGTACATCGAGCTCCTGAACATCAGTGCCGGAGAGATCGACCTGAGTGGCGTCGCCTTCATCAACGGCATCGACTTTACATTCCCCGTTGGTCCTTCATCGATCCTGCAACCTGGAGAGCGACTTCTCGTGGTCAAGAATGTGGCCGCCTTCGAATTGCGCTACGGGGCCGGCCCCGGCGACCGGATCGCCGGTGAATTCGCCAATGATTTCAATCTGCGTAACAGTGGGGAGCATATCGAACTGGTCGACGTGATAGGGATCCCGATCCGCGATTTTTCCTACGACGACAAGGCGCCCTGGCCTGACGCGGCGGACAATGGGGGATTCAGTATCGTTCTCGATCTTCCCAATGTGAATCCGGACCATAACCTGCCCGGAAGTTGGCGCAGCAGCGCGGTGCTTGGCGGCAGTCCCGGCTCGAGTGATACGCAGGCCTTTGCTGGCGATCCTCAGGCAGATAACGACGGCGACGGTTTGCCCCGTCTCCTCGAACACGCTCTCGCAAGCAGTGATGACGACCCCGCCTCGGGTCCCGACGCGATCGGGTTCAGCGTCGAATCGTTCACGATTGCGGACGTTACGGATGATTATCTTGTTTTTGCCTTTCGTCGCAACCTCGCTGCGGAAGGAATCCGTTACACCGTCGAACACTCCCCCGATCTGCTGGGCTGGGAAGCGGGGAGTGCGATCCTGATTGACGAGAGCAACCTCGGTGACGGGACTGCCATCGTTCGCTACCGCAACCTCGCCCCCCTTTCCGATAGCGGGCGAGAGTATCTGCGCCTGAGGATCGATCTCGAATAGGAGAATGCAGCTCCCATGGCCGCCACTGGTCTGCCGAACCGACCATGTGAGAAATGTTGGCTCAAGAGGCGGAAACCCGCGTGTAATGGAGATCAATCACCACAAACACTCCACACCAATCCCTACCTCGATGAAGACGATCAGAAAATCCATTCTCCTGGGATCAGCCGCCTTTTTCGCCGGCCAACTCATGTGCCCAGCTCTGGAAGTGGGTGGTCCCGCCGCCATGGACGTCAACAACTGGACCACCAACAGCATGCCCTATGTGCAGGGGACGACTGATGGCTTCTCCATCAACTGGGAGAACGTTCTCACCAACACCGCGAGTGCCAACATTGGCAACAACAATTTCGACCTCACCTTCGAGACGAACCAGGATTACACCCTCGGCCACATTTTCCTGTTTAACGACGTGGTCGATCTTTCCACCGTGCCTGGCGGAATCCAGCAAATGACCTGGACGGCAGACTTCGACGCGACCGACAAGACGAACTGGATTCCGGTGATCGCGGTTACGGCGAAGGCGAACACTAACTCCGTAATCACCTCCTATGGAACCGTGACTGGTCCTAGGGACGGAAACCAAGCGAGTCCCATGTGGGGGCAATTCATCACACCGGACATTGGCGCTGCTGGCGGTCCTCACGGCACCCTGTATCTCCAAAGCTTAAGCTACCAGGCAGCTGACGATGGCACTCGCGCGACCGGCGAAGTTTATCTACACGCCTACACTACCTTTTCCACTGATGGCGGGGGAGCTATTACGGAACTTGGTGGTTTCACCGCTGCATCTACTTCTACTGTGGATTTAGGCGCCATCGACCCTAACGGAACATTGACGTGGACCTTCGCAGGTAATGACGCATTCTCCGCCTCGACTTCTTATATTTTTGTGCCATCAACTTCCCCAACTGAAGTCACTTTCGCTGATACTTCCAGCTTGGTCGGAGCAGCTTACGCCCTCGATGTTGGCGATCTCTACGCTGGTGGTGACTCTCTCCGCGGCAACGGTAACAACTCCGGATGGGATCAGCATTTCGAGGCCACGTTCGACACCGCCGCAGTCGATGAGCAAGACGGCGACGTGACCAATTTCTATCGCTCGAACAACGACGGGAATAGCTGGAACGGGAACAACGTGCTGAATTTCACCGGGGGTACGGTCGACAACAGCTTCTGGGTTGGCCTCAACGGCGACCCCGTCGGAGGCATCAACGAGACCCGCGTGAATGGCGTAAATCCAAACCTGCAGGCAGCGAGCGGGATGGTGCAGTTCGGCTTCATCCAGTGGGACGCTTCCACGGCGGGGATTGTGAGCCCAGCGGTCGATTTCACCACGGCCATCGACCAGTTCGACATCACCATCAACGAGCTCCCGGTGCCCACCACACAAATGCTCGATTCTTCGGCCTTCGAGGCCACCTACAACGGGAATGAAATTTACGATGGCGCGCTGTTCATCAACGACTGGGCCGAGCCGGGGCTCGGTGGCACGGATGTCGAACCCGAGTTGAACGGGGAAATCCTCACCGTCGTCAACAATGCCAACAACGGCTGGATCGAGCTGAACAACGGCGGAACGGTGTGGGAAGACGGAGTGGCCGCTGGCGGCTCGTGGACTGCAGAAGTGCGCATCAAGCTCGCCGATGATGTGGGGAACGGCTTTGTCATCTGGGCTGCCAATGGCACGGAGCGTGGGATCATGCAGATCGACACGAACGCCGTTTCTCCGTTTGGCAGGCCGCCGATCGATGACAGCGATAATACGGACGACTTCCATACCTTCCGCATGGCCTACGACTCCGATATTGGCCTCTACTTCTTCTGGCGCGATGGGGTGCTACTCAATCCCGACGGAGGCGTCTCCGCTCAAGCCGCCACGGGTCAAAACCGGTTCATCATCGGCGACTGCTGTTCGTCGTACCTGATGACGACCGTCGAGGTTGAGTACGTACGATTCGACACTACGGGTGCTTTTGCACCGGATCTCTCGCGAGCACCGCTGGCTCTGGACATTACTCACGACGCAGCCACCGATAATCTCAGTATCAGCTGGGAAAGCGAGGCCGGGCGACTCTACAACCTCCGCAGCGAGAGCGATCCCTCGGCGGCCCAACCGATTGACTGGCCGATCTTCGATGGCCGCGAAAACATTGCCGCGACTCCGCCGCTGAACACCGTGACCTTCCCTCGGCCTGCGGAACCACTGCGCCTCTTTGTGGTGGAAGACTTCCCAGCGCCACCGGTGGCGATCTTCTCGGACGACTTTGAAAGCGGCCAGGGGCTCTGGACCACAGGATCAACCGGCGCAGGCGGAACAGCCTGGGAACTCGGCGCGCCCGGCGTCCCCGGACCGGTCGCGGCCAATAGCTCAACCAATTGCTTCGGCACCAACCTCTCCGCAACCTACGCCGTGGATGCCGACGTCTGGTTGCGCTCTCCCCCGATCGACCTGACGGCCGCATCCGGGGCGACCTTGAACTACTTCCAGTCACTCGACATCGAGACTCAGTTCGACATGGGATCCGTGAGAGTGTTCGATGCGGCCGATGATTCCGAGCTGGCGGTGGTTACGGCTGTGGTAGAGGGATCAGTTCCCGGTTGGACCATGATCACCAAGAAGCTGCCCGCGGCAGCCCTTGGCAAAACCGTGGTCATCGAGTTCCGCTTCCAATCCGACGAAATCGAGAATTACGCGGGATGGTACATCGATGATTTTGAAGTGACCGTGCCGTGAGCATTCGGGGCGTTCGCATTGGAGCCGTCCACCTTCTTGGGTTCTTGGTGGACGGCTCCAATGCGAACGACGGGACTACGAGCAACGATGCTGTCTCTCGGCAATGTGTCGGCCACCACGATGGTGGCCGCGCCGCTTAACGTGCTCATGATTGCGGTGGATGACATGCGTCTCGAACTGAGCTGCTATGGAGCCAAGCAATTTACCAGCGGCAAGATACGCCGCTATGCGATGGCCGACGGACAGTCCCGCTACGTCGAGTGGGTAGAGACCTCGAACCGAGAAAAGGTGGTTGCGCGGGAATTGTATGATCGTGTGGAGGACTCGGATGAATCGTGGAACCTGGCAAACGAAGCCACCGCGCAATCGGAATTGGTGCAGTCGCTCTCGGCGAAACTGAACAAGGGGAAGGGGTGGAAAGATGCGCGGCCTCCCCGGTAGTTTTCCTGCGACCCTGTTGATCTTGAGCGCCTTGCCCCTGGAGGGCGCTCTGGATCTCGCCAGGCCCTTTCGGGATCATGCGGTGTTGCAGGCAGACAAGCAGATGCCGGTTTGGGGTACCTCCGTCCCTGGTGCGGAGGTTCGGGTCAGTCTCGGGACGCGACGACAGGTCACTACCGCCGCTGCAGACGGGACGTGGCTGGTGGAATTTGCGCCCGCGGGGGCATCAAACGACGCCTTCGAGCTACGAGTGTCATCGGGTAGGGAGAGAATCACCCGCAGCGATCTTGTCTTCGGCGAGGTTTGGATTGCGAGCGGGCAGTCCAACATGCGGTGGATGTTGAAGGACTGCGCAACGGGAAAGGAGACGATTTCAGCATCCAGCGATAAGGGGTTGAGATTGTTCGATTTCCAAGGACGACTCCACCCCAGCGGAACGAAGTATCCCCGCGAGTTTCTGCTCGGGCTGAATTCGAATAACTATTACGAGACCAAGGGATGGGAGGCCGCTTCGCCGAAAAGCACTCCCACATTTTCGGGAGTGGCATATTTCTTCGGCCAACGCTTGCGCACAGATTTAGAGATCCCGGTAGGAATCATCCATCTAGCAGTGGGAGGAACACCGATGGAAGCCCACATGCCAAAAAGCGCATTTGAGCGCGACGACACCCTGCGACCTCTACTCCGCGAATGGTGGAAGAACCCGAGTTACCCTCAATGGTGTCGTGAGAGAGCTGCCTTGAATCTGGCCAAGTGGCTACCCGATCCTCCGAAAGGCCAGGAACCGCCGCACCCCTTTGGACCGGGTTTCTTGTGGGAAGCGGGGATCGAGCCATTGATTCCCTTTCCTGTGCGGGGAGTGATTTGGTACCAAGGGGAGTCAAATGCGACAGTCGACGGTGGTGGCGGAGCGCCGGTGCCCAAAAACGTGAACCGTTCGAAGCTCGAAGCGCTCATCACATCCTGGCGCCGTGCATGGGCCGACCAGAAACTTCCAATCTACTTTGTGCAGCTACCCGGTCTTAATCGAAACTGGCCTCTCTTCCGCGAAATGCAGCTTGAGGTCGCACGGAGCGTGCCGAATACAGGCATGGCGGTCACAATCGATCTGGGGCACCCCTCCAACGTACATCCGAAGCAGAAGAAGCCTGTTGGAATGCGCCTTGCCCATCTGGCCCTGGCGCACGCCTACAGGCAACGTGTTCAGTGCGGTGGGCCACGATTACTGAATGTTGATCGGGAGGCACGCATGATTCGACTCCATTTCGACCGAGATGTGCGTGCGGCCAGTGGAGAGGACGTTCGAGGATTCAAGATCGCCGGGCACGACCGTCTCTTCCATCGGGCACGAGCTCTGGTTCGGGGTAAGACAGTTGAAGTCAGTTCGACTATCGTGACGAGTCCCGCTGCCTTGCGGTATGGGTGGTCAGGGTTCCCGGATTGCAACTTGGTGGACTCTGGTGGCACGCCCGCCAGTCCATTTCGCACGGATCGGTGGCTTACTGGAGCAGCGGCGCCAAAGTTCACCCCCTGAACCGTCTGAGCCGTATTATTGCAAAACCGTCGATGTTCCCTCTGTATGCGCGTGGGTTCGCGAGGACTGCTTGGCTCATAGCCGCCAGTCTAACAGTCGCGTCACCGGTGGGCAATCCTCCACGACACGCAACGAGCCCGGCGGTTGGTGGGGGTGCAATCCTCGACAACCTCGGCATCAAGGAAGTCGCGACCGAGCGACGACTGTGGACAAAAGAGATCCTGAAAAATGATCCCGGCACAAAGAAAGCCCGACCGATCACCGATGACAACCTGGGACATGAGTTCTGGTATCATTAGGGCGCGGTCTGAACCGCTTTCTCTAAGGCATCAACCCTTTACTTTCCGACAACCATTACAAAATCCTTAAACTTGGCCCAGCGCGGCGCCTTGGCATCCCCCTGCAGGGCAAAAAACCCGATCTTCAGCTTATCCGCACTTCCCGGCAATTGTGTCTCGCCGTGCACCGTCCATTCCTTGCCCTCAGGTGCCTTGACCATCGCCTTGGCCCTGCCTTGGGCGATCTCGAGGCGCAACCGCAACGGGCCTTCACGAAAAGCAATCTTCTTGATAACCTTTGGCTTCGCTCCGCTCTCTAGAACCAGCGTGCATGACTGACCGGCATACAGCTCACGGTCAAACTTGATGTAGTTGTCATCGTCCATGTAGATCATCAGCCCCGCCTGCTCGTATTCCTTCCTGGGATTGAAGTCCACGGTAGCCTCAACGGAGAATGTTTCCCCGGGAAAATCCCGCAGCAGAAAGTTCTTCGTCTTGTTGTTTTTCTTGCCCCAGATATTCGTCGGTTGCGCCAGCAACTCGATATTGCCATCCTTCAGGCGCCATTGTGCCTTGTCCTCGCGAACAAAACTCCACCCGTCATCCAGGGCACTGCTGAAGTCAGCCTTGTAGTCCGCTGCCAATGCCGACAGTGCAGTAAAACCAAACATGAGCACAACGCGAAGAATATAGACGTTTTTCATGGTCATCGTTTTATCTCAAATCCGGGTCATGGGCAAGGGTGCCGGCGCACGGCACGAAACAGCATTCGGGCGCATGCTCTTCACTGCGGGCGGCACTGGCAAGCAACAAAGGAGGCACCCATCATTGCTAGGAAATTCCTTTTTGGAGCCGCCCTGGATGGCGGTCCGGGAGGCGGGGTTGGTGGGCATCTGGCAACCCGGTGAACGCACCGAGAACCGGTCTGGTCACATAAAAAATCGCACAAAGAGCTAAATCTGTTGCCCGTTTGTTGCCCGCTAAGGGTGCATTTGGGTGCATTTCACTGCATTCTCCCCGAAGGCTCAAAAATCGCTTCTTCTCTATAAGGTCCTGAAATACAGGTGTTTGGAGGAGGGTTGATGGAGGCGGCGGGCGGATTCGAACCGCCGAATAACGGTTTTGCAAACCGTCGCCTTAGGCCACTTGGCTACGCCGCCGTCGCAAAGCGACCCGCGTGGTAATCCCGTTGCCTGCCGCTGTCAATAAGCAGTCTGCCCGCCACGTTCCAGACAGCCCCCTGACATTGCCTTCACGCCCCGAACCTGTTCGGACGGGGGTTTCAGCCTGAAGAACATACCGGGATCGACAGAAAATGAAGGCCCGTTAAACTCCGGCCGTGAGAGCACACTGGCGGGGTATTCTTCTCGGTGGCCTCGCCCTATCCGGCCTTCCCTTTGCCGGGGCCCACCAGGAACTCCATCACAACATTGAGCTGAATCTCCGCCAGATGGACGAGACCAGCGCCGTGCAGCTCACCTTCACCATTCACGCCCCGGAATTGCTGGTGGGATTTTCGGAAGCAGCCAGTACGATCTACGACTCGAACTGGCTAGAGCAGCGATCCGACCAGGAACTGAAGCAGCTCGTCACTCTGGGCCGGGACGATCTCGCCGGGAGATTCACCTTGCGCCTCGATGGTGGGGAGCCCGTCGATCTCGCAGCGAAGCTCACTTTCGAGAATCCTGGTGCGATCCGGAATGGAGGAGCGCGGGGCCTGCCGCCCGGATGCCTTGAGGCGTTCCTTGAGCTGTCCGCCCCGGAGGAAACCCACAGACTCCGGTTGGACCATGCCCGCGACTCGGGAAAGCGCCTGCTGCTGGTAATCGACCGTCCTGAATCCTTTCCCGGGGTCATCGATGTGGCGCCCGGATCGCATGCGGTGGTGGCCTTGCGCGGGAAGACCGATGAACCCATTGCCCCGGAGGTTGCCCCGCACCCGGACGAAGCATCTGGCCGGGCCCGGGTGCTGGCCATCACAATCGTCCTCGCGATCCTCGCAGCCATGGGACTGGTCCTCACCAGACTGAGAGGGTCACCCCGGGGGAAGGTCTCCAGTTCCTGATTGCGATCCCGGAGCGAACGGAGAAGATGCCGGAATGCGCTTCCTCCTGGTGATCAGCCTGCTGCTCCTTGCTCCCCTGCCAGGACGGGGACAGTTGCCCGCAGGGATCTCCTTTACGGAAGGACCGGTCAATACGGTATCCCTGGAGCGGAACGGAGAACGAATGATCCTCTACCGGGGAAAAGACCCGGCCAAGGTGGTGCTGCTCACCCACGCGCGCAGGGACCTGGTGGAGGCGGTGCGATCGGTGGCGGCCGGGGCCCGGGTGGTGGCCCCGGAAAAGTCCCGCGCGGCGCTGGAGCAGGCCGAGACCTTCTGGGAACAGTTCTGGGAGAAGCGCTTCAATTACTACGGGCAGCAGGTCAACAAGGTCCCGGTGCGATCGCTGGCCGTGAACCGGCTGGTGAAGGAGGGCGAGGTGGTGAAGTGGCAGGGACTGGAGTTTTCCGTGATGGAGACCGCCGGCTATTCACGGGACGCGGTCACCTACCTCACCGAGATCGAGGGAAAGCGCATCGCCTTCACCGGCGACCTGATCTGGGAGGGGGGACGGGTCTTTGACCTCTACAGTTTCCAGGATGCAATCCCGGAGGCCCGGATCGGTGGCTACCACGGCTACGGCGGACGATTCGGGCAGTGGGTCGCCAGTCTCCAGAAGCTGGCAGCCTGGAAGCCGGACCTGATCGTCCCGGCCCGCGGACCACTCATCACGGACCCGGCCGGGGATATCGCCGCGGCGGTGAAAAGGGTGCAGGCGATCTACAAAAACTACCTCTCCACCAATGCCCTGCACTGGTACTTCGGCAAAGAGAGACTGGAGCTCTGCGGAAAGCGCGTTCTGGGACCCGAAGCCGGGGTTGAGTTGATGCCCTTCTCGGAACACATCGCCCTGCCCCCGTGGTGCCGTCACATGGGCACGACCAAGCTCCTCGTCTCCAGCGACGGCCACGGCTTCGCCCTCGATGTCGGTGGAGAGCAGCAACTGCAGATGCTGCGCATGGCCCTCGCGGACGGATTGATCCGGAAAATCGAGGGCATCTGGGTGACCCACCTGCACAACGACCACACTGCCCGGGTCCCGGCCGCGGCCCGGGAGTTCGGCTGCCCGGTCTACGCGGTGGCCGAGGTCGCGGACGGGTTACGGCGACCCGGGGCCTGGTTCCTGCCGGGCCTCATCCCCGAAGCGGTGGACGAGGTGGTGGTGCGCAAGGACGGGGAGAACTGGACCTGGCGCGAGTTCACCTTCACCAGTCACTTTTTCCCCGGGCAGATGTACAACCACGGGGGGCTCCTGGTGGAGCGTGCCGATCACAAGCCGGTCTTCTTCATCGGGGATTCCTTTTCCCCATCGGGGATCGACGACTACTGCCTCATGAACCGGAATCTGATGCGCGAGGATACGGGCTACTTCCTCTGTCTGCGCAAGGTCCGCGCCCTGCCACGGGGATCGTGGCTCGTCAACCAGCACATCCCCCACCTCTTTCGATTCACGGAGCAGGAACTGGACTACCTCGAGGAGCGCTACCGGAAGCGGGCAGCCATGATCGCGGACCTGGTCCCATGGGACGATCCAAATTACGCCATCGACGAGGAGTGGGCCTGGTTTTATCCCTATGCCAGCGAGGCTCGTCCGGGAGAACGCCTTAAGGTCGAACTGCGCCTCTGGAACCACTCCCAGCGGGAACGAACCTTTGAGATCCGGATGGAGGAAACCGATGGCCTGAAGGTGGTTGGCAAGGTGCCCGCGGTAACCCTCGCCCCCCGCACCACCGCAACGGTGAAGGTCCCACTTGTGGTGACTTCGGCAGCAGACCCCGGGGTGCGCGTGATCACCGCGAGCCTGCGAAGCCGGGGGATCGCGGTCGATCACTGGATCGAAACGCTGGTGAAAATTTCCGAGTAGGGAAGCCCTGCGCACCCTGGCGCAGTCGAAGTTCCCCCCCCACCGGATATCCCGCCTCCCTCGGCAGGGCCGCAGGGAAGCAGGGCCCGCTTGCAGATTCAGATGTCCGCCCGGTGGGAAGGTTCCGCTCGGCAACTAGGCACGCAGCAGTTCCCTCACGGGCTTGCCCGAGGAGAGAATGGGATGCGGTTGCCCACTGTGATCCTCGAACAGCATTTCAGGATCGATGGCAAGGTGGTGGAGCATTGTTGCCCAGATATCGTTGGGTGAGAGAATCCGTTCCACCGGGTGCTCCCCCTTCTCGTTGGTCGCCCCGATGACCTGACCCGTGCGCATTCCTCCACCAGTCACCAGCATCGACATGGCCCGGGGCCAGTGATCCCGTCCAGGCTGGCTGACCTTGGTGTGCGTTCCGGTCTGTGTTCTCACCCGCGGGGTGCGTCCAAACTCACCGGTGACCACCAGGAGAACGCGTTTGTCCAGCCCCCGGCCATGGAGATCTTCAATCAAGGCAGTGATGACCTTGTCGTATATCGGGAGCCGCCACTCGGCCTCGCGAAAGAGGTGACAATTCACCGCATGCGAATCCCAGTTGTAGGTGCCGTATTTGGGCATCTTGATGCCGGAGACGTATGGATTCTCCATCACCACGGTCACAAAGCGCGCCCCCGCCTCCACCAGCCGGCGGGCCAGGATGGCCCGCTGTCCCCACGCATGACGGCCAAAGCGCTCCCGCACCGCATCACGCTCCTGTCCGAGGTCGAAGGCCTGCCGGAAGCGCTCGGAGAAGATCATCTCCACCGCCTGGCGATAATGCTCATCGAGCGCGTGCAGCGAACCGTCCGCATCAATATCACGACGCAACCTGTCCACCCCCTTGAGAAGAGTCAGGCGGTCCTCCAGGCGCTCCGCCATCCCATTGGGAATGGCGAGACTGTCGATTTCAAAATCGTCCTCGTTGGGATCGCCACTCACGATGAAGGGCGTGTTCTGGCCGCCCATCCACGCCGCTCCGAGCGAAAAGGTGTCGATATTATGCCGCCCCCGCCTGATGAGCGCCACGTTGGTGGGCAGTCCGTTTGTCGCCATGCCTTCTTTTCGCTTCTGCAGCGCAGCTTCGATGAAGGATGTGATGGCCGGCGCGTCGTTTACAAATCCGGTCGGCTCCCTGGGAGCACGCGCCGTCATGAAGCGCTTGTGACCGCCTCCATGGTCGCTGAAGGTATGGCAAACCGAGCGAATGATGTTGTACTTGTCAGCGCACCTGGCATGAAGCGGCATGAGTTCGCACACCTGCAGGTCCGGGTTGTTGGTTCGAATGGGCCGGAACTCCCCCCGGTAATCGGAGGGCGCATCGGGTTTCATGTCGTACATCTCCATGTGGGGCGGACCTCCGGGGAGCCACACGAATATGACGGCAGGGTCGTCCTCGGAGAGGAGGCGTTTGCTCCCGGTCGCACGTGCCAGAGCCCCTAACCCGAGTCCGCAGAGTGAAGCCCCTCCCAGTTCCAGGAAAGACCGACGGGAAGGCCCGGAGCAGGGCAGGCGCGTCTCGACTTGCGGCATGGTGAGTCATTCTAGCCGAACCCGGACTCACTGCACACACAAAGATAGGGCCTCATCGGAGGATGCTCTCCAACGCCCTCTAGAGGCGATAAGGAAACCCAGGCGCTCCGATTTGCCCGCAGGTCGTCATTTCGCGTGGGGCAGGGATTTTTTCTCGTCAGGAGTTCCCTCCGGACTAGGGTCGCCATTCACCCCATGAAGAAGCGCTCTCTCGATCGCCGCCGCTTTCTCTCCACCGGAGCCGCTGCGGCCGGAGGCTGGACGGCCGCTCCACAGGTTCTGCGGGCCCAGGGCAAGGTCTCCGCCAACGACAAACTGAACATCGGGGTGGTGGGCTCCTCCGGGCAGGGTGGATTCAGCATCGGTCAACTCAAGGACATCGCCAATATCGCAGCCCTCTGCGACATCGACGAAACCCGGCTCGCTCCGGTAGCCCGGAAGTTCCCCAAGGCGAGGACTTACCGCGACTTCCGCAAACTAGTAGAGCAGAAGGACCTCGATGCAGTGGTAGTGGCCACTCCCGACCACACCCATGCAGTGGCCAGCGTGGCGGCCATGCGGGCAGGCAAGCATCTTTACTGCGAGAAACCATTGACCCGCACCATCTCCGAGGCGCGGTTCGTCACGGACCTGGCGCAGGAGACCAGACGGGTCACCCAGATTGGAACCCAGGTCCATGCGGGTACCAACTATCGCCGGGTGGTGGAACTGATCCGCACCGGAGCGATCGGGGAGGTGAGTGAGGTCCATGTCTGGATCGGGTCCAGCTACGGGGGCAAGGAACGCCCTGCCAACTTCCCTCCGGTCCCCGGGAACCTTGACTGGGACCTCTGGCTCGGTCCGGTCCAGGAGCAGCCCTACCACCCCGACTGGGCTCATTTCAACTGGAGGCACTGGTGGCATTTCGGTGGAGGTTCGCTGGCCGATTTCGGTTGTCACTACATGGACCTCCCGTTCTGGGCCCTCGACTTGAGCCATCCCATTTCCGCCGAGGCGGAAGGCCCTCCGGTTCACAAGGATTCAACACCCCCATGGCTTGTGGTGCGCTACCAGTTTCCCGCCCGCGTGGTGGGAGGAAGACACTGGAAGCCCCTCCCGTTGAGTTGGTATCACGGGGTAAAATACCCCGATCATCTGCTCACGCCGGAGCAGCACAAGCGCTGGAGCAGCGGGATTCTCTTCGTGGGATCCAAGGGACAACTCCTCTCAGACTATGGGCGTCATGTCCTTCTGCCGGAAAAGGACTTCAAGGATTTTCCCCCGCCCAGGCCCTTCATCCAGGATTCCCGGGGACATCACCGCGAGTGGGTAGAAGCCATCCGCACGGGAGGGAGCACGACCTGCCGCTTCGAGTATTCCGGGCCGCTTACCGAAACGGTCCACCTCGGCAATGTGGCCTATCGGATGGGTCAAAAACTCGAATGGGATTACCGTCGCATGAAAGCGACAAACTGCCCGGAGGCCGACCAGTTCATCCAGCACCACTACCGCGGGGAATGGGATGCCTGGTTCCGCGGCAAAGGGTAGAAAAACCGCTGGGCCACAATGAATGGCTCCTCCCGGGCCGAAACACGCCCGGAGTGCCCGTTGCCATTCCTTAAGCGCAGTGAACGAACTCACGGACTCATCCCCTTGTGTCTCTTCTCGTGGCCCTTCTTCGGTTGACTCAGCGGGCATCCGCGCGTGGAGTTCCCGGGATGAATTTGCGCGCACCAGCAATGCTTCTGTGGATTGGTCTCACTCTGACCGAATCCGCCTCAGCGAAGCAAATCGACGAGGAGCTGCGCAAGCTGGCTGCCAACGCCTACCAGGCTGGCCACATCGAGACGGGCCACCTCCACCTGCAACAGGTGATTGCGCAAAACCCGAGCAATATGGCGGTCACCCTCGACGCGCTCGCCGAGATTCTCAAGCAGTCGCGTCGCAGTGATGCCAAGCTCCGGGCGGAGCAGCCCAACGTGCCCTTTTCCGAGAATCCGTCTGCGGAGCAGGCCGCCCGTCAACTCTGTGCCCTCGAACAAATAGGGATCCTTTCTGCCAATCACCAGTCCCTCAGGCATGCCGCCACCATCCTGATCCACCATCACCTGCACCACCGGCGGCTCTTTGAAGCCAGGGAACTGGTTGACCGGTTGGCCCACGAGAACTCCCATGATCTCTTCTGGCGCATCCAGCAGGCCCACGTCTACCGACGCCTCAACTCCACGGAGGCCAAACCTCTTTTCACTCGCCTGAAGGAAGAAATGGACCTCGACCATCCCGATCCGGTCATCCGACAACAATGGGCTGCATTTTCCGGGGAGTGGACTGGGCACGAACACACTCTTCCCCTCGCCATCCAGCCGCTCTTCAAGGGAAGCCCGCTGCCACACATGGAACCCGATGATCCCGATCTCGAATGGGATACGGTGACCACCCGCTCGGCCCGCATCGTCGCTCCCCTCATTGACCGGGTGGCGGCCAAGGCTCTTACCGTCCCGCAGATTGTGCCGTGGAGAGACAAGAGTGGGCTCACCGACCCGGTTCGGGCGCTCGATCTCCATCTCCTCAGCCAACCAGCGGCCGACCTGGAAAACCTTCGCACGACCCAGGAGCAACGCTACGAGTTGGAGAAATATCGCGACAACCCGACCGACGCCGAAATCCTCTACCGCTTCCGCCGTTATCCCTGGGCCCCTTCCGCCCAGGCAAACCTGCGCGAACTCGCCAACCGGGCACTGTTCGCAGGACGCTCCCAGGCCGCTTGGCGGAGCTTCCGGGATCTGCTGGATCACGCCACCAACGAAGAGACCCGGGACGCCTCTCAAGTGGGAATCTGGACCGCGCGGGCCCAAATTGAAAACCCCCGGAACACGGCAGATCTACTCGGACAGGATGATCCCACCCGCAAATTGAGGTGGCTCAGCAAGCCCACCCCGGCCGCGGAAATCTGCCGGCAGCTCATCGAAACCCATCGCCCTCTGCAAACCACCACCCCGGTGGCCACCGCGGAAAAACTGGCCGAATTCACCCCGCGCCTCGTCCGCATTCCACCCACCTCGCCCTGGAAGAGCCAGGTACCAAACGAGATCGATTTGACGATCGCCGGCAACAACCTGCTCGTGAGTGGGCGCGACATGCTTGCGCTCTTCGACGCCCAGGATTCCGGCCAGCCCCTTTGGACCAGCTTTCAACCTCCCTCGGTGGCAAACAACCAGAAGCCCGACAACAACCACCCCGGCTTCTTCCGCCCGCAGTTTTCCAACGGCCGGCTCTTCACCCGCTGGGGATTCAGCTCCCAACCACCCCGGGGCATCGCCGGGATCGACTGCGCAAACGGGGCCATCCTCTGGACTGACGAGGCCAATGTCAGCGATCACCGCCTCCTCAACGTCCCCCTCGGCGATCCTGTGCCCAGCAACGGTCTTCTCTATTATCTCGAGTGGAGCTCAGCGAATGATGTCACCCAGGGCCGTGGGCGCAGACTCAATCTGATCTGCTTCGATCCCGACCTCGGCAGCACGGTATGGCGGGCACCCATTGCCATTGCGGGCCACGAGTCCGATCTCACTGCCAGTCTGGAACGCAGCCAGCCGGCATTTGCCATCTATGGCAACCGGGTCACGGTGCACCAGGGCGCGGTCTACAGCAGCTCCAACTGCGGTCTCGTGGCGCGCTCCGATATCCGCGATGGGCGAACCGACTGGATCTACCACTACACTCCCATCCCTCCCGCCGAACGGAGCGTGTTGAACCATGGATCCCCACCGCTCGTAGCCGGGGACAAGGTCGTCTGCATGCCCCGGGATGCCCGGCGTATTTTCGCCCTCGACCAACGCACAGGACGCCTCCTGTGGGAGAATACCCTCGTCCTCGGGGTGCAATTGGTGGGTGTGGTGGAAGACCTTCTCATCGTCCGGGGACGTTCGCTGGTGGCCGGCTTGGATCTGAACACGGGGAAAGCCCGGTGGTACCGGCCCGCCCAACACGTGATAGGACGCCTTGCCGCGCTTCACAACTCGATCTACCTCGCACAGCTTGACGGACTGCATCGTCTCAACGCCGGAACCGGCCGGATCGTGGAAAGCCGCCCCTGGAATCTCTCCAACGAGAAACCGCAGGCCTTTGCCCTGCATGGTCGCGATCTCTTCCTGGTCACTGACAAGCCCGCGGAGGCGATTGGCCGCCGGGTCAACGCGCCCCTCAACGCCTCGCTGCCCGCCGGACGTAATCCACTCGAGCCACCGCTGAACCGTGCCTGGTCGCTCCCACGCAACGACGCGCGGATTTCCCTCCCGCCTGCCGGTTCCCCGCTGGAGGGCAGCGCCTATATCCTCTCCGGTGGGATTCTCGAGCGTATCGACCTCAGTAGCCAGGGCCGCATTCTCTGGCAACGATTCATCGACGGCCCGAATCCTCAGGTCCATCTCATCGGCAACACCGTGCTTGCCATCGACTATTCGATCGGAAAAGCCCCGGGACTGGTCAATCGCCTGGTTGCCTTCGATGCCGCTACCGGCCGGACCCTCTGGGAACACGCTATCGATGCCCCGGTAAGCTCAACCCTCAACTGCGGGAACACCCAGGTTTTCCACGATTCTGTCGGACGGGTGGTCGCCGTTGACCTGCGCACCGGCGCCCGCGCCTGGCAACGCAACTTCGGGAACGGATTCCAGATGCGCCTCGCCACCGACGGCACCAAACTTCACATCTTCTTCGTCTCCCGCCTGCGCTCCGCCAACCATGTAGTGGTGGACCCGCCTACGGGCTCCACCCTCAGCAACAGCAAGGTCGCTGCCAAGACCTCTGCCGATGCCCGCAATGCCAAACCCGTCGCGGGCGGCTACTACGAAGTGGCCATCAACCCGGTCAAGGCCCGCTACCTGCGACTCACCACCCTGTCTGATATCGGTGGGCGCGGCTGGGCTTCCATGGCCGAATTGCAGGTAGGGGGAGAAGACGGGAACAACCTTCCCCGGCAGGGATGGTCCGCTACCGCGAGTAATTCCGAGACCACGAAGAGCTACGATACCAGCCCCCGATGCGTTATCGACGACGATCCTGTCTCCTGGTGGCACTCGCAGTGGGTCGACAGCATTCCCCAGCATCCGCATTCCGTCACCCTTGACATGAAGAACGAAAAGACCATCAGCGCTATTCGTTACCTGCCCGCTGTCATCGTGAACAACAACGGCATGATCGGAGAATACCAGCTTCACGTCAGCAACGACGGCCAGAACTGGGGAAAGCCGGTAGGTGAAGGGTTCATGGTCAATCAGACCCGGGTGGACCACGTCTACGCCTCAGACAAGTCGATTGTCTTTGAAAGCCGGTCCACCCCGAATCAACCGCTCAATGTCTATCGTTATAAACTGGATGGCAGCCCTGCCATCCTGGTGCGCCGGAACTCCCATGTCCTCTACATGAAAGAGCCCTACTTCATGATCCACGAGGGGGATAAACTGGTGGTCTGTCATTTCGATGATCCCGCCTACCGGTTTGAACTGGGCCTCCACTCCCAATTTGACCTCTCCGCCCTCTCTCTTGAAAACAACCGCCTGATTCTGGGCCGCAAGAGTGTCCTCGTTGCCGATCTCGCCCAGAAGCGCTTCATCGTTGCCCCGGGGGATCCAAACCAGGTTTACAACAAGGATGGTGCCCTTGTCCGGGAAGGAGAGCACAGCCTCCTTAAGATTGTTCCGCAGGGCGACAAGGGGCAGGCTGTCTTCCGCTTCAACCTGCAAAACGGCCAGCGCACCGATGCTCCCCCCATCCAGCAGCCCGAAAGTTTCCAACCGGTTCCCGGCATTCCACAGTTCGATGGCCTCGTCCTCCTCCGGGACGACTCCTCGGTGAGCGCCTGGATCGGAGCGGTCCAATAGCAGCCTGCCCTCCCCGCGAGAGGTCGCTCGGAGAACCATTTCCCCCGTCCTTGCGGAGCGCCTCTCTAACTTTCTCCCCTTAATGAACCGGCTTACCCCCCTCTTCGTTCTGGCCCTGGTGCTCATGGCGGGAACCCGTCTGGCTGCCGAGTCGCGCTCCTGGCGCAGCGCAAGTGGCAACCGCAGCTTCCGGGCGGAGTTCGTCTCCAGTGATGGATCAATCGTTGTTCTGCGAAGGCTCGACAAAAAAATCGTTACCGTGGCCTGGGAGAACCTGCATCCCAGTGACCGGGCCTGGGTCCGCGAACGCCTCCGGAAAACCGCGGTAAAGGTGCAGGGCGGACTCAAGGGATCCTGCTTCGACAACCTCGCCTACGGTGACAACCGCCGGACCGTGGAGAAGAAACTCAAGGAGAGCCTGGTCGCCAGC
>Ga0310342_100000673_pt1 | contig 19816 bp, 25 predicted proteins | sample S15DNA20500_MG_FD_206155 | JGI IMG/M metagenome (GOLD analysis project Ga0310342, IMG submission 206155) | Marine microbial communities from station ALOHA, North Pacific Subtropical Gyre - S1503-DNA-20-500_MG | ecosystem: Environmental > Aquatic > Marine > Oceanic | place: Pacific Ocean: North...
TATCCTCTTCGTTTGCTGTGCCACAAGTAAGGCATAAATTAGATTTCATTCTAGTTTTCTCCTCGGCTAATAAGCCTATTCTAAACCAACCATGTGTAGGACAATTATATTCATAGCGAGGTATGAAAAGCTTACAAGATATTCTACACTCTGGACATCTAACTTCCAAGCCCTTTGGTTTCCTCTTAGTATCCAAAGACTTAGAGAATATTCTTTCCCGATAACGCTTACCAATACCTTTATATGTGAATCCCCAGACAAGAAAAAAAATTATTGACAAGAGGAAAAACAACATTGTCATAATTATACCCTTCAGAAAAGATTATAGGCCGAAACATTGGCAGAATCAAGTATTAAGGAATTCATATATAGAAAAAAATTATATAAATTGTGGCGATACCTATTATATTTATTAATGGTTATTGTTTATTATCCCTTTTAGCCCACCTACCCTAAACTTTTTTATTTTTAATGGTATGTATTGCGACATACCTATTACCTATCCTAGGAGATAACATGACTAAGTACCACCCATTCCTCACTCACCTCTCTACCATCAAATCCTTCCTTTCCAATCCATTCATACAAATCATCATTCTAATCCCCTTCTCCATCCTTCTCATCATCCTCTTCTTCACTACCTTAATCCACCTCGATAACACCTTTTCACCCCTCTATAAATCCACTTATCACCCTTCCTGCACCTCAGTCACCCACCAAACTCAACGTCACCCATATGACAATGACTTTAACAAATACCACACCAACATCTACCACAATCACCCACCATTCATTCACCCCAATACTCTTATTACCTTCCTCTACCAACCAACATCCTCACCCTCTCATACCTACCAACACTTCCACCCTACCATCAATAACCCACAACCCTCACACCAATCCCACCTTCTACTCAATCAATAATAACCCCTAACCTAAAAAGAACTCTTAATTGAGTTCTTTTTTAATTCTTCTCACATATACATCTCATACATATCTTTTTATTTTCAACGGTACGTATTGCCACGTCCCTTTAGGAGATAAGATGATTATTCCCTCTATACCTAACGGTCACACCCCTTTCTCTGCAGGCAACAACACCCGCACTGATTGGCGTAACGCCTCACCTCGTGTCAGACGCTTTAACAAGCGCTCTGCCTCCAGGCAGCGTAGGCGTGTTACTAAGGCTGTACTCAACAACTACCTTGCCAACCTCTAACCTGAAAGGAACTCTTAATTGAGTTCCTTTTTTTATTTCTTCAACGGACAATTAAGTCCATAGCATGGAGGCTATATATGACAAACATGAACACTCAACAGGACGTAGAATTGGTAGTTAATCTTCTCAAGACTCTCCCTAATCGTCTTGCCGTGGCAAAGGCTTTGCTTGCAGACCCAGTGATGGAGCAAGCGATCCAGGAAGCCATGTTCGGCTGTTGCAGTAAGGAAACGCATTCACATGGATGTACCAATTCTCTCTGCCACACCTCGCTTGAGATTGTTTCTGAATGTAAACTAAGAAGCTAAAGTAAACTCAAAGGGCCTACCTGTGCATTATGCATGGGTAGGTTTCTTTTTATTTTAGCGGACAATATCGTCCATGGCATGGAGGCCATTATGAAAGATCAAGATCGCTATTGTGTAGAAGTAAGGTTTAACGGACCTGCTCTCCCCAATTGGGTATACAAGCTATTCGCTTGGACCCCCTTTGTATACTTTGATCGCACTTGGTATGTCTTCGGACATAGAAGTGTCTTGCTTGATCCCGACTGTCAGTAAATGACGAGCCCTAGCACACGGCGTAGTAGTGTGCTTCTTTTTATTTTCAATGGACAGTTAAGTCCATGGCATGGAGGCCAAAATGTACGAAAGTATTCAACATCCAGTATTCCCAACAGGATCACGTATTACACGAGTAAGAGGTAGAGTTGTTCGTCGAAGACGGCATCGTCGAACGGTTATCCTTACGATTGTTTGGCGTCATCGTTGGTTCTGGAAGAAAGAAGAAACAATCCAGCTCCCATTGCGGGAAGCTGAAGTCATAGGTAGGCGAGAGGCTTGCAAGAAAAACTGTATAAGCTTCTCAATAACTGAAGTAGAGTAGCAGCAGGGGTCCACACAGAAATGTGTGGGCCTCTTCTTTTTTATTTCCTTTTTTCTTTTCAATGGGTAATTATACCCACTTTGCATGGAGGCAAAAATGAAAGAGAACTATATACTTATCATTGAGACAACTAGATTCTTCTTCTTTAAGAAGAATGAACTGTTCATCTTTAATTCCGGTAAAGCAGCTCGCAAAGCTGCAAAACGGGAGACAAAGAAAGGGGTTCGTTGTACTGTTTATCCTCAACGTGTTTTTGGCAACAAGGACGGGGCCGGGCGGCTTAACATCTATCAAGCCTAGCTGCTCTCAGGGAGGGTCCACACTTTTGTGTGGGCCTTCTCTTTTTTATTTCTTCAATGGCATGCATGGAGGCATGTCTATAGGAGTAATCATGAAAGAAGTTAAAGAAACGTGTACGAATATCATGAAACTTGTCTGGTGGTGGCTTACCATGGTCTCAGAAATGAGATTCAAGGATGTCATCTGGAATGCCATTACGCTATTCGCGGTGTTTGGCATCTTCTACTTTGAGAAAGGTAGCGACCCATACAGGTGGTGTGAGTTTTACATCTCCATATACGGATGTATCTGCATCTTCCTCTATTGGTGGAGAAAGCCAACAACGGTGAAGATCAGAACAGCCGTATACGAGACATACTCTGAAGGTAGAGATCTCTTTACTGGAATTCAGTATGGAGTTCCTACAGAAGGGGATGGTTTCTGCTGCAATGCGGCAAGAGATACACACATGAATGAGGATGGTACGAGCTATTAAGGCGTGAGCTATTAAGGCGTACTCAAGGGAGGCGAGGAGAAATCCTTGCCTCCCTTCTTTTTTATTTTTAATGAGCGTTGGTCGTGACTGAAAGGTCACACGCTTCTGCCCTGTCTCTATGGATCATCGAGCAGACAGGTAGTAGGTTCTCACCTTAGGGTGGACCGGATCCAAATGTGTTGTACTGAAACCAGTAGTACTGGCTTACATCTGAATGACTGTCGTGAGACAGCCTAGAGTCAAGCTAGAGTTTTTGTAAGGAAATTCGAAACTGGGTATTAGGTGCAATACGATTACGTGAGGGCTTAGAATCCCTCAGTTAAACACAAAATCAGTTCACGAGACTGCAACCTGTCGCTTAGCAGAAAGGAGGTTAATTAGACGGGGAACAGTTGAGTGGCTGACCAACGCTGGGGCTTGATCAGCTTTTAGACCTATATGGTCTTTAGCAGATGGAGCTGAGAACTCGTAAGGAGTGCCCCATGTGTGAGTACCGTGCATATCAATAACGGTATTCGATCCCTGGCAGTAGGGGTGGGACAGCTAAGCCGGCTCCTATAGGCTTAGTCAGTCGTATGAATAAAGTACTGTTAGTGATAGAGTGAGTTTCCGTCATCGAAAGGTGACGGAACTCACTCTTGATCTATTTTTTTTAATGGCAATTAAGCCGACGAGAAGGAGTGTGGATATGAGATTCCTACTAATTATTGGAATGATGGCAGCAACAACCGGATGTGCAACTACCCAAAAGTGGAACAGTTGGGCAATGATTCATCCTGCAGAAGTAACATACTTTGATGAGGACGGAAAAGAAGTGCTTACAACAGTAACAAAAGGAAACAAGACCTTCAATGAAGAAGGGAAAGAAGTGGTAATTACACCAACAGAAATAATTACTAAACGATAGGAAGGAAGATGGCACCAGCTATAAGGATCAACAATAACTTGGTGGACAACTACCTCGGAGGGTACGTGCTTTTCGAGGGCAGGACGGCCTTGTGGTGTGCGTGTGAATACGAAGACATCGCAATCGCGTTCATAGCTAGCCACGATCACAGCATGATCGTAGTGGCAACAGGCACCAACCTTAACAAGAGGGCTGCTTTGGAATACTTCTTGAGCATTCAGAAGCAGTTAAAGGGGAAGTAATTACAAAATGATAAGGAAGGAAGCAAGCTCTCGCAAGAGGGCTTGCTTTTCTTTTTTTAATGGCTCTAACCATAGGAGGTAGCCATGGACCTAGTACAACAACTTGAAACGCACTCACAACTCTTCCGAAAGGGAGTGAACTGTCATAATCCTTTGACAGATTCAGATCAAGATGTGGGAACACAAAACAGTAACGACACAATGCACCAATATATCAAGGTTGGGCAAATTGAGAATCAACAACCAGCACAAATCAACAAAATCGCACACCAATAGATAGGAGGAGAGATGGATATTCAAAGATATCAACGGCTGTGGGCCTACACAATGGTGTTCGCTCTCATAACGGGAGCGTTCACAACGCTTGCTGCAGAAGTAGTAGCGAAGGTTGTGTATGGGCCTTCACCCGGAGAAATCTGCGAACAGGATCGAGAGGCAAAGTTTGAGTGCCTCAGGTCCTTAGCAGAAACACATGGGGAAGAAGTATCACTAGAAACCCAGGAAGAGGAGTGCATCTCCCCTGCCAGCAAACGTTGCGAGCAGCGTTAGGCAGGGAGGAGTAGCTTCGTATGAGATGGAGGGCCCTTTGCAGGGGCTCCTCCATCTCTTTTTTTTAGTGGTGCATAAACCACATAAAAAGGAGGTAATTATGCAAACACAGAAACCAAATATAGTAACACGGACATGGTATCGTCTGACAGACAAAGAGGATACCATACACATAAGGGATGCCTTGAGTAAGGCAACTAAGATGGTAGAGGATTTCAAAGACCTCCTGAGAGCACGAAAGGAAATTACTAAGGCTCTTACAAAACTGACAACTGCTCCTTACAATTCACCGAAGGGTGGAAGTCCTTTCAGAATTATAACCCATTGGCAAAATGAGGGATTTACTTGCTTTTTCAAGCGTGGGTTTCGAGATAAAGAAACGAAACAGAAAATATGTGACCTCAAGAAGGAGATCGAGTGCATTGCTCCCGCTTGGGTAATCGTACCATCTAATGACTGGTATTTTAAGGTGCTTCCACCTGACCTTTGTCGATAAAAGAATTGGGCCTTCGGGCCCTTTTTCTTTTTTAACGGCACAATAAAGTGTCAGAAAGAAGGAGATATGACAAATACACTAGAAACCTGGTGGTGGAATATTAACAACGAGAAAGAAGAATGGTCTGTACGTGAATATGATCGTATAGTGGCGCTTTTGAAGCTAGACTCTTGCAATGGAGAGCAAAGAGTTATGTTCGAAGAAGCTCTTAAAGTTCTCTTGAAGAGGATTCCTCTAGCAATTGATGGCGTTCCTTCACACTTGAATAGGGGTAATAGCCAAACTCAAGTTTACTGGGAAGTTTTGGATCAGACTATGAGCGCTAACTTAGCTCATGCTTGCGCAAGAGATGCCAGAGAAAAAGAAGTTGAGAACGAAAAGCTCACACCTGCTCAGCTCCACCTGCTAAGTCCGTTAGCTGGGCTAGGTGCTGAGGCTGAAGGTATGATCAAAACGATTATAGCCAAGAAGAAGGAGACTTCTTTGGAGGCAACTCTTGATGCAGACCCAAAAGCGAAGGAAGTCTATCTCACAATGACGGAGGCATTCGAGCAAAATGCCAAAGGCATGGGATACGTAGTGCAAATCCAGCGCCTAAGCCAAGTCTTGGAATATTTCCAGGAGTACATGGCTTCAGTTAGTGATGATAGCAATGATGAAGTGATTATAGAACAGGGGACTACCTCTGATCACTACTTCTACAGGGTTGAAGCACATGGTCCAGATATACTCAACATGCTTGAGAACATGCTTAGTAAAGCACGTCTTAAAGACATGATTACGTTTACAGTTGAAGTACATCATGACTGTCCTGGCTGTTGTACTGCTGAACCTAGCAAGAAGGTAATCTTCATGGCTGGACATCCAGAAGAAATAATTTAACTCAAAGGTAGGGGCTTCGGCCCCTACCTTTTTCTTTTTAATGGTAATAATACCACAACAATCTCAAGGAGATAATATGGTTATCAAACCTCTCTACATCAGCATTGCAATCTGGATTTGCATTGCAATCGGGATCATATATGTTCCCTTCCACCTGCTCTACCTCCACCTAGCGTTTAGCTTCGTCCTCTTCACACTCTCTGCCCTTATCCTTTACCCAAAGAACCCAAACAACTAACAGGAGGTCATTATGGCTTTAACTACAGAAGAGTGGGAGCGACTGGTGCGTAGATACCGTGCAGTTATCATAGCTCAAGCTAAAACAACGCTCGAGAAACATCCGGATTATCTCGAACCTACAGGGTTTAGCTTGCGGAGGTGTAAGCACTCAGGGCATTTGCGTATGGAACCAGTATTCCCAACTACTACCCTCAGCCATTGGGATGATGAAGGCGACACGATCATGATTGACTGGGATTCTCTCTCGTCAAAGCGATGCGTAGCGCTTTTCAAGGAGAAGAAGGAGGAGGCAAAAATTCCCAAGGGATTCAGAGGATTCCTTGGTAAAGAGCCATGGTACGCAAGGTATAAGTAGTACACAAGATGGTACGCAAGGTAGGGGCTTCGGCCCCTACCTTTTTCTTTTTAATGGCAATTTAGCCAATAACAAGGAGGTCGCTATGACCGAAGAAGAAAGGGAGTTCTTTTGTCCACAACACGGTACTGTTACCGATACAGCTGTGACAATGAAGCTCAATGAAGCGTATAGCTATTCTATACGCATGGTAATGGTATGTCGTGTACCAACCAATAAGCATAGTGGTGTACGCCCCTGTGGCATATACGTAAAAGAAATAATACGTACAGAAGATGGTGTTTTCGTACATGAAATACCCAGAGAAAACTCTTTCAGGACGGAGCCTTGGATTCCGGACGAGGAGGCTGATCTTGGTATGCGCTACATTACTCCAGATCTTGGTGTGCGCTACAGTGGAGGAGGCGTAGAGGGTGCATGCCATGAGTGTGGCTGTGCTGACAATGAGTGTGAGTGTAAGGAGCAGAAATGAAAAAGTTCTGCTTCAAGGTAATGAGTGCAATGTGCTTTATCGTTGCATTCCCAATCCTGCTACTGGTCGGAGCTCTATGGCTTGACTCGGTTACCCGAGAACCTTTCAAAGGTGATTGGGGCTGTATCGAGGAAGTAAAGAGTACCAGTGAATACTGTCAGGGGTTCTCAGGAGCTCCTGACGCTTGTCGTAGTGCAATGGCGAAGTGCTTTCCACCCCAGGAGTAACGAGGTGGAAGAGTAGCCTTATATGAGATGGAGGGCCTCCTACAGGGGCCCCTCCATCTCTTTTTTTTAACGGTAGTATTAGCAGGTATGAAATCTGTTGAACCTACCAGCACACGAGAGATGTTGATACATCGATTCTGCTCTCGTGTGTAACAAACTAAAGATGTATCTATAGGAGGATAGGCTATGAGTAAAGAAATAGAAACTCAACTCATACCATCAGTAGTAGATGTATCTCCTGTGGCGGAGGGTGTGGTGGAACACATCAAGAGTCACGGGAGGCGCAACAAAAAGGATAAGGCAAATGTCCGGAGAGCGAGTAACAGAGCACAGAACTATTCTAGAGTACCCCACGGTGTGGTGCGGACTCTGAGTAGAACTGGTCTGCCTCGACTCTCGGTAGGGACGGCTATTATGCATCGCGGGCTATTTCATAGTGCTATTAGCACTATAGCTAGCCTTGCGGCGCTCGTCATCCCTATTGCTCATGTAAAGAATGAGCAGGATCGTGACCCCGAAACGGGTCGGCCTATGCCCATAGGTGAACGCATCGTGAATGCTGTGTATTCAGCAGGAATGGTGTTGTTCGGAGGTCGGCATATGGTTGATAAAAGGCTTATGCCTTTAATCGCCAATACCTTTCCAGATGCTCCAAGTGCTGCAGCTTATAGCCGCAGCTTAGGAGCTCCCTGTCATGGGGGAGTCTGGAAGGACCTCAGTCTAACCTTCAAGGATATTACCTCAGTTAATTCTGATGGTAAAGTAATCCTGGCGGGGAAAGACGGCCAGGGGTTGATCCATCCCGGTCACATCATATTCCAGAAGTTGGGATGTGTTTGTGTCATCCAAGTACGTATCTGGCACCCAGTTCTGGGTGTATTCATCAAAGGAACTTTGGCTCCTGATGATAGGTGCGTAGATGCAGATGGGCTACCTACGATCTGGGTCGATTGGCTTCAGATCAAAGGGAAGCACAAGCTGCTCGCTATTAAGGAGCGGCGCGGGACAGTAACTGGCGCGTTTGACCAAGACGGTGTACTTGTTAATCCAGAGAAACTCGAAGAGTGGACTGGTGGCGAGGGATATCATGTTGGTGTGCTGCAGACTTGGGATCGAAGAGGCACCATTAAGTGGTGTTTCGAGATCCTCGAAAGAGTCGCTGATAATAGAGAAAACCGTATTGCGGTGACCTCTTTCATCAAGAAAGCACTGGACAAGCTGGAAGCGGACGGTGGACTCAGAGGTATTTTCGCCAAGCTCACAGAGCGGGACGACGATTCCAAGATGAGACTGGTCGCAACGCTGTGTGACGAGATCAACCGAAAGTTGCCTCAAGAGCAAGCAGTAGACCCTCTTGGAGTCCCATTTGTCTGGGACTATGTGGAAGATGAGATAGGACGTAAGCTCTATCACCTTTCGCAAGGGGCTGGCATGTACGGCTTGAGGTATGTTGCGGGAATCGATAACGGGATCCCTGTTGGGCATTGCGTTGTAGGTCGTCTACACGAAGATGGTGAGTGGCGCTTCAATCACGGTGATGAAATTGCTGTGACGAGGTTTCCTATGATCTTACCACAGGCACTAAAAGTGCTTAAGGTCATAGATCCCCGGAAGCGAGGCTGGAAATATCTCCAACACCTAGTACTCAAAACCCATAAGGGGCAGAATGTCTGTCCCTGGATGATATTTATGAACGAGCATGATCTCGTTGGTGGATGTCAGGGTGATGATGACGGAGATACCATGGTTGTTAATTACGAGCAAGCAGTTGTTCGCATGTACAAATCACGGATATCGATGTTACCAGGTGTAATTGGTAATCCAACATTTCTCATCGAGCCAGATAAAGCAACCAAAGGCAAGAAGACTGACATAAAAGTCCTTAGCTGGAATGAAGACGGTTCTTGGTACATCTCCAAAGATGCGCTAAAGATACTGTCGGAAGACGGCAGAGGACCTGTAGGCCAACTGACCTACTATTGCAGCTACTTCCTGGCACTTGGCGAGAGATTCCGACTGGAAGCTTTGGCTTGTGCAGTTCTCATACAGGAGGCTATTGATGCTGGGAAGCATGTAGTCCTACTGTCCGATCCCGAGAAGCTAGTTCTTCTTGAGAATTGGAAAGAGAACTCTGTCACAGGGGAATGGTCTCCTGTGAACTGTCGAGCTGAATACCAAGGCAAATGGTATGATGCTCAAGGGATGCTGAATATGGATACCTTCATGGAATGGGCTGGCAAACGTGCTGGTCGTACTAGCATGAAGGAAATCCTAAACTGGCGCTCAAAGACTGGTAACAAGAAGCTGAGTGACAAAGATTGGGAGCCAGCTGGCTTTCAAGGAGGCCAGAATCTGGTCCACTATTGTTGCAATGCTGCCCGCGATCTGTGGTTTCGCTGGAAGAAAGATAATGGGATTCACGATGCAAATCGTGCAAACTCTATGCTTTCTCTCAGGAGATTGTTACCATTAGCCCTGGGTGTGCAAAGCGAACCCGCAGACTCTGACAGTATGAAGTACCAGCTTCTACTACAGAAGAGCGGATTGCTTGCGTTCGGTTCTGCTGTGAAGGTTATTCGGAACGAAAGTCTCGAACCTGAACAGCGATCCATAAAGATAGAGGCTGAGATTGCTTTAATGCATCAAAAGCTACGGCTGCTCACATTTGATGAGTTGCTTACTATCTGGGTAACTGAACTAGCAAGTATTGAGCATGCTCGTGACGAAGAGACGTATGATCACAATAAGGCGAAGTCAAAGTATAACCGTGCTTTCCGTGCGGTATGCTTTCCTGGCTCACCTGTATTGGAGCGTCTTGGAGTTGAGATGGAAACACCTTGTGATTATCTTGCTGGACCAAAGCTTGAAGCTTTGTTCGGTGAGTTGATCGAAGCCGTTAGTAACGGTGAAGAGGAAAACATCTTCTGGGCAGTCACAACTTGGGATGATGAGGACCACGAGAAAGTTACGGGTATTCCTGTAGCTGAGTGCAAGCACTGCAAAGACTTACTGGTAAGTCGCGCAGTAAACTACACTCGCAATCGGAGAGAGACTTTGAATGAAGAATACATTAAGCGTGTAAGCGAGGTTTGTAGAGATACAAATCGCGTTCTTCAGCAAAAAGTCCAATAGGATAGCATAGCAGTCCTAAAGATGGCGGCACCCTTCGGGGTGTCGTCATCTTTTTTTATTCTTAACGGACTAATAAAAGTCCGAAAAGAACCCAAGGAGGATGCTATGGGTAAAAAATGGCAAGAAATGAAGGGCGAAGGTGAAACATTCAACTTAGCTCATACGAAGGAGGTGGACCAGCAGCTGGTTCGCATACAAGGCTGGGGAGAGAACCTAGGCATGTATGCACATTATGTACGACGAGGGAATAACGTCCGTACATTGATGGATGGCGGCACCCAGGTTGATGTGGTAGCTCACATGCAAGCACAGAAAGTGTTGAAGGAGTGGCGAGCAGAAACTCTGAAGGAGATAGTGTTCCCAACAGAACTACTCTCACCTAAGAGGGCAAACAGAAACTGGTGGACTAAAGGACAAAACAACTTGTTCTATGCAATGGCATACACTCAGTGGATCAAGGATTCCAAAGGGCAGAAGTTGCACAAGGATTCATACACACTGTTTGCAGCCCACAAGGCTAAAGCGGGGAGTGGATTCATCGAGGAGAACATGAGTGTGTCAGTTGCTCGCAAGTTCTTTGTGATGAAGTGGAACAACATAGTCAAGAGTATACCTCTATGGGCTCTAAAGTTTGTCAGGCGTTATCCGCATGGATACCGCCTGCCAATGCTGCAGGTCCTGTTCCACGGTGGTGAAGAAATGATTCCTCACCTCAAACACAACACCATGATGATATTGGATCTTCATGCTTACCTCAAGAGTAGGAGCCGCAAGGTGTCTCAGCTCAAACTTATCACCAAGATAGGCTTGAGAAAAGCATATATGCGGATCCTGAAGATCAAAACGTCTGACTGGAAAATCATTGCTGGCTTATATCTTGGTGATAATAAGCTTGGCCTTGAAGGACAGCTAAGCATACCGAAAGGAGATGATCTGCTCAGAAGGAAGAAGACAGTATGGATTGCCAGCTTCTGGCATGAGGAATCCGGCAGAGAAGTTGTTAAGTTCTATGATACTGCAGGAGATCGTCAATCAGATGGTTTCACGCAGATATGGTGGGACTTAATTGGAAAAGGTTATGAAATGCAAGGGCTATCGCAAAGTACAACGTACAAGCGAAAGAACCACACAACTGTCCGAGGAGAATGGTATCCTACCAAAATCTCTGCACACAGAGTTGGAATAGCAAAGGTAATCTCTGTGCTAAGGTGCAAAACTGGCGGGAAGCTAAGTGCTGACATAAAGTGGATCCTAGCTGAAGAGATGTGTGGAGGGCTTGGCTTAGGAGAGATGCTCGACATGTATAAGGTCCCCTCACGTCAGAAAGTGCTAATAAAACTACTTGCGAATCATTGCAAGAAGACCTACGGCACAGAAGCTGACAAGGAGATCACAAATAAGTATAGCTCTAATCTGTGGCACGAATTGCACAAAGTAGCCGATACGTTAAAGATGTACGACTACTGCAAGGGTCAAGGGGTTGATTATGAACTGGAGGGCTCACATGTTGAAAACTTTGTTCGCCTCAATCATGATCGACTATCTGCGTTACAAAGAAGACTACAGCTAATTGCTGAAGAGAAAGAACTCGACATAGAGTTCGTCTCAAAGGGTCGGCTGCATGCTCTTCCTAGTTCCAATTCGACGACCTTCCTTGATACAAAAAGGAAAGTTATTGGAGAGGGAGCTGATATGAACCATTGTGTTGGTTCATATTCAAGCAACGCTTACAATGGCGAATGCAGCGTATACTCGGTGAATCTAAATGGACTAAGAGCAACTATGATGCTCAAGAACCACGGATTCTACCAGGTGTATGGGCCAAGCAATAAGTCTATCTCCAATGCGATGAAAACAGAACTGTTGAAGTATTTCAAAGAGATACAAAACAATCTGGAAGTTTCAAAGGAGAAAAGAGCTTATGCAGGTGAATGTCTGAAGAGCGCTTGGCTGGCACATACTGGCCCTTATGAGGTGGGTGGTTTAGAACAGGATATAGATATATTCTAAACCTTCTTCCCTTAAGGGCAAGGTGCTTAGAAAGGTAGGAGGCCCTTAGGGGTCTCCTGCCTTTTCTTTTTCTTTCTACCTGACGGATGACATATGTGACACTCCGCGATACGACCAGAAGACAGTCGAGAGGTATGACAGGAGGACTCCGCGAGAAGACTGCAGTCCGCTTACGCGGACAACTGGATGAAGATTTAGTTCCCCATCGTTAATCTTTGGGGAAAACTTGAGGTCCTCACGGACCTGTCTTAATGGAACGACCTTTCTCTTACACTAAGGAGGTGCAATATGGGTCAACTTGTAGATGAAAAATATAATGAACTCGTTCGAGCTCAGGGTGGTACTACGCAACCAAAACCGCCTATTCAACCTAAGGTTGCAAAGCCCAAGACGCTTAAGTCTATTGCCAAGCCAGGCCTTCCCAAGGGAATCACCCGTCTCGGTACTCACCACTTCGAAACTAGCGGCAATGCTGTCTCTATCTTCGAGGATAACTCTAACCCTGAAAAACCAGTCATTCAGGTAACTACCAAATTTGCTGACGGTACCATCGTAAGGAACCGTTATGACAAGTGGAAGTTTTACCAGAAGGTGATGGGTCGTATGCCTAAGGAGACCGAAAATGGGTGATATCTTCGTCATCATGGGTATAGCATGTATGGGTATATGGTTGTGGGGTCACCTTACACCTTCTACCAAGAAAACCTTATCAGACTCAGCCGAGTCAGTTCGCGATTCTATCCACAATGCTACCAAAAAGTAGCAGCGTATCCTCCTGGGGTACCGCCTTCACGGGCGGTGCCCTCCTCTTTTATTTAACCTCACTTTAACTGTAATGAGACATGAGGTGTGACATGGGACAATTCATCTTTGACTTCTTTTACGCTATATGGTTAATCATTGGATGGTTACACCTAGTAGCAGCGATATGTATTCTACAAGTAGTGTTAGCTATATGTGGACTACCGAACTTTTTATTTTAGTGGGGGGCCGCGTTTTTAGACGCGTCCCCAACTTTTCATCGCAATCTGCTTACGCAGATATCTGGATGGTATTATTAATCACCACTGAAGCTACGCGCGACCGTTGCCTTTCCCTTATACAGGGATGTAAGTGTAGAGTGCCGACGAACCCAGGAAATCTTACCTGGTTATAGGGCTCAGTTCTTTCAACCGTAGTGGAGCACAGCTCACATGGAAAACTAATACGTATCTATCAAACGCAATGATAGGCGACTGACTTATGTCGTACCAGCTTTGGGTTAGACCATTTGAAAGCTAACAAGAGATAAGCTCGCCATGAGAGGTAAGGCATGAATCCTCCGCTGAAGGGGTCTCCTTAGCCTACATAACCTCGTTGCATTGGTTGCTCCAGGTTAGGGAGGCTCCTTCTATCCCTTTTGAGTAGTGTGTGAGAGGAGCAGGTTGAATTCCTGCTGGGAGCCGATGCGCTAGCCCCAAGGTGACTGTTGCTGAGCACACTCACCACTACTCGACCAATATGATATAATAAAGAACGCGACCTTACGGTCGCGCCTCAGTGGATTACCTATAACACTAAGGAGGTGCTCATGGAAAATCCTAATGAATACTGGACCGGCGAAGACTCCGATGGCTCGTTCTCTGGACTAATGATACCAGGATTAGCCTGGACAGCAATAGTTATCTACTGGTTCTGCTGGGGAGGTCTATAATGCAGAGCTCCGAGAAATACCAAATAATCGCAGTACTAGGAGTACTCTTCATGTACCTGATGTATAATGGGTACTAAACATGAAGATAACAATTACAGCTGACGGTTCACCAGCAACTGTCATATTCGACAACCAGAGCATCATCATCTCCTCCGCTAAAGGCTTATCTCAGATAAGAAAAGCCAAACAAGCTATGGGGGATGGTGACACTCAGGCTTTTGACTGCTACATGCAAAGGGCAATCAAAGCCGAACAAGGGGAACAACTGGATAACCTACTCTCCGAATTCGACGAATTTCCTTTATTTATATAACATCATATTAAGCCCCCCATGTTAACACCATGTACCGAAAAGGGCCTAAGAGTCTAGGACGGCCCAAACTCCCGGATTCTAACAATAGGCCCCAATAGGGACATTCATGAGGGGGCAGCTTTCAAACTAGATGCTCACGCATCTCACTTTATGAGACTATTTCGGTCTCGCCTAAACTGCTTAAAGACTATAGGAGGTCATAATATGGCAGCTAAAACCGTAGTGGGGGAACCCACTTCCTCCCAGAAAGAGGAAACCAAAGGCTCAGGCAAGCTCCCGTGGTGGGGTAAAGTCTTAGCTGGAGGTGTTGGCGTTTTCTTGATTGTCAAGTTTACACCAATTATGGATATCTTGACGATGTTTTTCTACGTCTGCTTGATACCGCTCTTTCTTTTCGCCAGCCTCGGCTTGGTATCCTCAGGTTTCGTAGAAGCCTTTGCTAATGGATACAGAGATACCGTTGCTGAAATCAATAAACGTGTTGCTCAAAAAGTTAGTGCTGCTCAAGCCGCATAGACTAAAGGAGGTCCTTAATATGGGCAAAATTACTCAAGACGCAGTAGCCGCTGCACTGGGAGATGGTTGGTCGCTTACTCTTTCCAATAGTACTGGAAACATTCAAGCTGCACTAACCAATCTGAAAACCATGAAACCCTACACCGTTGTCTGCAAACTCAAAGAGGGAGCAGAACGACTAGTGAAGGCAGGATTGATTTCGGATGCTAATCTCTCCGTAAAGCTCAGCTACAAATCCAACGAGAAACTTTCTAATGGTGAACCCATTTGGAAACCGTTCCCTCAACTTTGGATTAACCAGCCATCAGAAATCCAGCAGTCTGTCACTCAGACTAAGGAGGCTGCACAACAGAACAGTTCTGAAGTTCAACAACTCAAGAACACTGTCGCAGACCTAACTGGAATGATTGCGGGAATTGCAACAACTCTTAACAAGCTTCAAGCTAGTGGAACTGCAATTCAAGAACCCGTACAGCAAGTATTGCCTGTACAGCCGTCAATCCCAGTTGCTCCACCTGAAGAAGAGACTGCTCCTCCCTTCTGATACTGCGTATAGAAATCATAGGAGGTCCTGGAAACGGGGCCTCCTTATATAACACAGCTGACGCTGTGACTATTATGGAGCCTATCTCCGAATTGATAGGGCCGAGGCGAGTCCTTGCCCTTGCATGCGGTGGCTTGCAATTCGAACCTTTCGAAAGTAGGCACATTGAGCTGTTGCAGAATCCGGCCCGACGTGCTGCCCCCCCGACAGGGGGTACATTCCTCTTTGATAAGAGGAACTGCAAGGAGATAGACTCTTCACTTTATGACATCCACATATCCAAACATCCAAGCCAAGATGACTGGATAATGACATCCAAATTAGAAGAAACTGGAAAAATTTGGGATAAAGAGGCCTTAAGGACCCAAAACAAAAGTTATATGACTTTTTTCTGGGATTTAGGCCCTAGACATCCAAATACCAGACCTAATCTAGATTTTATCTAGACTTTTAAAAACCAAATCTTAAGATCCGGCTTACGCCGGCTCTTTTGCGAGACCACTAACTACAACTTGTGGTTTCACGGGTACGTGAGCATCCCTACGCTACTTTACCAAAGTCGTGTGTTGTTTCCCACAGTCACAAGTAGGGAAGGAAACATTTCCGATGACTGTATACTTCTGTACAAAAGAAACGTATATAAAGTTGGATAGTACGTCCAAACGACAGTAATTAGGATAGACGGTTTAAGATCTCTAAATCAAAAAGTTTAGCTGTTACCCGTAGCTGAATCGACTATAGTACAAGAAGCCGATTTTTTAGATCGTTGATGGAGTAGGACAAAATATAGCATATAGATGCGATAAACAAAACCTTACTCCATTTCTTTACCCCCCGACAGGGGTCCTTTTGCAGAAAGAAGCAAAAAGGATATCAAAACTACGCCGAGAGTAACCATATTGATCTACATCAGGATCTATAGTTGACTCTCCTTATCCCTCATCTCCCTCCATAGACTGCCTCCTTAGTCTTGATTGGGTAGGTAGATATCTGCTTATCTAATTAATATAGTGTGTTAGATGGAAGTACTCAACCATTGCGTTTTCCCACTATTCCTTAGGGAAAAACAACTTAAACGTGAAATAAAGTACCGGATTGAGCAACGTGAGAGCTCGAAGTCACCGTAATAACTTGATCTTTAGCTAAAGATATGAACAAGGCTATTACTTTGGGAACCGGATGCAAGTCCGGTTCCCTTTTTTTAGCATATAAACCCCTTCAACTTAATATTGCATATATATTACGTATAATTAATCCTCTATAAGACTTTATTTCTATAAGCTATAAGGATATAATTTAGTATATGTTCTACATTAAGTAGATTGGAATCTATACCCATGACAGAAGCAGACTGGAAAAAACAGTACAACACACTAGTACTATGGGTAGAGTCTAAGGGCTATAGTGTTAAAGATAAGAACAAAGTAGATGACTGTATAGTCTTCGAAGATAAAGAGATCTTTATTAACTCACAGTATAAGTATGAAACTAAACTCTACACGCTGCTACATGAGTGTGGACACTACCTCTTAAATGAAACTAAAGAGACTTTCTTAAAGTCTCACCCTATATATCCTTCTGATGTTACAGATAAACGTGTAGAAAGATCTACAGCATATAGAGTATGCATAGTATCAGAGGAATTAAAGGCATGGGAAAGGGGTTGCCGGCTCTCTGAGCGGCTTAACCTTACCCTAAACAAAGAGAAATTCCATAAACAGATGACTGAAGCTCTTTGGTCTTATGTATTAGACATAACCAAAGACCTAAGGATAACTATAGTTCACCCTGACCCTTACGGGTCAGCCACAGTGGAGAGTGAAGATAAGTGAGGGAGTTATGACCCTGTGGGCTAGTCGGCATGGGTGGGAAACCCAAATTCCAACAAAAGGACTACATTGAAATATCGATGTAAACCTTTTGTGCCGAGGTTTGACTTATATTCACAATTCAAAGATTGAAACCAAAGACATTATCTAGAATGGGTAACCTTTTTTAGAGTGGAGATAGACTCCCGCGAATGTAAAAAGCATTGAGCATGGGGTCTACGCACACGGGTAATGATCACTCATATAGTTTGCAGACTATATGATATACACCAACAATACTGCCATATTGTCTTTCTTACTTAGATACCGAACCTATTCGGAATAGATGTCTAAGAGGAGAGGAGTCCTCGTACTAGGAATCTAAGGCTATCAATTTTATAGGGTCACTTCACTACTGTTGCGTAAAGAACAGAGAGTGGGTGACCTTTTTTAATAAAACTAAACAAAGGAAGTTAGGACCTACTGGCCGTTACCGGCCAGAGTTCCGTGGAAGAGCGGCTATACGCAAGGGTTTAAATCCCTTTATGGGATGCCCCCATAGGTTGACTAGCGTATTATGTCGTTAAGACCAAAACTGTAGTACTACAATACTATTTATTAGGTTAAGAAGATCAAAGTTGTAGCTTTGATTGCTCTTCTACCTCTCTTCTCCTACTTGTAGGCCAACAACATGATTGGCAGCTACAAGCATAGTACCCTGTTTGCAATAGCAGGAGTACTTGGAGATGAGGGGATCGATCTATCTTCACAATATATCCAACCCATGAAGGAGGTAACATGAAAAGGTTACTTACATTAATGATTACGCTCCTAATGGTGGGATGCGCAACACATAAGAAAACAGTCACAGTTGTAAAACCAGAACAACTAAAAACAAGATCTTATCTGGTTGACTTTGGATCCGTAAGCGCAAGGTGTATTCAATCTGCACCTATGGACGCAGAAGAATGGTCGCCTTGGTTCTGCTTTGGACCTGGCAACCAGGCGTTAGATTTAACTTCAAAGCATCAAGCTATCCTTAATCAGATAGTTTCTATTATTCAATCAATGAATAACCTAGCAAGAACAGATCTTGCTTTAGAAAACTGTCGCAAGAAAGAAAAGCAGATACATTTAGAAGAAGAATTCCTTCAACAAGGCAAAGGGGTACATAAGCATTCAGACTTCTGTAAGAAAGCAAGACACGAAGCCTTTGAAGCAGTAGTCCAAGCTAATTCACTCTTGCTAAAATGTAACTATGTCCAGAACACTCCATATACACCTTGTGAAGACCTAAAACTCTTTTTATCAAGAGTCTCAGGTATAAACACGGAAGACTTACCTTGGCCAGAAGAAGATATGCTATAGGAGGTTACTATGCTACAAACAACTGGTGATCTTTGGGATCAAATTGGAAAAGCATGCGCTATCTGTATTACCACAAACGGTTTCGCCAAAAGAAATGGAGAAGCCGTTATGGGTAGGGGTTGCGCTGCTCAAGCGAAGAAACGCTACTTAGGAATCGAACGAAACCTAGGTCGAACATTGATAAGAAGAGGTAACTTTCCAAGTCAAATTTGGAAAGATGACACAACCAGTATAATCTCTTTCCCCGTTAAAGGGGAAAGTAAGAAAATACTTCAAGCTTCTGACTTAGAGTCGATTGTAAAACATAAGCGAAATGATTTTAAAATCAACGATACTGACCCTGGGTGGGCTCTTAAAGCTGAGCCAGAGATTATAGAACAGAGTGCACAACATCTCGTTCTTATCGCAGATATAGGTGGTTTAAATAATATATACCTACCTAGACCAGGATGTGGATGGGGAGAACTAGAATGGAAAACTATATATCCAATATTAAATAATATTCTAGACGACCGATTTACAGTAATCACTTACAAACGGCGTTCATTTTTACGGCAACACATAAGGAGCTATAATGAATAAGAAACTCTTATATCTACATATAGCAGATGTTATCTGTTGGTTTGCTCTGGGGATTTTCATAGGAACATTAATCTCCGCACAAGGGTGTGGAACAAATGTTGAATTCGACAAAGACAGCTATATGGAAGATAGCTGCCAATGCGATGAAATACCCGAAAGACTAATGAACAACTTCGCAGGTGGAACCTGCGTCTTGGTAGAGTATCCAATGGAAGAAGGTACCCCCGATAGGGGGTGCTTTTCAGAATCGGAAGCATGTTGCGAGTACTGGGGATATCTATACGAAGAGTAAAGTCTTAAGAATGGTACTTTGAAAAATTATCCGCGCGCGACTTCTGCAGGGAGGCAGAATATGTATGAAAAAGCCGAGTCTCATAAGTAATTATCTCTCATTAACGTCACAGCAACAAGAGCTCTTTTATAGAGCGCTTTTAAGAAAACTAGAGTTATATTTTAACTCGAAAAAGGAGTCTAATATGGGTGTAAATCCAAATTTACCATTAAATTTAGTTGTAAATCTTAATTATGGTAACACTATTAAACCAGCAGAAATGCAACCAAATCACATCTATCTAGATGGTGCTTGTCGAGGACCTGTAAT
>Ga0310342_100000674_pt1 | contig 19814 bp, 21 predicted proteins | sample S15DNA20500_MG_FD_206155 | JGI IMG/M metagenome (GOLD analysis project Ga0310342, IMG submission 206155) | Marine microbial communities from station ALOHA, North Pacific Subtropical Gyre - S1503-DNA-20-500_MG | ecosystem: Environmental > Aquatic > Marine > Oceanic | place: Pacific Ocean: North...
GCAGAGAAACTCCCAGGTCGGCATTTCCCTCATTGGTGCACACAACCAATCCACCCGTTTCGGCAATCGCAAAGTTAACACCGGTTATTCCAGCGTCTGCCTCTAAGAATTTCTGACGCAAATGTTGTCGAGCCGATTCGGTCAGGTAGGCCGGATCGGTAGCCCCCACCTGTGTCCCCAGCTGTTCATGAAACAAGGCTCCCACTTCTTCCTTCTTGATGTGAATTGCGGGAAGCACGATATGACTGGGTGACTCGCCACGCATTTGCACGATGCGCTCGCCCAAATCTGTATCGACCACTTCGATTGCGTGTTGTTCGAGAAACGGATTAAGATGGCATTCTTCGGTAAGCATCGATTTGCTTTTAACTACCCGCTTCACGTTGTGTTGCTGTAGCAGCTTCAACACAATCTGATTGTGTTCGACAGCATCAGCCGCCCAATGCACATGAGCTCCCAGGCCAGTGGCACGTGCTTCAAATTGTTCCAGATATTCGGGGAGCCTAGCGATCAGGTGCCCCTTGATTTGTGAGGCAATTTCACGGAGCTGCTCCCATTCGGGTACCGCTGCCGCAGCCCGATCCCGCTTGGTACGGACAAACCAAAGCGCTCCGTCATGCCAGCGAGCCCGTTCGTGGTTCCCGACAAAACGGGCCGCTTCAAGCGGGTGTTGATTTAAACCATGCGTCATCATCCACCTTCCGTGGCTGGTACGCTGCCTGGTCGGCCTGCCAGGATTTCAGCAACATGCATCACGCGCATGGGGAACCTTTGCCGCTGAATCAACCCGTCCAAGTGCATCAAACACGACATGTCAGCAGCTGTCAGGATCTCTGTACCTGCTTCCTGATGGTCATGGAGACGGTCCAAACCCATCATCGTCGACACGGCTTCCTCCGAGACAGCAAACGTTCCACCAAAACCACAACACTCATCTTGACGACGCAATTCTGTGAACTGAATCCCTTCCAGCGATTCCAACAGGCGGCGGATTTTGTTCTCCGAGCTATCCATGCGTTCGGTGCAGCTTCCCAATCGTAATTCACGCAGCCCATGGCAACTCTGGTGCAACCCAACTCGATGTGGAAAACTCCCTGAGATCCCTTCAATCTCCAGAACATCCGTGAGAAATTCGCACAACTCAAATGTTTTTGCCTTGAGATCTGCCAGTTCCGACGACTCATCAAGCAACCCGTCATAATGATGTCGAATCATAGCGACACAACTACCCGAAGGACATACAACGTGAGTATAAGGCTGGAAGATTTCCAGGAAACGCTGGGCCAGTGGCCGCGCATCATCGGAGCACCCTGTATTGGCCATGGGCTGTCCGCAACACGTCTGGGCCGTCGGAAATTCGACCTCCACTCCGTGCTGTCCAAGCACATCGATCGTGGCAAAGGCAACCTGTGGATAGAACTGGTCGATGTAACAGGGAACAAACAGGGCGGCGTGCATGCGGGACAGGTTGACCAAAAGAAGGGGCGAATCAGAAACGAAAAGCAAGCGTGCCAGGTACGATCTTTACTACTACCTTACCGTGAACATCTGTCACGAACAACCAAGCGTCCTTCCCATTCTCGAATTTGACTGCAACCGTTTTTCCCACGTTCTCCTTCAGTTCGGTCGCCAGGTGCTGAAGTGAGTGACAAACGACCGCTCCAAGTCCGGAATCCGCCGTGATAACCGTTCACTGAGTTGCCCAGGTGGTGAATGTGCGGCGATATCTTCCAGGAAACCGATTAATTCTTCCCTGGCCGCTGGCGGACCGTGCAACATGAAATGCACCCAGGCCCAGGATCGCCGGTAATCCGCCGCGTCCATCGAATCGACACCGTCGACCACCTCTAATTTCTGCAACCTGGAAAACTGGCCTGACCAAAGACTGCGCCGCATCCTGGCAAGATGCGGGTTACCACCAACTCGCCGATTCGGTTCCAGTTCAAAATATTCAGCCAAACCTTCATCCAACCAGAGAGGTACCATGGGCAGGCTGGCATGTAACAGAGCGTGTGTCGCCTCATGCCGCAGATCCGTTTCACAATCACGGCTGGCGTAGGCAAACACCATGCCTGGCCCTTTCCCTTTCACGAAAAGCGCACGGCGTGAAGGCGCCTGTGGAAAGTATCTTTGCACGTAACGTTGATACGTTGACTTATCACGAAAAAAGTAAACATGAACCCATTCATTGCCGGGTTGAACTGACAATCTCTCTTGAAGCGTTGACTGAAGACCGGCAATACCACTGAGCAGTTCCACATGATCACGGAGTGGAAAGTCAGCGTGCACACGCAGCGAACCAACAACAAGTTCATGGGGCCAGGAGCTTCTGTTTTTTGCTATCAGAAAATCAGCGTCAGGGACCATCACCAAAAGGGTCAAGATCAGCAGAGTTTTTGCACCCTTCGTTCGCCGCATCAGGCTGCCCTGCTCCGTCGAAACCAACGTGACCATTTTCGCGACGACTTTCCCCGTCGTCCGCCCGCTACCTCCTGGCCATAAACGATCGACTGGGGATTCTGGCAACCGAGAGCCCGTGCCGTTTCGTTGTCGGTCCACTGGGCAACACACTGTAGCGCCTGTTGAATTCGCGGACGACGAACCTTGCAGCCATGAGCGTCGGTGGCTATCAAGTGCACGAGCCCCTCATTGAGCATCCACTTGGACACCTCGCAACTTGTCTGGCCGAACAACCCGGTCAAACTACCAGCTGTAAGTTGCATCAAACAGCCACGATCTACCAGCGGCCCCAGAACTTCCCGTGACCGCTGCAGGCCATGATTACGCTCCGGATGCGAAAGGATCCCCACATATCCAGCTGCACCAAGCTGTTCCAATACGGGCTCTAGCGGAAAGTAAATCTCGTGAGGTAATTCCAGCAGAACATGCCGTCCCCGGTCGGCCAACGTTAACACGTCACCTTGCTGCAACCCCATCATCATCTCCGGTTCAATTCTGACATCGCCACCGGGCAACACATTCAATGGGACTTGATGGCTTTCAAGAAATCGCTGCAGTTCCGTTGTACGTCGGCGAATCTGATCACCCCTGTTTTGAGCAAAGTTACCCAATTGGTGGGGTGTGACCACCATCGTAGAAATTCCCTCGGCAACTGCCATTTGTGCCATCGCTAGCGTTTCCTGCCAACTTGACGAACCGTCATCCAGTCCGGGCAGCAGGTGCGAGTGAATGTCAACAATGTGAGTGAACTTTGTAGCGACCATTGGCATTTGTCCGCGCAAGACAAAAAGAGAGGCCGACGGTATCTTGACCTGACTTTCACGTCAAGATACGTCTAACGACCCTCTGCCAACAACGCCGACTGCTGCAACGTGTCGGCTGGCGTGGGATTGGCGGTCGGTGCGGCAAACTGAGGTAGGAGATAAAGGTGGCTGCAGCGATTGCTGCCAACAAAACGGACGAAAAACAATAAATCGATGAAAGCAGTGGTGGCATCGCATCGGTACCAATAACCAGGCCCACAAAACCTTAGTACCCGGGTCCGTTTTTCTTTTGTAAGCCTTTTCGGCCCAACAAGCTGGACATTTCATCTGAATAACCCACCGTGAGAATTGTCCCCTTTTGATCAGCGATTCGTTTATCGGACAGGAAAGCCAGGAGACTTGAGATTTTTAAAACGATTTTTCTATGTCTTGCCAAAGAGATGAGAAATTCATTAGCAATTGACGCTAGATCTCATCACAGCTATTTTGGGGGTTTTACGTCAACCAGGGGCTAATCGGAAACTGCGTTTTCTGTCTACCAGAAGGGCATCTCGCGCGTGAAATATGCAGCCGTCGGTCCGATTGCGGTCTATCTACCGGAACGAATCGAATCCAATCAGTTGCTCCAGGAGAAGTTTCCCAAATGGGATATGGATTTGATTTTTTCCAAGACTGGCATCAACCAACGACATATTGCCGACGACGCTCAGTGTGCCTCCGATCTGGGGGTGGCCGCTGCTCAACGCTTGATGGAGCAGTTCGATATCGATCCGCACAGCATTGATTTTTTGCTGTTCTGCACCCAAACGCCCGACTATCCTTTGCCGACCACCGCCTGTCTGATGCAAGAAAGACTCGGCCTGAAAACCTCGGTCGGCGCCCTGGATTTTAATCTTGGGTGTTCAGGCTATGTCTATGGTCTTTCCCTGGCCGACGGACTGATTCGCAGTGGTGCAGCCGAACGTATCCTGTTCATCACAGCTGAGACCTACTCCAAATACATTCATTCCACCGATCGCAGCTTGCGAACCATCTTTGGTGATGGTTCGGCAGCCACCTTGATCGAAACGGTTGAGTCTCCCACACTGGGGGCCTTTCAGTTTGGTACCGACGGATCTGGCGCCGACACCTTGCTGGTCAACAAGGGTGGAGCTCGTCCTGCTGAGGATTCCCTTCAACCGCGTCATCGCCAAAGATGGCCAAGTGCGTTGTACATGGATGGCCCCAGCTTGATCAGCTTTACAGTAGCCCATATTCCCGCATTGGTCGCTGACATCCTTACCCTTGCTGATAAAAAACAGGACGACATCGATCTGTTCTTACTACATCAAGCAACTCGAAAAATGCTTGAACAGTTACAAGCCGGATTGGGATTGGATGAAACCCGGTTACCGATCATTCTCGAGAATTGCGGTAACACCGTATCCTCTACCCTGCCAATTTTAATCAACGAATTGCGAAACAACGGACGTCTTCGCCCGGGGATGGAAAATCTCCTGGTGGGATTCGGTGTCGGTTGGTCATGGGCCGGTTGTACCTGGAAAGAAGTCTGGCAGCGGGCCTGAAAAAGTCCCTATCTAACCTGTCTATCAGGCTGATCCATTTCAGTTTTCCGCTGAATGATCCAATTTCGGAAAATCCTGACATCTATTAATTTTTTCAGCAGACGCTCCGAGCTGATTCATTTTTTTGATACTCTTATTCTATTTCACCTTAACCATCATATTGTCCCGGCAGCGTTGGGTACCTATACTTAACAATGAAATGACAAGTTTAGCCGGACACGTTCTGATCGCTTTGCCCTATATGGGCGACGGAAATTTCAACAAATCTGTCGTACTGATCATTCAACATGACGAAGACGGTGCCACGGGGGTGGTTCTCAACCGTCCCTCGAGTCAAACCGTTGGCGAGATCTGGCAACAAGTTGGCGGCGTTCCAGCCGACTGTAACGAATACATCAATATCGGTGGTCCAGTTGACGGGGTGTTGATTGCTCTTCACACACAAGCTCGGCTATCAGAGATTCAGGTCTTTTCAGGTGTCCACGTCGCCACAACCCGCGACCATTTGAACGAACTTGTAAGTCAAGACAAAAAGCCGTTCCGTGTTTACGGCGGCTATGCAGGCTGGGGCCCACAACAGCTCGAGTCAGAACTGGAACAAGGGGCATGGTTGACCAAGCCAGCCAAATTCGAATACGTATTCTGCGATTCGTCTAATGATCTCTGGCAAGAAGTCTCTCGCGACTTCGGCAAGGAAAACATCCTGGAGACATTACAGATCCGACATATCCCCACCGATCCGTCATTGAACTAACCGGCTTATCAGCCGGCGGCCATTTGCATCCGGCTATCAGGTCACAGGTCGGACTTGTCCCCACGGTCAGCCGACAGCTGGCTTTGCCGTTTCAAAGTTCGAGCGGAAAATCACTTAACAATTCCACGCCCGATTCCGTAACGAGGTAGTTATTCTCCAATCGCATTCCAACCTTGAGTTCCGGAGCATAGAGGCCTGGTTCGGCGGCAAACACATCTCCCAGCTCAAGTGTGTCATCCCAATTCGGGTTCAGGTGGGGAGCCTCGTGTGGAAACAACCCGATACCGTGGCCGAGATGGTGGTTAAATCCACCACAGGTTGACGTGTCCAGCAAGCTTTGAACCTCCTGGAACAATTCTCGCGCGCTTTTACCAGCGCAAGCTTGCTCTTCAATGAATTGGAAAGCGTCCATGATCTTTTGCCAGGCGACCATTTGCAGATCGGTCGGTTTTCGGTCCACGGCAAATGTCCGGGCATTATCAGCAAAGTAACCGCGAAACGCTGGACCTAAATCCAGAATGTAGAGTTCACCCGACTCTGCTTTTCGATCCCGTGGCGGTCCGCCCCTGGCAGCACAACGATAATCGTTACCAGTACCGGTAAGCATTTCTCCCAATTCACTGACCGCAGCGGCTTGTAGCGCATTAAACACCTCCAGCTCACTCACTCCGGGAGCGATGATTTCGCGGGCTTTCCTGTACATTTCGCCCGTGGCAGCAATGGCCTTCTGCAAACGGATCAATTCATCGGGATCTTTCCTGCGACGCAATCGATAAATGTCGGGTTCAATATCCACTAACTCGCCTGAAAACGCGTTACTCACGTGAGGACCACAGCTTGAAAATTCAATGCCCACTCGTTGTGCTGAATGATGCGAGATAATCGCATCCAGTAATACGCGTGATGATTTTTCACGTTGATCATTACGTAAGGTCGAATGCGACTGAGCTTCATAGGGTAACACGTCGTCAGCCGCAAAACGGTCAGGCATTCTCCTTGCAGGAGCCACAAGGGTAACCTCGCCCTGGCTGGTCATCGCTGCGGCAGGTTCAAAAACGGGACCAAATCTCGGACCGGTCAACCATTGAACATGTTCGGTGAGAGTCACAACGACCAAGTCAAGCCGATGCTGCTGCATGCACTCCAATAACCGTTTTTGACGTCCACGACAAGCCTCAACATCAATATTAAAAAGATCCATTATCCCTCTCTCCAAGTCCTTTCAATCTGGCGTTGCCTCAATGTGGAAACCGCGTCAAAATGTGGCCCGTGTCTGATTCCATAGGCCCTCCATCTTCCTTAACATTAGTTCTGTGTCAACCAGATCCCGGTCTGGCCCCTTGCCAACGGAGATTTCAGGTGATTGTAAAATGGCCCAGCGCGTGATTTCGATCGGTGATATTCACGGATGTGCCAACGCACTTGAATCCCTGCTAGGTGCGATCGATCCGAATCCGGAAGACGTAATTGTTACACTGGGTGATTACGTGGACCGTGGACCCGACACACATGGTGTCCTCACACAACTTATTGAGCTCAAGGCGAGTTGCAAGTTGATCTCCTTAACCGGAAACCATGAGATCATGATGCTTGATGCGGTCGATGTGGATGAACCTGAGCTGCGCGAGTTTTGGCTCAGTTGTGGTGGCGCTGAAACCGTTGCGAGTTATGGACAATCGGTGGATGCCATTTCGCAAGACCACATTCAGTTCATTCGGCAATGTCGTCGCCACTATGAAACGGACACTCATTTTTTTGTTCATGCGAATTACGATTCTGATCTCGCGCTGGACAAGCAGCCCGATCACCTTCTGTTTTGGGAACACTTATCAGAAGTCTCCCAACCTCATCAATCAGGTAAAGTCGCAATCGTTGGTCACACGCCACAATTGAGCGGAGAAATTCTCGATCGTAAACATTTGAAATGTATCGACACCTACTGTTTCGGAACCGGTTGGCTGACCGCCCTGGATGTGACAACGGGCATCTCCTGGCAGGCCGATCAGTATGGGCAGCTTCGTTCCTGACGAACCTCGTCTCCCGATGGTTAGCTCGCAGAACTCACCTGGTGAACAACGAATTACAAAAGACATGCCAATCACACCACCCCACGACACTCGCTTGCCTTCGACCGTAGATTCAACGATGATGGAAAGTGAAAACACCACGCTGCCATTGGAAGCCTTGATTCAGTAATTTCCGCCATGACACTCCCACGCATCTACCTGTCGCCCCCCCACATCACTGGAAATGAACAAAAATACGTTGCGGACGCCATCGCATCCAATTGGGTGGCCCCGGTAGGTCCACATCTCTCAAAATTTGAAGAAACTTTTGCTCAGCGGGTAGGAGTCGGGCATGCGGTCGCCGTGTCGAGCGGAACGGCTGCGATCCATCTCGCAATTCGGTTGCTGGACGTATCGCCAAAAGACGAGTTATTGTGTTCCAGCCTAACGTTCATTGCCTCTGCTACGCCGATTTTATACGAGGGAGCAACGCCCGTATTTATCGATTCGGAGCAACAAACATGGAACATGGACCCGCAACTATTAGCCGAAGAGTTAACCGCATGCGACCAACAACGCAAACTGCCCAAAGCCATTATCGTGACGGACATTTTGGGCCAGAGTCCTGACATGAACGCAATTCTGGAAGTGGCCGGCCGTTACGACATCCCGGTGATCGAAGATGCGGCACAATCCCTCGGTTCCACCTACCAAGGACACTCCGTCGGCACACAATGTTGGGCCTCGACGTTTTCCTTCAACGGCAACAAGATTATCACCACCAGTGGTGGTGGCATGTTTTGTTCCAATGATGCTGCGCATGTAGAACGAGCCCGATGGCTATCCACTCAAGCCCGCGACCCGGTTGCGTTCTACCAACATACGGAGTTGGGGTATAACTATCGAATGAGCAACATCGTAGCAGCAATCGGCGTGGCCCAACTGGAGACACTCGACGAACGAGTTGCCGCACGTCGCCATAATTTCGATTACTATTGCCAACGCCTGCAGGACATTCCCGGACTGACCATGATGCCCATGGCAGACTACGGTCAGTCAAATTGCTGGCTTACCACTCTGCAGATCGACGCTGATCGTTTTGGTGCCAATTGCGATGAGCTCTGTGCAGCAGCAGAGCAAGAAAATATTGAGATCCGGCGAATCTGGAAACCATTGCACCGACAACCCCTTTTCAGCGGGTGCCGATTCCGCGGTGGGGAAATATCTGAACAAGTTTTCGAACGAGGCGTGTTCCTGCCCAGTGGCTCGGCTTTAACGGACGACGATCTCAACCGGGTGTGCAAATGCATCGAAGCCACCTCTCACCAGCGATAAAAAGGCCTTATCTTCCGAGCATTCGCTAAAGGCCGCATGAAGCGAACCGAGCGGTTGATTTCCAGGTTGAATCATTGTCGGATTGTTTGACAACCCATGTCCCTGGAGACAGCCGGAGTTTAGACTTCTCTAAAGAGGCACCTCCACCGGTTTCCCTTTTCACTCGTCTGAAGTCCTGTGCCACGCTACCCAAAAGGTTGGGCTTGTCTGCCCAGAACAAGGTCGCGGAAAAAAACACAACCCGCCAGTGACCCCCGCAAAGTTGAAAATAAAATCATTGATCCAAACATGCCATTTCGAGATGACTGCCCAACCTCAAGCGAATTTAATCCCCCCGGAAAGGAAGGGGTCCAAATAGTCATCGACAAACATGCGTGTGTGGTGTTTCAGTTGTGTGACACGGAATATCTCCAATTCACCGAAACTGGATGACCCGAATCCGATTTTGTCGATAACCATTGCCCGATCACAACTTGCCTACCGGACGAACACAGGAAATTAGAACTGCTGCCAGGAAACTGCCATGATCAATACGCTCTATCTACCCGAACTTCGTGAGCTGCTGGCAGAACACAACGAAACTGAACTGTCGGAATTCTGCACTGCTTTGCATCCGGCCCGCACTGCTGAATTCATGGAAGGTTTGACCGCCGACGAATCTTGGGCGGTTCTGATACACGCCGACTTGCCGCTGCGGACTGAGATTTTTAAGTATTTCGACGACGATAAACAAATTGCGATTCTCGAGTCACAACCACGTGATGAAATTGGCGAGTTAATCGGAGAGCTTCCCCCCGATGATCGCGTTGACCTCCTCAAGAACGCAAACCCGAAGACCGTAGCGGAATTGATGCCCCTGGTACCGTCGGAGGAACGCCGCGATATCCTTCGATTGCAGGCCTATCTGGAGGGTACAGCAGGTTCGGTGATGACGACCGAAGTGGCCAAATTATCTGAATCGTTGACCGTCCGCGGGGCGATTGAATCACTCGGCATGCAGGCCGAGGCACTGGAAACTATTTATTACCTGTACGTCGTGGACGACAACGACGATGACCACCTGCGCGGAGTCGTCACCACGCGGCAACTCGTCTCTGCGCTCAACAAACCGGAAACGACGTTGTCGGAAATTATGGAGCGAGACCTGATCACAGCGTATGTACTCGATGACCAGGAAGACGTCGCCCGAAAAGTGGCCCGTTATGACCTGTTAGCAATCCCTGTCGTTGATGATGAATATCGCATGGTTGGAATCATTACCCATGACGACGTGATTGACGTCGTCGTGGAAGAAGCTACCGAAGATGCCCACCGTATCGCAGCGGTGGAACCTTTAGAAGAAAGCTATTTGGACACGCAATTCTTTACGTTGGTCTGGAAACGTGCCATTTGGTTAGTCGTTTTATTTGTCGCTGCGATTCTTACCGCCTGGGCTTTGACCAATTACGAAGGAAACCTTGATGCCATTCCGTGGCTCGTCCTGTTCATTCCCCTGGTTATCTCAAGTGGTGGCAACTCAGGAAGTCAATCGGCCACGTTAATCATCCGGGCGCTTACCGTTGGGGACATACGGCTGGCCGATTGGTCCAAGGTAGTGGGCCGTGAACTGTTGATGGGACTTTTGCTGGGTAGCCTGCTCGGCCTGCTCGGGCTGGTGATTGCCCCTTTTTTGACCGCGGATATCCGATCGCTAAAAACGGCCATGGTCGTGCCCGTCACTCTTCTGCTGGTCGTGATTTGCGGCACTTTAACAGGGTCCGTCCTGCCACTGATTTTTCAGCGTATTGGTCTCGACCCTGCCCTGATGAGCAACCCGTTTGTCGCGGGAATTATTGATATTGTGGGCATCTTGATCTACATGACAGTGGCCTCAACACTGATTCTCTAGGCGCCACTGTTAAACATCCAGCGAAGCCGGTTGACCAACATACAGCTGCAAGACTTGGCTTTGGACCTTGATGGCCCTAACCAAAATCCAGATCTGATTGGCGTCAAATTGACGTGGATCCGATGATGCCAGATTTTCCAGTTCGTCAGTCATTGCTGCATGCTGATCGGTTGCCGCCTGAAGCTGAAGTCCCATGTCACTCCAGGCATGGGATAAAGCGGCATCAGTTTCAAGTTCTCCCAGATCTTTCACTGCATTACTCAGCAGCAAGCAGAGCCGAGCAACATCACGTGGTTCAGCGTCTGGCTGTAACAACTCAATGCGCGCAGCAAGGTCTTGGCATTTCATTGATTGGATCTCTACTATGCCTCAAGGTGCAAATCACAAAGTGCTATGACATTCGCATGACGCCAGGCATTTGCGGCGAGAACGCCACAGAGGAGGAAAACTGCTGCCCAGGCTGCCGTTCAATGGAAGTTTAGCTTAATTTGAAAACATCGAGAACTTTTTTTTAAAAATCGACTCTTTGTCACCCGCAAGGGCTGCACAAGGTGGCCCTTTCATTGAGGCCTTGCCTCACCTGGCATCTCCAACTTCTCGATAAATATCGAGCAGGGCCATTGCCGCCTTTTTTACGCCAAAGACATTTTGTACACGCCTCCTGGCCGCAATCGCCTGGAGATGTCGACTGTCGACACTGTCGAGGTTTTTAACGACGGCAGCCGCCAGTGCCTGGACATCCCCAGACGGGATTAAAATCGCTTCATGCGACGGGAAAATCTCGCGTGTTCCGCCTACGTCCGAGGCAATCACCGGTACACCGGCAGCAGCAGCTTCTAACAAAACCCGGCCCAGCGGTTCCTGTCGTGCCGAATGTACCAATAAAGTTAGCTCTGCAAGTAGCAGCGGCACATCAGCCCGGGATCCCAAGAAATGAATCCTGCCATTCAAAGCCGGCTCGTCTGCTCGGCGGTGAAGCTCCGTCTCGTATTGAATCGCTTCTTGCTTGCCTGAATAACGTTGCCCCACAATCAGAAAATGAACATCGTGTCTTTGTTGAAATATGTCAACGGCTGCCTCCAGTAACACGTCAAGGCCTTTACGCATTCCAATTTGGCCAATCGCCCCAACCAGCACACTACCGTGAGGCAAACCAAGTTCTCGATGAAGATAGCCGGTGGGCACCCTGGGCAGGTACTCATCAGTATCCATTCCGTTGTAGATTACATCTATCTTTTCTTGCTTAACGCCCTGAGCTAAATGCCATCTTCGTGTCGCTGCGGATACAGCGATCAATCGCTGATTGCAATTTAAATCAGTTACCGCCGTAGCTGACAAACGGACGATATCGCGTAAATGTGCCACGCTGGCAATACGTTTTGCAATGGATACCGGCCCCACTAATCGCCCCATCGCCAGGCTATTTGCATGAATCAAGTCCACATCTACCCGTTCGATAACATTGCCCAAATGGTTTCGCCGGTCTTGAAGTGCTCCTGGCTTGCTGTTCCAGGTAAGATCGACTACCAGGGGAACCTGCAACTTCGCCAGCGCCGAGGCCAGTTCCCCGTCCAGAGGTGCGACAGCAAGAAACTCGCACCCATGTCGCTGCAGCGTCGGCAATAAAGCAAGCAGCGACCGTTCACCACCATTGAGCGTTGAGTATTCGCAAAGCAGCAGAATTCGAGACATTACGTCGCCGCCACGCGCCGAGTGAAGTTGCTGAAAGAACGGTTGATTTACTTGGATACGGCGATCACACGAGGGATGCCAGCGGTGATTTTGCCACCCGGTTCGCCTCGATCGCAGCCTCTTCGCTTGCCAAATCCATCAGCTGGTAATGAACGTTACGCTGTCGTGGCAGAAACCCCAATTCCGTAATCGCTTGACGAATCTGATCCAATGTCAAAAAATGCACCGTCCCCGCTTCAGCCACAACGTTTTCTTCAATCATCAGGCTGCCCATATCATTCGCACCATAAAGCATGGCCAGCTGACCAATCTTGAGCCCCTGCGTTACCCAGCTGGATTGAATGTTGGGGAAATTGTCTAAAAACAGCCGACTGACTGCCTGTGTCTTAAGGTATTCAAACGAACCAGCCGCTGGAACGTCTGCCATGTCGGTGTTCTCTGGCTGAAACGTCCAACAAATGAATGCCGTGAACCCGCCAGTTTCTTCTTGCAGTTGTCGAAGCCGATCGAGATGCTCGACTCGTTCAGCAAGTGTTTCTACGTGCCCAAACATCATCGTTGCCGTACTGTGCCCTCCCAGTTCGTGCCAAACTCGCATCACGTTCAGCCAGTCGTCAGTCAACACCTTTCCACGCGTAATTTCTTTTCGCACTCGATCCACTAAAATCTCCGCGCCACCACCGGGAATTGACCCAAGGCCTGCGTCGCGAAGACGAGTCAGAACCTCGCCAATGGAAAGCCCGTTCACCTTGGTAAAATGATGGAGTTCCGGCGGACTGAAACCGTGAACATTAACCTGTGGGAAGTGACTCTTGATATCGCTGAGCAGCTTCTCGTACCAATTCAGCTTGTAATCTGGATGCAAGCCGCCCTGCATCAGTATCTGATCACCACCCAAGGCAACCGTTTGCTCGACCTTCTTAAGTAATTCCGCACGCGGGAGCACGTAGCCTTCGTCGCTCGTCTTGCCCTTCGGCGGGCGGTAGAAAGCACAAAAATGACAGACTGCCGTACAGACGTTCGTATAATTGATGTTACGGTCGATGTTGTAAGTTCGATACGGCTCCGGGTGCATTCGCTGCGTCACCTGGTCCGCTGCACGTCCAATCGCTGACAGCTCGTGGGACTCCATCAACTTCAAGGCGTCTTCGGTTGTGAGTCGACTCCCGGCCAACACATCTTCCAGGATCGCTGCCACATGCGGTTCACGCACGTCCGAAAAATCATTGCTAGAACGAATCATGACAGTTTTAACAACCCGGTTTTCAGTTCATTCCAATCCAGCAGTTCAATAACGCTTGATTGACTCAACGATTCATTCCGTCAACAACGACTTGGCGACTTTCAACATTCCCCACCCAACGGCCTGGCAATCAGCCCATTTTCAAGGATCTCAACGTTTTCAACTCACCTTTGTCATGATGTCATCATTTTCATGTTACGTCGTCTCTTTGGATCGCATGGCCAATTCCGAGCCACTGGGCACCAGACCCAGTCGTGATGCCTCTTGGTAAAATGTTTCCAATCCCAAACGCTCACGATCACCCAACGTAAAATGCAAATTATCCCGCAAATAACTCAGGCAACATTCGCGTGTTAAACCATGGACCCTGGCCTGTTGATCTGCAATCTCCTCAATGTGCTGGAGGCCTGCATCTCGTGCGAATCCCAAGGCGACTTCCAAGTCGTGAAGCTCAATTCCCGGCCGGGCTGTCCACATCGCAAACACAAAGGGAAGTTCCGACCAGCGGCACCATTGTTCTCCCAGGTCCCACACCTCCGCATAATCCTCTGATCGACAGTGCATCGCACGGTCTCCAATCAGCAAAACAGCATCCGCATCCGTATCATTGATATCATGGCCAATTGGGAGCGGCTGAAATTCGGGAAGAATCCCAAATTTTCGATCAAGCAGGATCTGTACAAGTGCCACACTCGTCCGGGAACCTTCATCTAAGGCCAAGGTACGAATGTTCGACAACGGCTTCCGACTCAACAGCTTGACACTGAAAACCGGACCACGACAGGCAATACAAGCATCCGAAACGATCGTGTAATCAGGGTCGCTGAGAAGTTCAATGGAGGGAATCAGAGCAACATCGAGCCGCCCACGTGCCAAATTGTCTGCCAGTCGACTGGGCAAATCATAAACCACTTCAGCATAGGGGGCTAACTCATCCAGCCGGTAGACCAACGGTTGTGTGTTTAAATACGCGACGGCGCCAACACGAATCGGTGTCGATGGGTTCATCAATCTGGCCACTTCCAATGTAGCGGTTTACGGTTCAGCTCTCCCCGCTCTCGGGACATCTGCTCTTCAGGCGCAATTATAGATTTCACCCTCCCTCTGGCATAGGGGATAGCTGAAAGCATGATTCAAAACCTGATTACAGAACCAAGGCAAGGCTCAGTTTCAAGATAACCCGTACGCGAGCAATCGCGTCGTTGAAACCAGGAATTGTCCCATTTGGACCAGCGGGCACCGGTTAACAGATGCTCGTTGTACGGAATTCATGGCTGCGGGATGTTCGTGCCCCACTCACGGATTTAATTTTGTTGGAACGGCTTTTTTCACACGGTCCCCAAAACCTTTGTAAAATGGGTCTTTCTTGACGTACTGGAAACGCGCAGCTGCCATTTCGGCAAGATAGTTTTCCCACGCCTGTTCTGTCGAACCGGCTTCCCGGTAGCGACGCCACATTTGATCCAAACTTTGCGCGAAGCTGCGCCAACGGACCTCACGTGCACGATCTTCAGATTTTCGTTCAAATCGCCTAACCATTGGTACATCACGACGATAACGTGGTTGAGTTGAAACACGATTTGGAGATTTCTCTTGGGAAGGCGTGTCCTTCACTTGTGCAGCTTGTGCCGAAGCTGCGATGGACATGACCGTTGACAACACAATCCCGGATAACATCATTTCTAAATCCTCCCCATTTGAAATAGCCACAATTTCATTCAATCATTCCAGTATAATTGCCAGTCGCCGAAGCTAAAGACAATTTCCACCCTCCCCACCAATCAACCGGCCGCTCGCCCCTACTAGTGGTCCGACCCGCAAAAACCCGTGTGTTTTCGCTCACGAGTTCCTTTAAAGTGATATCTCAACTTTCGTCTTCTCATGACCCAACCAACGGGCCATTGCAGACGCCATCAGAACCTGCCCGGCTAGAAATTCTGGTCTCTCAATACCCCACAGCGGAAACCGATTCAAATGATGTGAAGTGTCCGTCAGGTTTTGCCATTGCATGAAAACAGCTGCTTAACGCACTTCCCACCTGTCTTGGACAAGAGGGCAACTGTTACAACAGCGCGGCCAGTACACCCGGGGACAATTCTGTCAGTGAAGTTACTACGAGATCTGCGGCCCGCAATTCTTCGCCCGTTCGACCTGACCCAACGTACCCAATACTGGCCGCACCGGCAGCTTGCGCCGCGGCGATCCCAGGGGCAGCGTCTTCAATCACCACACACCGGTGGGGAGGCAACGCAAGACATTCGGCAGCTAATAAAAACACCTGGGGATCCGGTTTGCCCACTTCGACGTCATCCCCAGTTATGCGGGTCAGGATCCGTTGATCTGGATCCACGACGTTCAGTGCAGCAGCAACATTCCCAGGAGGTCCGGACGAACCGACAGCCATTTTGAAGCCTGCCTGGTCCAAAGCCTGAATCAATTCTTTGGCACCGGCCACTTCCGGAAAAGAATGGGCGATTTTTTCTCGGTAGATTGCCTCTTTACGATCCGTCATTTCCTGAACCTGTTCATCAGAGAAACAATCTTGACCCCACCAAAGTGCAATCACTTCACGACTGGTTCGACCAAACGATTGCGCAAAACGTTCCTCAGTCAAATCAAATCCATGGGTATCTGTCAAATCGCACCAGGCCAAATAATGCGCCTCGTACGAGTCGATCAGTACACCATCAACGTCGAATATTACACCCTTATCCTTCATTTCGCCTTTCGCGGTCAGCAGTTCAGCACTAAAATGTGGGAATGAACGTTTGCTTCTTTGATATCGATGGCACCCTCATCGACACAGGCGGTGCCGGCAAGTCAGCCATGATAGCGGCCGTCGGGGAACAATTCAACGTTACGGAGATCCAGGGGAAAATCTCCGTGGCGGGCCGCAGTGATCGTGGTATCGGTCGGGACCTGCTGACACAGCACGGGCTGGCGGACTCGACAGACAATTGGGAACAATTTCGTACGAGCTATCTCAATCGTCTGCGCGACAATCTGGGACGCCGCCAAGGCCGTGTTCTTCCCGGAGTGCGTCCCCTGCTCGATTTGCTGCACGGCCGCAATGACATCCATCTGGGTCTGTTGACCGGAAACGTTCAACAGGCAGCCTTGTTGAAATTAACCCATTATCAGCTGGATGGCTATTTTTTTCAATTTGGTGGTTACGGGGATGACCAGGCGGACCGGGACGATATCGCCCGTGCGGCACTCGCCTCGGCTTCTGCACATTTAAAAAACAGCGAACCGTCAATTGACCAACGGTCAATCAACCTTTGGGTGATCGGTGATACTCCTCACGATGTTCAATGTGCACGTGCCATTGGCGCCAACGTCGTCGCCGTATGCACAGGTATGTTTTCACGCGAGCAACTGTCAACTTCACAGCCGGACTTATTGCTAGACGACCTGACTTCGGCCGGTGAATTTGTTGACCGTTTGTCAAACTCATCAGCAGTGGACGTGCCATGACTGGGCGATTCGATCAAAGGCGCGACCGACTTCGCCGACTGATGCGGAAGCAAGAGTTACCCGCGCTGCTGGTGACCCATACGGAAAACATAAGGTACTTGACCGGTTTCACCGGTGAAGACAGCTACCTGCTGCTGCTACCACGAACGGATGTGCTGCTCAGTGACCCTCGCTTTACAACACAACTTAATGAAGAATGCCCTGGCTTGAAATGTGAAATCCGCGCACCGGGCACCAGTATTCTTGATGCCTTGCAGCGATGTTTCCGTACAGGCAAGTCATCCATTCTTGGTGTGGAAGGCGCTTCGCTGACCCTGGCCGCCTATGAAGCCATCAAGTCACGATTAGAATCGGTCGACCTCGTGTCGACCTCAGGTCTTGTTGAGCAGTTGCGGTTGATCAAAGATCGCGAAGAAGTGGCGCACCTGCGCGAGGCCATCAACATCGCTCAACGCAGCTTTGGAGTGATTCGCGCCTCTCTACAATCGGAAGATACAGAAAAAGAGGTAGCCGATCTGCTCGAATATCAAATCCGTCAATTCGGCGGAACGCAGTCGGCCTTCGAACCGATTGTCGCCGTAGGACCGCGGGCCGCCTTGCCACATGCCCGACCCACATCATGTCAAATCGGAGAGGCCGACTTCGTGCTGGTCGACTGGGGAGCCGTTTCCGGGGGCTACCGGAGTGACTTGACGAGAATTTTGGTCACCGGTAAAATTTCGCCAAAGCTTGAGCGAATTTATGAGATTGTACTCAAGGCTCAACAACGCGCTATCAAATCGATTCGTCCTGGTGTCACATTGAACAAAGTCGATCGTTCGGCACGTTCGGTTATCGCCAAAGCAGGTTTTGAAAAAACCTTTGGCCACGGGCTGGGACATGGAATCGGTCTGGAAATTCACGAAGCTCCTCGGTTGGCCCCAAAACAGACACGAACTCTACAGCCCGGCATGGTGGTTACCGTCGAGCCGGGAATTTACCTGCCAGGCTGGGGGGGCGTTCGAATTGAGGATGATGTACTTGTAACTCGAACTGGCCATGAAGTATTGAGCGACCTGGAACGAAGCTTGGGCGGTAGCATCGTAGCGTGAAAACAATTAGCAAATACAAAACACCGATCAACCAAATGCGGAGACTCCCATGACGGAACCCGAGTCGAATTCGGACGATGTCTTCGACGTCGATGCAATTCGTCGTTACGTTGAACTAATGCAGGAACATGACTTGACGGAAATACATCTCCGACAAGGCAAGCAACAAATCCGTTTGAGAAGAGGTGCAACCGACCAACTGACGGCTGTGCCTATGCCGGTGCAACCGGCAGCCATTGCGTCAACACATTCTGCCCAAATTTCACCTCCATCGGTGGCACCCGAAAAACCGGCTGATGAGGAAAATATAACGCGCATTTGCAGTCCGATGGTTGGCACGTTTTATTCCCAACCAAACCCTGAATCACCAACCTTTGTGAATGTGGGTGACCACGTTGGCCCAGAAACAACCGTTTGTGTCATTGAGGCAATGAAAGTGTTTAATGAAATACCTGCCGAGGTTACGGGGCGGATTATCGCTGTCTTGGCCGACAATGAGGAAACGGTCGATGTTGGCAAGCCGCTGTACAAAGTAGACACCTCGGGCTGAAGATAGAGTTACCATATGTTCAGCCGGATTTTAATTGCTAACCGTGGTGAAATTGCTCTTCGCGTGATTCGCGCGTGTCACGAATTAGGTGTCGAGGTAGTTGCCATTTTTAGCGAAGCCGATCGTGGCAACGCTTACCTCGATCTGGCCGACGAGGCATATTGTGTGGGGCCAGCCCGTTCGGCACAAAGCTATTTAAAGATCGATCGCGTGATCAGTGCCGCCGAGGTAGGTAACGTCGAGGCGATTCATCCGGGCTATGGCTTCTTAGCTGAAAATGCCCATTTCAACGAGATTTGCCGGGACTGCCAAATTGGTTTCATCGGTCCAACGCCTGAAGCCATGCGGATGCTAGGCGACAAAAATGAGGCTCGTCACCTGGCGAAGTCGGCCGATGTGCCAGTCGTTCCGGGTTCTGATGGCCTGATCGAAACTGAATCTGAAGCGGTCCAGCTTGCCGAGGAGATCGGTTTTCCTGTCCTGATCAAGGCGACCGCCGGCGGTGGCGGCAAAGGCATGCGTGTGGCAGCCAACGAATTGGTACTGAAAACTGCCCTGCAGCAGGCTCGCAATGAAGCGGAAGCAGCCTTTGGTAATGCGGGCGTCTATATGGAAAAGTACATCGAACGCCCACGGCACGTCGAGGTTCAGATCATTGCTGATCATTTTGGAAAAGTCTTACACTTGTGGGAACGTGAATGTTCCACTCAACGACGTCATCAAAAATTGATCGAGGAAAGCCCAGCCCCTAATCTTCCTGACCAAACCCGCCGTGAGATGTGTGAAGCAGCGGTTCGGCTGATCAAGAACGCTCATTACACGAATGCAGGAACGGTTGAGTTCATTGTCGACCAAGACAACCGTTTTTATTTCATTGAAGTCAATGCTCGTATCCAGGTAGAACATCCGGTCAGTGAAATGGTCACGGGAATCGACTTGATCAAATCACAGATTAAAATCGCTGCCGATGAGCCTCTGGCCTATGTGCA
>Ga0310342_100000675_pt1 | contig 19811 bp, 13 predicted proteins | sample S15DNA20500_MG_FD_206155 | JGI IMG/M metagenome (GOLD analysis project Ga0310342, IMG submission 206155) | Marine microbial communities from station ALOHA, North Pacific Subtropical Gyre - S1503-DNA-20-500_MG | ecosystem: Environmental > Aquatic > Marine > Oceanic | place: Pacific Ocean: North...
TTCTGCCCTTCCGGGAACGCTGTGAATACGTCCCTGTACGCTCCCTGTCGAACGTCCTGTTCTCCAGGGTCCCGGAAGGGCAGAACACAGACCCGCTTAGTGGAAAAGATTCCGGCGCCCCGGGTCATAGCTGGCTCCGAACCTTTCTACGGAGGTGGTGTTTGTGGGACCTTGCCTTGCAAGCGAAAGGCCGGCTTCGCCGGCCGGCAAAGGTTGCCCCGCAGGATTCCAGAGACGCTGTTTGTGCCGCCGTTGGAAATCTCTCTGGCATCCTGCCGGGAGCTTCGCTCCCTTTCGCGGGCTGGGCCCGCTCCCACAGCCGCCACCGCGTTAGCGGCGGCGCTGGATCGGCATGCGGCGGCGGATGCGTTGCTCGGTGGTCAGGTCCGAGAAGTCGTCGGCCTCGAACAGATCGGCGCCCACCGGCGTGTCGTCATTGCGGTGGAACAGCTCGATCAGCATGGCGCGGCGGTCGGCGCGCAGCTCCCACATCAGCACCCCCATCATCAGAAACAGCACCATCGCGAACGGCAGCGCCGCCACCAGGCTGGCGGACTGCAGCCCGCGCAGGCCGCTGGCCACGATCAGGGTGATGCAGATCGCGGAGATCAGCACGCCCCAGGTCAGCCGTTTGTAGAGCGGCGGATTGAGGGAGCCATGGTCGGTCATCTGCGAAACGATGTAGGACGCCGAGTCCGCCGAGGTCACCAGGAACACAAACAGGATCACCATGGTGATCGCCGATAGGAAGGTGCTGTGCGGTAGCACCTCGTACATCATGAACAGCCCGTTGGCCACGTTATCGGAGACCGCGCCGGCCAGATCCACGCCGCCGTTGAGCTGCAAGTCCAGGGCAGTGGTGCCGAACACGGCGATCCACGCGCAGGCCAACAGGGGCGGCACCAGCAGCACGCCGAGCACATATTCGGTGATGGTGCGGCCGCGGGAAATACGCGCCACGAAGGTGCCCACGAACGGCGACCAGGCGATCACCCAGGCCCAGTAGAACAGGGTGAAGCGGTTCATCCAGTCGGATTTTTCGAACGGCGGGATGTTCAGCGCCATATTGATGAAGTTGCCCAGATAGCTGCCCAGGCCGTTTACGAAGTTGTCCAGGATCAACACCGTGGGGCCGGTGAACAGCATATAGCCCATAAAGCCCAGGCACAGGCCCATATTCAGGTTACTGAGTACGCGAATGCCTTTGTCCAGGCCACTGTAGGACGAGGCCATGTAGCACAGGAACATGGCGCCGAGGATGGCCACCTTGCTCCACAGGTTATCCGGCCAGCCGAACACGGTTTCCAGCCCACCGTTCATTTGCAGCACGCCCAGCCCCAGGGAGGTGGCCACGCCCATCACCGTGGCCAGCACAGCCAGCACGTCCAGGGAGTCGGAGATCAGTTGCCGCTTGGGCAGACTCTTGGTGACCGGCTCCACCATGGTGGATACCAGCCCCGGGCGATCCTTGCGGAATTGGAAGAAGGCGATGATCAGGCCGACCAGGGAAAACGCCGCCCATTGGCTCACACCCCAGTGGAAGAAGCTGTACTGCATGGCCAGGTTGGCGGCGGCGGTGGAGCCGGGTTCGGCCAGGCCGTGGGGTGGCTCGGTGAGGTGCTGGATCGGTTCCGCCATGCCGTAGAACACCAGGCCGACACCGAAGCCGGCGGACAACAGCATGCTCAGCCAGGAAAACACCCCGTAGTCCGGTTTGCAGTCCTGCGGGCCGAGCCGGATTTTCCCGTAGCGGCTCATTGCCAGCCCCAGCAGGAAGATCACGAACACGAAGGTGCTGATCAGATAGAACCAGCCGAAGTAGTGCCCGAGGGTGTCGAGGGTAGCCTCGGCCACGTCTCGGAAGCGTTTAGGGGCGGTGGCGCCGATGGCCACCAGGACGGCTATCAGGCAGGCGGAGATGAAATAAACGCGGTGTCGTATAAGCATCCGGCTACGTTACCAGCCCGTGCCGCCACAGCTAGCCGGAAAGTGAGTCTGTTCAAAGATTATACATTTCAACCACCGGGAGCGCTGGACGATGAATATTCAACGGATGTAGAGTTTTTATTCATCGAGTGATGAATAGTCTCGGTGCATAACAATGACAAACGGGAGAATAACGATGAAAATCAAAGCTCTGGCGGCCTTTTCGGGCGCCATACTATCGACCGTTCTAAGCCTGGCATTGTTCGCTGGCCCGGCACACGCCGGCGCCTGGCAAGATAATCTGTCGCTGGGCGGCTTCAACAACGTTCATCTCTACACCCCGGACAGCGACTCCCCGGTGGGCGCCGGCAAGGCCCTGTTGGTGGTGCTGCACGGCTGCACGCAATCCATCAATGCCTACAAAACCGCCAACCTGGAAACCGCCGCCGAGGAATTCGGCATGGTGGTGGCGGTACCGGACGCCATGAACAAGGCGGGCTTCAGCTGCTGGTCCTATTGGCAGGGCACCAAATCACGCAGCGCCGGTGACTACAGGAATCTCATCGACCTGGCCCACGAGCTGTCCGCGGACAGCAGCCGGGGCATCGACCCTAACCAGGTGTACATCGCCGGGCTGTCGTCCGGGGCCAGTTTCGCCAATACCACCGCCTGTCTGGCGCCGGATGTGTTCGCCGGCGTGGGCGTGAGTGCCGGGCCCAGTGTCGGCACCAGCTCCAGCGGCGCCATCGGCCCCTGTGAGCAGGCGGACGTGGAAAGCCGCTGCCGCAATCTGGGCGGCGCCTACCAAAGCGCTTTCGATACGCAGATCGCCTCCATCGCCCACGGTGATGCGGACACCACCGTGAACACCTGCTACAACCGTCAGAACGCGGAAGGCATGGCGGGCCTGTACGGCGTCAGCGAGCTGCCCGGCAGCACCACCCTCAACCAGGACGGGGGCAGCGCCGAGGAATATCTGTGGCAGGACGGTCGGGTCTCCATGCTGTGGCTGAACGGCCTGGATCACTCCTGGTCCGGCGGTCAGGGTGCCTCCGGCAGCTATATCGGCAGCGCCAGCATCAACTATGCGCGCTACCTGGGTGAATTCTTCAGTAACAACAATGCGCGGGTGAACCGCAATCTGGCGCCCTCGCTGTCCCAGGTCAGCGCCACGCCGGACGGTGACCGCATTCAGGTGAGCGGTTACGCCGACGACGAGGACGGTACCGTGAATCGCGTGGATATCGTTATCGACGGACTCGACGGCGGCGGCGACAGCCTGACCACTGGCGTCGACGGCAATGGCTATTTCCAGACCGCCAGCTCGACGCTGGCCGACGGTCTCTATTCCGTGGCGGTGATCGCCGTGGATAACGACGACGGCGAGAGCGAACCGGCGGTGGATACCGTGCGGGTGGGCCCGGAGCCGCCGCCCAGCGCGCCGGTACTTAGCGATATCGGCGTCAGCCTGGACGGCCAATGCGCCACGGTCAGCGGTGAAGTGGTGGACGAAAACCAGGATCTGGCCGGTGTCACGGTGACGTTCTCCACCGGCGCCACCGCCGCCGAGCTGGACGGCGTGCGTTACTCGGCGCGTGCCTGTGGCCTGTCCGGCGGCGCCAACAGCGCCACCGTGGTGGCGGAGGACCAGGGTGGTCTGAGCGCCAGCGACCAGATCGATTTCGTAATCGACGCGGGCCAGGTGGCTACCCTGGACCAGCACATCAGCGCCGGCCGGTTGGATTACACCAACTACGCCAACTGCTACCTGGAATACAGCACCGCCGCGTTCAAGCTGAACGAAATCGAAACCGGCGGCCAGTGCCAGTGGCAGGACAGCGACGCCAGCTGCGTGGGGCCGGTGCAAGCCTGTTCCGGTGGTGGCGGCGACGACGGCGGCGACGGCGGTGACCCCCCGACGGACCCGGACGACGGCTGCCAGGCGGAAACCACCTACAACTACTACCACAAGACCGCCGGCCGGGCGTACAGCACCGGGAACTACTACACCCCGGATTACTTCGCCCAGGGCAGTGACCAGCCGATGGCCGGCTCCACCTGGGGCACCACCGAACTGCACAGCACCGATGGCGGCACCGTGTGGCGGGTCGGTGCCTGCCCCTGATCGTTCATCTTGTTGAATTTCCTCCCCTTGCGTACCATCCGATGCGCGCCCGGCCCCGGGCGCGTATCGCCCAGGGGAGGAACGGATGGCGAAGAAACCGGTGGGACGGCCCCGTGGCCGGAACGGTGAGAGCGGCGATCGTGGCGCCGCCATTCTGGATGTCTCGGAGCGGTTGTTCGCCCGTCATGGTTACGATGGCGTTACCCTGCGCACCGTGGCCCGGGAAGCGGGCGTTGATCTGGCCCTGATCAATTACTACTTCGGTCCCAAGCAGCAGCTGTTCGATACCGTATTCCAACGCCGCGCGCGCATCCTCAACGACGACCGGCTGAAAGCGCTGAACGCCGCCCGCGCGGAAAGCGACCCGGTGCCCCTCGAGAAAATCATCGAAGCCTATCTGCGTCCGTTGGAAATGGCCCAGGAAAGCGAGGACCAGGGGTGGCGTAACTATTGCGCGCTGTTGGCCTACGTGAACACGTCCCCGGTGTGGGGGCCGGTGCTGATGAGCCGTCACTTCGACGCGCCCATGGAAACCTTCGTGGAAGCCTTGTCCGCGGCCTTGCCGAACACCGAGCGGGCCGACCTCTACTGGTGCTACCACTTCATGTCCGGGGCGATGACATTGACGTTCGCCAACACCGGACGCATTAATGCCATGTCCGGTGGCCTGTGCCGGTCCGACGATTTCCAGACCGCCTACGACCGCATGATTCCGTTCGTGGTGGCCGGCTTCGAACAGGTCTGCGGCCCGCTCGGTAACCGCTGATTTTTCAGCGACGGTCCGCTTTTACTCGGTGTCGTCGGCCGGCGGCGCGGGGTCTTCGTCGCGGGGGGCGTCGGCGGCTTCCTCTTCTTCCTTGGGCGCGTCCGGCTGCTCCGGCTCGACGCCGTCGTCGTCCAGGTTCTGGTCGGACTGTTCGGCCTTGGCTTCCACTTCCTCGGCGCTCTTTTCCTCGCCGATGCGGTAGGCGGCAAAGCCGGCATGCACTACCTGGTTCACCGCCATGCCCAGCACGCGGCCGTCGTAGGGGGCGATGATGGCGCTGCCGGTATTGCTGATCGGGTCGGTGACGGTGCCGAGAATCTCGCCCTTGCGGACCTGATCGTTGAGCGACACCTCGGACAGCAGAATGCCGCCCTGGCCGGCGCGGATCCATTCGGATTCGAAGAACACCGGTTGCGGCGCGCCCCAGAAGCGGCTGGCTTTGCGCATGTCGAGGTTTTCCAGCAGGGTTTCCAGGGCCTGTACCCCGTAGTCCACGGCTTCGTCCTCGAGGCGGTTGGGGCCGCCGGCTTCCATGGTCACCGCTGTGATGCCTTCTTCAACGGCGGCGGCGCGCAGCATGCCGTCGCCCGGCGGGCTGTGCAGCACGGTCATGCCGCCGAAGTGCTTGGCGAACGCCACCACTTCGGATTTATCCAGGTCGGCGCGCAGCTGCGGCTGGTTGATGCGCTTTTGGGAGCCGGTGTGCAGGTCCACCAGGTAATCGCACTGGCGGACGATGCTGTTGAACAGGGAATAGGCGATGCGGCTGGCGGCGCTGCCGTTTTTGTGGCCGGGGAAATAGCGGTTCAGGTCACGCCGGTCGCTGAGGTAGCGCGACCCGTTGCGGAAACCGTCCAGGTTGACGATCGGCACGCCCACCACGGTGCCCGCCAACTCACCGGGTTCCAGCTCGTACATCAGGCGCCGCACCATCTCGATGCCGTTGAGTTCGTCGCCGTGCACGGCGGCCGTCAGGCACAGGCGTGGGCCGGGCTCGTTGCCGTGGGCCACCAGCACCGGTACCGGCGTGGCGATGGAGCGGAACGACTGATCCGGCGCCCAGTGCAGGGTCTCGAAGGTGCCCGGCTGCACGGTCTTGCCGAGCAGCGACAGAGGTTTGACGGTGTCCGTGGCGTCGTCCTCGGCGGGCGGCGCGGGGGCCTGCTTCGGCGGCTCGCCATTGTCGGTGGCGGCCGCCCCGGCGGTGCTCTCGTCTTCGCTTTCGTTGGCCGTCACGGTGCCGGTCAGAGCCAGCAGCATCAGGGTAAGCAGCGGAATAATACGCGACACGGAAGCTTCCTCTCAGGGTCGTTTCATGACTCTCGCTGGGCCAGTTCCTCCCAGCGCGCATAGTGTTCGTTGAGGCGCTGCTCCAGTTCCTGCAGCCGCCTCTGGGCGTCGGCGATCTCGTCCTGGGGGCGCTTGTAAAAATCCGGATCGGACAGTTCCCGCTGCACCTCGCCCAGGGAGGTCTCCAGGGTGTCGATCCGCTCGGGCAGCGCCTCCAGTTCCAGCTCTTCCTTGTAAGAGAGCTTGCGCCCGCCGCCGTCGTTCGCCTTCGCTTTGCGGGGCGCGGCGGCCGGCTTGCTGGCTTTGACGTCGTCACCGCGGTCCGGTTCCGGGCGCTGGCGCAGCCAGTCCTGGTAGCCGCCCACATAGGCGTTCGGGTCGCCGCCTTCGAACACCAGGGTGGACGTCACCACATTGTCGATGAATTCCCGGTCATGGCTGACCAGTAACAGCGTACCCTGATAATTGACCAGCTGCTCCTCGAGCAGCTCCAGGGTTTCCACGTCCAGATCGTTGGTGGGCTCGTCGAGCACCAGCAGGTTGAATGGCTTGGTGAACAGCTTGGCCAGCAATAACCGGTTGCGTTCACCGCCGGACAGCGAGCGCACCGGCTGGCGGGCGCGCGCCGGCTCGAACAGGAAATCCTGCAGGTAGCCCATCACATGCTTCTTGCGGCCGTTGATTTCGACCACGTCGGAGCCTTCCGCCAGGTTGTCGAGCACGCTCTTGTCGCTGTCCAGGGTGTCGCGCATCTGATCAAAGTAGGCCACCTGAAGCTGGGTGCCTTGCTTGACGGTGCCCGCGTCCGGCGTCAGCCGGTCCAGCAGCAAACGGATCAGCGTCGACTTGCCGCAGCCGTTGGGTCCCAGGATGCCGACCCGGTCGCCGCGCAGCAGGGTGATCGAGAAGTCCCGCAGCAGGGGCAGGCCGTCGATGGCGTAGCGCAGGTGTTCGGCTTCGATCACCACCTTGCCTGAATTGTCGCTTTGTTGGATTTCCAGGCCGGCGGTGCCCTGGCGGTTGCGGCGCCGGGCGTAATCCTCGCGCATGCTTTTCAGGGCCCGCACCCGGCCTTCGTTACGGGTGCGCCGCGCCTTGATGCCCTGCCGGATCCAGCGCTCTTCCTGGCTGAGCTTCTTGTCGAACTCGGCGTTGGCGCGTTCTTCGTTTTCCAGCGCCGCCTGCTTGCCGGCGAGGTACTTATCGTAATCGCCGGGCCAGCTGGTCAGCTTGCCACGGTCCAATTCGATGATGCGCGTCGCCAGTGAGCGGATGAAGGCACGGTCGTGGGAGATGAACACCAGGGTGGCGGCGTAGCCCTTGAGGAAAGTCTCCAGCCAGCGGATCGCATCCAGGTCCAGGTGGTTGGTGGGCTCGTCCAGCAGCAGAATGTCCGGTTCCTGGACCAGTGCGCGGGCCAGCAGCACACGGCGTTTCATGCCGCCGGACAGGCCGGCGAAATTCTGCTCGCCGTTCAGATTCAGCTTGGAGAGCACCGTGTCCACGCGCTGGAAAAGCTGCCAGGCGCCGCGCGCCTCGATCTGGTTGTTGAGCGTCTCGAAGCGGGCCAGATTCTGGTCCATGCGATCCGCCTGGTCGGGGTCGGCGAGCGCGCGGCTGAGATGCTCGTGCTCGTTGAGCAGCGTTCCCAGCTCGCCCAGGCCCTCGGCGACCATGTCGTGGACACTGTGGTCCTGGTCCTCGGGGACTTCCTGTTCCAGGCGCGAGATGATCAGGTTCTGGGTGCTTTCGATCTGGCCGTCATCGGCTTGGACTTCGCCGGCCAGGAGTTTAAGCAGGGTGGACTTGCCGGAGCCGTTGCGGCCCACCAGACAGAGCCGCTCGCCGGCTTCGATGGTGAGGTCGACATTGTCCAGCAAGGGCTGCTCGCCGAAGTGCAGTTGAATCTGTCGCAGGTTAATCAGTGACATGAAAGCCAGTCGCGTTGAGGTAAAGGCGGCGAGTGTAGCATTTACACCATGGCAATTATCGGATTTCGGGCCGCCGCGCCGGCCCGGATTTCAGGGGATTGCCTGCCCGTTGATCTCAACGGTCCCCGCCGTCGGCGCCGGCGCCGTCGTCGCGGTCTCCGTCGTGATAATGGGTTTTGGTCTCTCCATAATGCCCCCGGGTGTCTCCGTGGCGGCCGTTGTTGCCGCTGTCGAACAGAAGGCCGTCGGCGGCGGACCGCAGATGCACGTCGAGTTGATTGAAAGCGATCTCCACGCCGTGCTCCCGGGCCAGGGCGTCTATGGCGCGATTGAGCTCATTGGTGGCGAACAGAATGTCGCCGATCTCGCCCAGGTAAACGCGCAGCTCGTGGTCCAGGGTGCTGGCCCCGAACGCCATGAACAGGATCAGCGGTTCCGGGTCGCGCAGCACCCTGGGGTTGTCCGCCGCCGCTTTTTCCAGCACATCGTGGCAGGCCTGCAGGTCGGACCCGTAGGCGAAGCCCACTTTCAGGGTGACGCGGGTGACGGTATCGGTGAGCGACCAGTTGATAAGTCGTTCGGTGACGAACGTCTTATTGGGAATGATGATTTCCTTGCGGTCGAAATCGATGATGGTGGTGGCGCGAATGCGAATACGGCTGACGGTGCCGGACAGCTCGCCGATGGTGATCACGTCGCCGATGCGCACCGGCCGTTCAAACAGGATAATAATGCCGGAAATAAAGTTGGCGAAAATCTCCTGCAAACCAAAACCGAGCCCCACGCCAAGCGCCGCCACCAGCCATTGCATTTTGCTCCAGGACAGCCCCAGCGAGCCCAGGGTGATCATGATGCCCACCATCACGATCACATAGGAGAGTAGGGTAGTGATGGCGTAGCTGGCGCCCTGCTTGAGGTTGATTCTGGACAGCACCAGCACTTCCAACAGGCCCGGCAGGTTGCCGACCAGAACAAAGGTGCCGATGCCGATGGCCAGGGCGGTGATCACATCACCCAGGCTGATCGGGGAAGTGGTGGCGTTCGCGCCGCTGCCCTCGGTGCTTTCCCAGAGCACGATGTTATCGGTGTAGGAGAACGCATTGATCACGTCCGCCCATACCCAGTACAGCAGCACGCCGAACAGCAACACCAGGCCCAGGCGCACCAGCCGCAGGGATTGCTGGTTCACCTGTTGCAGGTCCATTTGCGGCTCTTCGACTTCCACCCCTTCCACACTGTCCTTGGGCTCCGCTTCCCGTTCCGCCACCGCGCGCTTGTAGGCCAGCCGCTGGGCGGCCACCGCCAGACCGCGCACCGCGGTGGCGTCGATCAGAATCGCCAGCAGGGCCAGGTAAAAAGTATCGATCAGCCGGCCGGACAGGCGTACCGAGGTGAAGTAATAGCCCGCCACGATCAGCGCCACCAGCACCAGCGGGGCGCCGGCGCTGACGGTGGTGGCCACGGCGCGCAGGGTGCGCGAATAGTGCTCGATCGGGTACGCCAGCGCGGTGCGCGCCAGCATCACACTGATCACCACCAGCCCGGCGACCATGGTAACCAGGCCGATACGGTCGTTGCTCAACTGCGCCGGCCATTCCTCGCCGAAGGCGATCACCAGCGTCATCGGTACCATGGTCAGGCCAACGATCAACAGGCGCCGCCGTAACTGCCGGTTGTTATTCTCGGTCCAGCGGAAGTGACGCTGGGCGATGCCGTTGCGTGACAGCAGCCGGTAGACCAGTTCGAACACCAGCCAGATCAAGGCGATCTTGGCCAGCGCCGCGCCCAGCACCGTACTCAGCGTTCCGGGCTGCACCCACAGCCCCCAGCCCAGCAGGCTGAGCACCAGCGGGCCGGGCACGCACAGCAGTGTGGTATGGATTATCGCCAACGGGGTGTGGCGCTGGCTGTCCCGTTTCAGGAAGCCGATGTCGCTGTTCAGCGACTTGATCCGTTTGCGCAGGCGCGGGCGCACTATCCACAGCCCGCCGGCCAGCACCAGCGGCAGGAACAGCCATTCCCATTTATTCTGAAACATCTCCGCGGCGTCCGCGGACATACGCTGCCAGGGAATGCCGCCGAGTTGATCGGCCACTTGGCCGGGGAACTCCGCGAACCAGGCCAGGGACAGGGGCTGGGTGCTGGGCATCCAGAAGGTCTGCTCGGAAATGATGTCGTGCAGATTGCGCGTCAGCTTATCCAGTTGCTCCTGGGAAAGATTGAGGCGCACCAGAATATTGAGTTTGCGGCCCAGCTCCTGATCGAGCTGGTTGAGCAGGTCCACCCTTTTGTCGATCAAACGCTGCAGGCCGTCGCGTAACTGCGCTTGTTGCCGGCTATCGAGCCCGCTGTCCTCGGGCAGGTCGATATCCCGGTTCTCCAATTCCTGCAGGGTCTGGCGGATATCGAACTGGGTCAGGCGGGTCTCGGTGATTTGCTTGTCCAGGCCTTCCCGGGGTTTGTATTGCGGCAGGCTTTTCTGTTGTTCATAAAGAATCCGCGACAGCAGCAGGCTGCCGTCGAGCATTTCGATCTGGTCGTTGACGGTGCTGGACAGTGAGCGGGCACGGTCCAGCTGGGTCTCCGCGCTGATCACTTCGCGGATCAGGTTGTTCACATCACTGGCGGTGTCCTTAAGCTGTTCGCGCACCGCTTCGTTGCGTTGCCGAGCGGTTTCCAGAAGCGGGTTGCCGGTCAGGTTCTCCGGCAGGTCGAGCTGATCGTTGCCGATCTCCGCGCTCAGTGACTCGCCGCGGCGCTCGTTGATCATCGGCTGCAACACGTCCAGCCGCGTCTGGATCACTTCAGTCTGCGCTTCCAGAACCCGTTTGCGCAGACGGGCCAGCTCTTCCAGGGTGCTGGCCACGGACAGTTCCTGGTTGCGCAGCTCAACGCGGGTTTCCAGCGTCGCCAGCTCGGTACGCAGGCAGGTTTTCTCGGCGTCGGAGAGGGTGTCGTCTTCCTGGTTAAGACGGCGGCGGATCTCGTCGGTGCGCGCCAGGCTGTCGCTGATCGTGCTCTGGGCACGCTCGGGCAGAGTTTGCGCCCGGGTCAGCTCGCCACTCACCTTGGCCAGGGTTTGCTGGTTTTCTTCCAGCGCTTCCAGCTGCTGGCCCAGCTCCTCGGCCAGCGCCGCCAGGGACAAATCCTGATAGCGCGACCGCCAATCGAGCTCGGCGTCCTGACGCGCCTCGGTCAACTGTGCCTGAAGCCGATTGCGCTCCGCCGGGGCCTGCCGCTTGCGCTGGGTGAGTGTTTCGATCTGTTCCCGGTTGTTGTCGATCTCGCGTCGCAGTTGCAGGGTCTGTTGCAGCGCCTCGCGCTCGGGATCCTCGCCGGCGGTCTCCGACGCGCCGTTCTTGCCGTCGCCGGGTTCGCCGCCGTCACCGGAGAGTTGCTTTTCCAGGTCGCCGATTCCCGGCAACGAGAACGAGCCGGTCTGAGCCTGGGCCGCCGCCATGGGTAACAGCGCGAGCAACAGCGCCAGCGGCAAGGGGCGGAATAATTTGGGGAAGAAAGCCAACACGAAAAGCGCCTTTGGTTTTTATGCAAGCTTAGCAATGGCCGGGGGCGCGGCATAGCCGCCGGCGTCAAACTCGGTCAGCAGCCCTGTCCGCCGGTGATCTCGGCGACGCTGTCGGCCACGTTGTCGTCGTCCGGCGCCAGCCGACGGGCGCGGCAGACCGCTTCCCGCGCCTGCTCCGGGTGGCCGCTGTCGCGCAGCGCATAGGCCAGATTGTTCCAGGCCGGCGCCAGCTCCGGGGCCCGTTCCACGGTGGCGCGGTAGGCGCGCAGGGCGTCGTCGGTCCGTCCATCCTGCCAGAGCGCGTTGGCATAGCCGAAACGCAGCCGGCCGTTATCCGGGAAACGCGCCACGGTGGCCTCCCAGTAGGGCAGGGCACCGGTCCGCATGGGCGCCAAAGCCTGTAGCAGCGGCTCCGGGCGCGCGCTGTCCGGCAGCTCGCCGGTGGGCAGCAGCACGAAACCCCAGTAGCGGCCCCGGGCCCAGGTGCGCAGGAAGCGGTTCCAGCGGCTCTCCGTGGCCCGATCCGTGCCACTGTGCAGGATAATGCGCTCGCCGCCGTCGCGGTAGCCGATCACCACCGCATAGTGCCACAGCGGCCATTGCGGTAGCGCCAGATTCTGCAGCACCAGCACGGGGTGGCCGGCCTGCACTTCCTGAATTAAATCCGTGGGCGTGTTCACCGGGTAGGCGAGAAGACCGCGGGCGCGGCCCGCCGCCACCAGCTCGATACCCAGGGCGCCCTGGCGTTCCGGCAGCCAGACTTCGTCGACCAGCGCCGTTTTGTCGCCGGGCAGCCCGTTCCATTGCAGCATCATGCCCAGCGCGGCGGGGCCGCATTGGTACGCTTCCTGGGGAATGAAAGGCACGTCCAGACGCTGCTCGGGGCGCGCGTCGGCTCGCTCCGGTGGCGGAACCGTCTGGCAGGCGGTGAGCAATAGCAGAAACAGCAAGGCGGCGGCCGGGCGGCCGCCGCGCGGGCAACGGATCATTTATCCGATCGGATCAATCACGGGGAACACATCGGTGGCGCCCAGCAGATCCAGCAGCACCAGGATCAGAATGACGGCGAGAATCACGCCCACCACGCTGCCGCCGGCGGGCATTTGGTCCGCTTTCTGAGCCAGCTGGTTCAGCTCCCGGTCGCTGAGACGACCCAGACGTTTTTCCACGTCTTCAGGGGTGACGCCGTTCTTGGCCAGGACTTTGGCGGCGGCTTCGTGGTTCATCAGCCGCATGACTTTTTGTTCCGTGGCCGCGCGCTGCTCGCTGGACACCATGCCATCGGTGGTGACCATGGCGGCGTGGGCCGCGGGCACGAACAAACCTTGAGTAAACAACATAACCAGCGCCGTCAGGACGCCTGTAATTTGTTTTTTCATCGACATCGCTCCACTTATTCAACGTGCTGAGAGACTAGCATGGGCCTTCGCTGGCCAGTGTTATACACGTTAAAGCTTTGTGATCTTTTACACTCATTTCACCGATGGCGGCGGCTTTCACGCCGGCTTGACGGAGCGCCGCCAGGGCGGCGTCGCGGCGCCCCGGGTCGACCGAGAACAGCAGCCCGCCGCTGGTCTGCGGATCGGTGGCCGCCGCCAGGCGCGGGTCGGCGTCGTCGATGCGGCCGTGTTCGCAACGCGTCAGTACCTGGTCGTTGGACGGCTTCAGCGTGCTTGTCACGCCTTGTGCCAGCAGTTCTTCGGTGCCCGGCAACAGCGACAGGGTGTCCAGATCCAGGCGAGCGTCCAGGTTGCTTTGTTCGCACAGCTCCAGCAGATGGCCGAGCAGACCGAAGCCGGTGATGTCGGTACAGGCGTTGGGGGACAGCGGCGCCATGGCGTCCCGGGCCGGGCCGTTGCTGCTCAACATGCTGTCCAGGGCGGCGTCCAGCCAGGGTCCGCGGCTGACGTTGTGCATCAAGCCCGCCAGTTGGATGCCGGTGCCCAGGGCCTTGGTAAGAATCAGCACGTCGCCGGGTCGGGCGCCGCTTTTGTGCCAAAGGTCTCCGACCGGCGCGCCGCCGTTGACGGTGAAGCCGGCCGCCATTTGCGTGCCCTCGATAGTGTGGCCGCCCACCAGCGTGCATCGGGCGGCGTTCAGTTCCTTCAACGCCCCCGCCATCAGGCGGTGCAGGTCGCGGCTTTGCAGACGCGGGTGGTGGCGTGGCACGCAGACGGTCGCCAGGGCGGAGTGGGGCGCCGCGTTCATGGCGAACAGATCGCTGAGACCGTGCAGGGCGGCGATGCGGCCGAACACATAGGGTTCGTCCACAAAGGCGGGAAAATAGTCCAGGCTTTGCACCAGCCGCTGGTCCGCCGGCCAGCGGATCACGGCGGCGTCGTCCGCGTGATCGACGCCGGCTTCGATGTCGTCGCGGATCACCGGGTCCAGCGCCGCCAGCGCTTCGCTTAAGGACTGTGCGCCCACCTTGGCGCCACAGCCGGCGCAGTGCAGCGTGTCATCCGGGGCGTCGGGCCGGGCGGCGGCGTTCATGCGCGGTAACCGGCGGTGGAATTTATCCATGAAGCCCCGGTCCAGCCGGTCTTTCCAGCGCCACACCCAGCCGCCGGCCAGTGCCGGTCCGCGCCCCCGGCTGCCCACCGCGTCGCGGGTGCCGGCGGACAACAACGACAGAAAGCGGCGCTGCGGGCGGTAGGGCGTCAGCGGTTGCCCCTGGGCGGCGGCGGCCAGGTTGCGGGCCAGCACGCTCGCCTGGCGTACCGCGTACACCCCGGCCTTGGGCAGGCCGCCGGGAAAGGCGGCGCAGTCGCCGGCGGCGAACACCCGCGCGTCGGCCGGGCTTTGCAGGGCGTCGTTGACGCGCACGAAGCCCTGGTCGTCGCAGGGCAGACCGCTTTCGGACAGCCAGGCGGGCGCGCGCACGCCGGTGCACCAGAGCAGGAAGTCGTGCGGCACTTCGCCGTCGTCGCTCAGCAAGCGTTGCCCCTGGGCCTGGCGGACCGGCGTATGGGTGTGCAGTGTTACCCCCTGGGCTGCCAGGCGCCGGGTCATCCGGCGGCGCACGCCGACGGGGAAATCCGGCAGCAGCGCCCCGGCGGTAACCAGGGTGACGCGGGCACGGTCGCCCAGTGCGTGGGCCACCGCCAGGGCCATTTCCGTGCCCCCGGCGCCGCCGCCCACCACGGTGATCGCCGCCGGGGTGTCCCGCTGCTCCAGCGTGTCGCGCAATGCCCGCCAGCGGCGGTGAAAATCCGCCACCGGCTTCACCGGTACCGCATGCTGTTCGGCGCCGGGGACCGCGGCCAGGTTCGGGGTGGCGCCCACGTCCAGGCTCACCAGGTCATATTCCAGATGGGTGCCGTCGTCCAGATACAGCCGCCGCTGCTCGGGCTTGAGCCGCGCCGCGCGGGCGCGGATGAAACGCACGCCCGCCGCCTGGCACAGGCGGCGCAGATCGATATGCGTGTCCTCCAGCCGATAGTGGCCGGCCACCAGCCCGGGCAGCATGCCGGAATAGGCGCTCAGGCTGTCCGGGGACACCAGGGTCAGGCGCAAGCCCGGCACCGGCTTCATGGCCAGCATGCGCAACGCCAGCGCGTGGCTGTGGCCGCCGCCGACCATGATCAGATCCTGGGTGGCGGAAGGGGTCAGCATGCGGTTCTCCTGTTGATCATGCGGTGCGTCTCATTGCTCATTCATTCCACGGGCTGGCCACGGGTGGAAAGGCGCAGGCGCCCGCGCAACCAGCGCGAGAAGCCGTCCACGCCCAGATTCAGGCCCACGGCGGCGAGAATCAAAACCAGGGTGCGGTCGAAGCGGAACTCGGCGACGCTGGAGTCGATATAAAAACCCAGGGTATGAATGCCCAGGATACCCAGCACCGCGGTCTCGCGCATGATGATCTCCCAGCGGTAGAGCAAGAAGGCGAGAAAATTGGGATACAGACGGGGCAGTGCTTCGAACGCATAGCGGTTGAGCCCCCGGGCACTGTCGTCGCGCAGGGTCAGGCCCTCGCTGAAACGGGCGGTGAGATGGGCGATGATCGCGCCGGTGTGCAGGCCCAGGGCTAGAATTCCGGGCAGCATGGACGGGCCCAGCATGATCAGAAAGAAGAACGCCAGGAAGAACTCCGGCGTGGTGCGCAGCACCACCAGAATAAGGTGGCCCAGCGCCCGGGTGGCGCGGTTACCGAACAGCGGAGAGCGCAGCGGGAACAGCACCAGGGCCAGCAGCGCCGTGAACAGCAGCGCGGCGAGACCCAGCACCAGGGTATGCCACAGGCCGGGACCGATCTGTTCGATCCAGAGCGTGCTCAGCCACGGCCCCAGCTCGGCGACACCGCCGCCGCTTTTCAACGGCGCCGGCACCAGATCCTGGGTGACGAAGCGGGTCAGGGTGTGCAGGCTGCCGGTCCACACCGGCGGTGCCCAGAGCAGCGCGGCCAGCAGGTAGATCGGCAGCAGCATGGGACGCAGCCAGAACCGCAGCGTCAGAATCAGCACGAACAGCAGGTAAAGCAGCGCGGCGCCTTCGCCGTAGTGTCCTTCGCGGAAGGCGGTTTCCAGGTGGAACCCCAGGGTCGGCAGGCCGATAAAGCCGAGTATCGCCGAGGCGCGCAGCGCGCATTCCAGGCGGTAGCCGGTGTAGGCCTTGCACGAGGCCCAGATCAGCGGCAGGCGGGCGTAGAAAAAGCGGGCCAGGCGGCGCCGGTCGCCGGGCAGGGCGCCGGCGGGGGCCGGGTCCGCCTCCTCCAGGAATTCGCCGAATACCTTGGCGAAAATGCCCGCGTAGGGCAGGGCGATGGCGAGCACGCCGGTGAGCGTGGAGAGGCCGGTGACCTGCATCAGCAGCAGGCCCCAGAACAGCTCGTGCACGGCGCGCACGGAGGCGGCGCCGGCGCGTACCGCCCGTCGGTGCCAGAACAATGCCAGCAGAAAGCCGGCCGCGGCCCCCAGGGCGACGCCCTGGAAGGCGAAGGCCAGGGTGTTGGCCAGCGCTCGCCCGAGCCCTTCGGTGGCCAGGAAATCCGGGCGCAGCAGCCCCAGACCGACACGCATCATCTCGGCGCCGGGGTCGCCCCGGGCCACCTCCAGATCGGCGCAGGCGAAGGCGATCAGCCCGGCCAGACCGAGCCAGCCGCTGGCGCGGCGCCAACCGGCGGCGGTGGTGGTGACGATCGGGCCGGGGCGGCTCATGGCAGGTACAGTTCGTCCAGATCCGCCAGCGTCAGTGACGCGGAAGGGGCGTCGAGGACCGTTTCGCCCTGGCGCAGGCCGATCACCCGCTCGAAGCACGCCAGCGCCAGGGCGCGGTCGTGCATGGCGACCACGGCGCTGTCGTGACGGCGCAGGGTGTCGCTGAGCAGCGCCTGGCCCTGGTGTTCGTCCAGGTTGGAGACCGGCTCATCGGCCAGCAGCACCGGCCGTTGCGTGAACAGCGCCCGGCCCAGGGCGGTGCGCTGGGCTTGACCGCCGGACAGGCGATCGACGCTGGTGAACAGTTTCTCCGCCAGGCCCAGGTCTCCGGCCACCTCGGCGACGCTGTCGCGCTGGGCCGCCGTGGGCCGCACCAGCGCGCGCAGATTGCGCCAGGTGCCGAAACGGTGCAGGCCGCCCATGTAAATGTTGTGGAACACGCTGAGCATGGGCACCAGCGCCTGTTCCTGGGGGCACCAGGCGCACAGGGTTTCCCGCTGGCGCCGCAGGGCCGCCAGCAGGGTGGACTTGCCGCTGCCCGACGGGCCCAGCAGGGCCACGGTCTCGCCGCGCCGGATGGTCAGATCCAGCGCCGGGAACACGGTCTCGCGGCCGTGGCCGAGCCGGGCGGCCCGGAAATGGAACAGGGGCGCGGGCGCCTCGCCAGTGGTCACCGCGCGTTAGTCCAGCAGCCCGATGGTTTCGGCGGTGTCTTCGATCGCCTGGTAGTCGTCGTTGTCGGCGGGCACGAAGGCGCTGCGCGGGAAAGCGTCAAGCAGCTCGGGATCGTCGATCGTCAGCAAGACCTCGGTGACGCGCTCGCTGAAGCCCTCGCCGAAACGCTCGTCCAGATCGCCGCGCACGGTCCAGTGGTAGTCCGGGTAGGCGGGGGTTTCCCAGATCACGCGCACCTTGTCGGTGTCGATGTCGCCGTCGGCCAGGGCCTGATCCCAGACCTGGTAGTTGAGCGCGCCGGTGGCATAGGCGCCGCTCTCCACCAGCGACAGGGTACGGCTGTGGTCGCCGCTGAAGCCGACTTTGTCGATCAGTTCCTGGGGTGGCGCGCCGAACCGTTCGCGGAAATAGTATTCCGGCATCAACCGGCCCGAGGTGCTGCCCTTGGAACCGAAGGTGAACGACGGCTGCTCGGCGAAGGCGTCGGGCAGGGTGTCGCCGGGTTCCAGGCCGGTGCTGGTGTTGGCGATGAAGTAGGACTTGAAGGCGGTGTCTTCCTGGCCCTGGGCAATCGCCTTGGAGCCGGGCACCAGACGCCGCGCCTGGACGCCGGAAAGCCCCCCGAACCAGGCCATCTGCACCTCGTCATTGCGGAAGGCGGTGACCGCCGCCGGGTAGGATTTCACCGGCACGTACTCAACCGGCACGCCGAGCGCCTCTTCCAGGTGATCGGCGACTTTGCCGAAGCGCTGTTCCAGGCGCGACTCGTCCTGGTCGGGGATCGCGGTGAAGGTAAAGGTGCGCGCCGGTTCGCCGGAATCACAGGCGGCCAGCAGCAACACGGCGCAGGCCGTGGCCAGAAGGGGCTTTATCATTGTCGGCTCCGTTCAATAGGGAGTGTTACCGGACGTTGTTAGAGGGCCTGCGAGCAGGCCTCCGCCGCGTGTCCGGCTATCCGCGGTGGCTGAGGTATTCCATCACTTGGGCCCGGCTGCCCTGAAAAAGAATCGGGCCGTCCCGGCGTTGTAACATGTAATCGTACATGGGGTCGTAGTAGCCGCTCAGCAGTTCGCGAATCCACAGCCGGTGGCGTTGCGGATCGCCGAAGCGGCGCTGCTCGTCCAGGGCGGCTTCCAGTTCGGCGCGCAAGGACTGATGGCGGGCGCCGCCCAAGCGTTTACGGATGCGGTCGAGAGCGGCGAGCAGGGCCTCGGCCAGCCGCTCGAACGCTTGCGACTCGCCATAATGGCGGCTGTATTCATCCAGCGGCCCGGTGACGTAATCCTCCAGGGTCACCCGCACGCGGGCTTCCAGCGGTTCGTCGATGACCACGCGCGGTGATTGACGGATACGCGCCTGCAGGTCGTCCGGCACATAACAGCGGCCGATCAATTTCCCTTCGTCCTCCACCACCACCGGCGCGGGTCCCCGGTGCTGATGTTTGAGCAGGGCGATGGCCAGCCGGTTCTCGAAATCGATCTGGCCGGGCTGGCCCGCCGGGCGGCGGCCGAACGCCGAGCCACGATGGTGGGCGAGCCCTTCCAGGTCGACGGCGTTGTTCAGCCGTTCGATCAGCCGCGTTTTGCCACAACCGGTGCGGCCGCTGAGCACGATCATCGGCAGGTTGCGCAGGTTGTGCCTGAGCTGGTCGAGCAAGAAGCGGCGCATCGCCTTGTAACCGCCCACCACCAGCGGCACGTGCACGCCCGCCTGGTCGAGCCAGGCCTGGGTGGTGCGGCTGCGCAGGCCGCCGCGGAAGCAATACAGATAGCCGTCCGGGTGAGCCCGGTGCCAGGCCCGCCAGGCGTCCAGGCGCGCGCGCTTGGCGCGGCCGCTGACCAGCTCGTTGCCGAGATCGATGGCGGCCTGCTGGCCTTGCCGCTTATAGCGAATGCCCACCCGGTGCCGCTCGTCGTCATCCAGCAGCGGCAGATTCCGGGCCGTCGGGAAGGCGCCCTTGGCGAATTCCACCGGCGCGCGCACGTCCAGCAAAGGGGTGTCGCCGAGAAAAAGCCCGGCGTAGTCTCGGGTGTCGTCCATGGCGGAAGAGTCTAGCAGCCTGGGCGCGTCCTGGCGCTAGCTGGAAAAGCGCGGTAGGTCGGATTAGCCGAAGGCGTAATCCGACATGGGCTGTGCGATCTAAACCGGGTGCGATATGCACCGGGTTTGTCGGGTTACGCCTTCGGCTAACCCGCAGCTCTCACAAAAAGTCAGACCGGGTGCAGCTGGCCGGTGAGGTGCGGTTTGACGCCGTCCTTGGCCACCACGCGGAAGTCGATGCCGCCGTCCTTGTCTTCACGGGCGAATTTGACCGTGGCCGGAATGAACATCGGCACCTTGAACTGCACCGCCACGGTGAAGGCTTCCTCGGGCAGCTCGTGTTGCAGCTGCCCCAGGGCGCGGGCCTTGGACCACA
>Ga0310342_100000676_pt1:2500-19800 | contig 19800 bp, 11 predicted proteins | sample S15DNA20500_MG_FD_206155 | JGI IMG/M metagenome (GOLD analysis project Ga0310342, IMG submission 206155) | Marine microbial communities from station ALOHA, North Pacific Subtropical Gyre - S1503-DNA-20-500_MG | ecosystem: Environmental > Aquatic > Marine > Oceanic | place: Pacific...
TCCGCGAGCAGATCGAAGTAGTCGAGCATCAGCGTGTCGGAAAGCCGCATCGTCTTGCCGTAGATCTCGTCCGGCGGCTCGGTGATCCCGATCGCGTTGCCCAGGCTCTTGGACATCTTCTCCGTTCCATCCAGGCCGACGAGCAGCGGGTGAGTCAGAACGGCCTGGGGAGGCTGCCCATGGTCGCGCTGGATCTCCCGCGCCATCAGCAGGTTGAAGGTCTGGTCGGTGCCGCCGATCTCGACATCAGCTCGGAGCGCCACCGAGTCGTACGCCTGAACGAAGGGATAGAGAAACTCGTGCACCGAAATCGCCGCCCCCTGCTCGAAGCGCTTGGCGAAATCGTCGCGCTCGAGAAGTCGCGCCACGGTGACGAAAGAGCACAGTCGCACCACGTCTGCGGCCGTCATCGAATCCATCCACTCGCTGTTGAAGCGCACCTCCACCCGATCCGTATCGAGGATGCGCCCCACCTGCTCGACGTAGGTGGTGGCGTTCTTGCGCGCTGCGTCGCGGTCCAGGGCCGGCCGGGTCTTCTTCCTTCCCGAGGGATCCCCGATCATCGCGGTGAAGTCGCCCACCAGGAAGACCGGTGTGTGGCCGAGATCCTGGAAGATCTTCAGCTTCTGGAGCACCACGGTGTGGCCGAGGTGGAGATCGGGCGCGGACGGGTCCATCCCGAGCTTGACGCGCAGCGACCGGCCTTCGCGCAGCGCCTCGGCCAGCGTTGCGCGCAGCTCCTCCTCGCCGTAGAAGTCGACGGCCCCGGCGCGCATCGCACCGATCTGCCGCTCCACCTCCCGACTCGTCGCCTGATGCGTCATGCGGCTCCCTCGGCCAGCGGCTCCCAGCCCCGCTCGGTGACGATGGCATCCACACGGCGATCGCGCGAGCCGTGTGGAAGATCGCTGACCACTTGGAACGACCACGCGACACCGATCAGCAGCGGCGACGGCTCGCCCGGCGGGAACGTCGCATCGTAGTGGCCCCCGCCGCGGCCCAGGCGGTGACCCTCCCGGTCGAAGGCGACCCCAGGCACCAGAACCACGTCCCCTGGGCCGAGCGGGCAGCACCGCGCCGCCGAAGGGGGCTCGAGCACATCCCAGCGCCCGGGCCGAAGTTCCTCCCAGCGCGCCACCACCCGAAACTCGAGGCGACCCCCGGGCGCCGGACTCGGCAGCGCCAGCTCGAGCCCGGCGCCCCGGAGGCTCTCGAAGCTCGGGCGAGTCGGCACTTCATCGGGCAGGGCCGCGTACAGCGCAACACGCGCGGCGGAACGAAGCTCGGGGCGCTCGCCCAGAACGCTGGCGACGACGTGTCCCGCGGCCGCCGCCTCCTCGGGCGCAACGCTCCGGCGCCGCCCGGCGAGGCTCCTGCGCAAGCGGCGCTTGTCGGCCGCCAGGACGTCGCCCACCCGACGCGGAACCTCAGGCCTCGGCGGGTACGCCCTCGAGGGCGGATTCGGCGAGTTCGATCACCCCCCGCAACCGACCTCGGTCGACGCCTCCAGGCGCCGCGCCGTCGCGCACCTCGACCAGCTCGCGCGCCAGGTTCAGCGCCGTGAGCATCGCGACACTCAAGCTGTCCACCGTTCTCGTGCGCTCCTCGACCTGCGTCATCACGTCCTCGAGGTAGTTGGCGACCCGCTGCAACGACTCCTCGTCTTCGTCACTGCGGATACGGAATTCCTTGCCGCGGATCCGGACGATTACGGGATTCCGGCCCACCGGCGTGCTCCTAGAGTTCGGCGCCATCGAAGTCGCCTTCGAGGTGGTCGAGCTGCGCGATCAGCTCCTCGAGGCACTTCCCGACGTCCTGGCGCTTCTGGTTTGCCTCGAGAAGCTGGCCCTCGAGGCTGCGGATGCGTTGGGCGTTTTCATCGCGCTCGCGATGGAGTGCCGCTACCTCTCCGCGCGCGCTGGCGAGTGCGTCGGCGAGGGCCGAAACGGCGCGCTCGAGCCGATTGAAATCGTAGCCAGCTTGCGCCTTAGCAGAAATCGGATCCCCCCCCTGGCCGAAGCGTACCCGGGGAAGGGGAAGTGCGTCAAGGCACTGACACCCGGTTCGAACCCGGCGGCGCCGCCTTCGCCCCTAGACGTACGCGTTCCGGCTCTGGAGACGCGAATCGCCCTGCAGGTACCGGTCCACCGCCCGCGCCGCCTCGCGACCCTCCCACTGGGCCCAGACCACCAGGGACTGCCCGCGGCGACAGTCGCCCGCGGCGAAGACGCCGGGCTCGCTGGTGGCGTAGCCCTTCGTGTCGGCCAGCAGGTTGCCGCGCGGATCGAGCGCTACTCCGAGTTCTTCGACCAGGCCGTCCCGAACCGGGCCGGTGAAGCCCATCGCCAGCAGTACGAGGTCCGCATCGAGTTCGAACTCACTGCCCGGAACCTCGCGCAGCGTTGACATCATGGGCGAGCGCAGCCTGTCGCTCTCGAACTCGACCTTCACGCCGCAGAGCTTCTTCACGCGCCCGCCCTCGCCCACAAGCGCCCGAGTCTGGAGCGCGTAACGGCGCTCGCCCCCCTCCGCGTGGGAACTCGAAACGTTGAAGTAGTACTTCTTCGAACGCGGCCAGGGCTCCGACTCGTGGCGCCCCTCGGGCGGTCGGGGCAACAGTTCCAGCGAGGTTACACTCGCCGCCCCTTGCCGGTGCGAAGTGCCGATGCAATCCGAGCCCGTGTCCCCGCCACCCAGGACCACCACGTGCTTGCCCCCAGCCAGGATCGACACGGCCTCCGGCACCTCGTCGCCGGCTACCCGCTGGTTTTGCTGGGGGAGGAAATCCATGGCGTAGTGGACGCCGTCGAGTTCTCGCCCTGGAACGTCGAGATCACGGGGCTGCTCGGAGCCTGTGCACAACAGCACCGCGTCGAAGCCGTTGCGAAGCTCGGTCACCGAGAGATCGCGACCCACGTGGACGCCGGCCTGAAAGACGACGCCCTCCTCGCGCATCTGCTCGAGCCGCCTGTCGATCACATGCTTCTCGAGCTTGAAGTCCGGGATGCCGTAGCGGAGAAGGCCGCCGATGCGATCCGCCTTCTCGAAGAGTGTCACCGTGTGACCCGCGCGGTTGAGCTGCTGGGCCGCCGAGAGTCCCGCCGGGCCCGACCCGATGACCGCGGCGGAACGCCCGGTACGCCGCCCCGGGCGCAACGGCGTGATCCAGCCCTCCTCCCAACCACGCCGGACGATCTCCCACTCCACCTGCTTGATCGTCACCGGGTCAGCATTGATCCCGAGAACGCAGGCCTGCTCACAGGGCGCCGGACAGACCAGTCCCGTGAACTCCGGGAAGTTGTTCGTCGAGTGCAGGCGGACGAGCGCGTCCTCCCACTTGTCGCGGTACACGAGGTCATTGAAGTCCGGGATCACGTTGCCGAGCGGACAGCCGTCGTTGCAAAACGGGATCCCGCAGTCCATGCAGCGCGACGCCTGGACCTTCGTCTTCTCCGGATCGAAGTGCTCCTGGACGAGCTCCCAGTCCCGCACCCGTTCATCGACCGGCCGGTACGAGGTGCCCTCGCGCGCGTGACGGATGAAACCCCGCGCGTCACCCATCGCCACTCCCCGCCGCGATGCGCTCGGCTTCCGCCCGCTTGTAATCCCTCGGGTACACCTTCACGAACTTCTGCGCGGCGTCGCCCCATTTCCGCAGGATCTCGTCGGCCTTCCGACTCCTCGTGTACTGGAAGTGCCGGCGCACCATCCGCTGCACGTACTCGAGATCGTCGTCAGTCATCGGATCGAGATCGACGGTCTCGGGGTTCACACGGCCGGAGAACTTCCCTTCCTCATCGAAGACGTAGGCGATGCCACCGCTCATTCCGGCCCCGAAGTTCCGCCCCGTGGCGCCGAGAATCACGGCGCGGCCCCCGGTCATGTATTCGCAGCCGTGGTCGCCCACACCCTCGACTACCGTCTCCGCACCGCTGTTGCGGACGCAGAATCGCTCCCCCGCGACGCCCTGGAAGTAGGCCTGGCCGCTCGTGGCGCCGTAGAGCACCACGTTGCCGGTGATCACGTTCTCCGCGGGGTCGAAGGTCGAGCCCTCGGGAACCCGCACGATGAGCTTGGCGCCGCACAGGCCCTTGCCGCAGTAGTCGTTGGTGTCCCCCACCACCTCGAAGGTGAGACCGTCGGTGCAGAAGGCGGCCAGGCTCTGCCCGGCACTCCCCGCGAGCCGCAGCGTGATCGTGTCCTCGGGCAGCCCGTCGGGGCCGTACGCGAGCGAGACCTCCGAGCCGAGAATCGTGCCCACGGTGCGGTCGGTGTTGCGGACCCGGGTCTCGATTTCGACGCGCTCTCCCCTCTCGATGGCCGGAGCCGCCAGCCGCAACAGCTTCTGGTCGAGCACGCTCTCCAACTCCTCGGCGAGGCGCTGGCCCTCGCAGTTGTAGATGGCGTGCGGCACGTCCGGCCTGTGGAAGACCTCCGAAAAATCGAGACCCTTCTGCTTCCAATGATTCTCCGCGGCGCCGACGTCGAGGAAATCGACCCGGCCGATCATGTCGTCGAGCTTCCGAAAGCCGAGCGCTGCCATGCTTTCCCGCACCTCCTCGGCGACCCACAGGAGGTACTGCACGACGCTCTCGGGCGTCCCGGCGAAGCGTTCCCTCAGCTCCGGGTCCTGGGTCGCAACGCCCACCGGGCAGGTATTCAGATGGCAGACCCGCATCAGGATGCAGCCCATGGCGACGAGAGGCGCCGTGGAGAAGCCGAACTCGTCCGCCCCGAGCAGCGCCGCGACCACCACGTCGCGTCCGGTCTTGAGGCCGCCGTCGGTCTGGACGCGGATGCGGCCGCGTAAGTCGTTCAACACCAGCGTCTGCTGGGTCTCGGCCAGGCCGATCTCCCAGGGCATGCCCGCGTACTTGATCGAAGCCTGGGGAGAGGCCCCAGTTCCGCCGTCGGTGCCGCTGATCAGCACACCATCGGCCTTGCCCTTGGACACACCCGCCGCGATCGTGCCGACGCCGGTCACCGAGACGAGCTTCACCGAGACCCGGCCGCGGCGGTTCGCGTTCTTGAGGTCGTAGATGAGCTGGGCCAGGTCCTCGATCGAGTAGATGTCGTGGTGCGGCGGCGGGGAGATCAAGCCCACACCCGGAGTCGAGTGACGGACCTTCGCAATGGCGTCGCTCACCTTGTGCCCCGGCAGCTCCCCGCCCTCGCCGGGCTTGGCGCCCTGGGCGACCTTGATCTGCATCTCGTCCGAGTTGACCAGATACCAGCTCGTGACACCGAAGCGACCCGACGCCACCTGCTTGATCGCGCTGCGCCGCAGGTCGCCGGTGGTCTCGGGTGTGAAGCGGTCGTAATCCTCACCGCCCTCCCCCGTGTTGCTCTTTCCGCCCAGACGGTTCATGGCGATGGCGAGGGTCTGGTGCGCCTCCAGCGAAATCGAGCCGTAGCTCATGGCTCCAGTGCAGAAGCGCCTCGCGATCTGGGCCGCGGGCTCCACTTCCTCCAGCCGGACCGCCGGCTGGAGATCCTCCCGGAAGCGAAAGAGCGCCCGCAGCGTGCAGGCGGTCTCGGCGCCGCCGTCGACGGCCCTCGAGAACTCCTTGTAGTCCTCGTAGCTCCCGCGCTGTAGCGCGATCTGGAGCTTCGACACCGTGTCGGGATTGAACGCGTGGCGCTCGCCGCGCGCCCGCCACTGGTAGAGACCGCCCGGGTCGAGCTCGGGATAGGCGTACGCATCGCCGGAGAAGGCCCGCGCGTGCTTCATCGCAGCCTCCCGGGCCAGCACGTCGTAGCCCACCCCGGAGACGCGCGACGCGGTGCCGGTAAAACAGCGGTCGACGAGCCCGCGATCCAGCCCGATCGCCTCGAAGATCTGGGCGCCGCGGTAGGACTGGAGCGTCGAGATCCCCATCTTGGCGAAGGTCTTGAGCAGCCCCTTGTCGTTCGCCTTGATGAAGTTGCGCCTCGCCGTGTCGGCATCCAGCCCCCCGGGCGTGTAGGTGCCGTCCTCGAGCAATTCGTCGATGGTCTGGAAGGCCAGGTAGGGGTTGATGGCGGCCGCGCCATAGCCGATCAGAAGCGCCATGTGCGCCACCTCGCGCGCCTCGCCGGTCTCGCAGACCAGTGAGCACCGCGTGCGCAGCGTCTCCCGGATCAGGTGGTGGTGTACGGCACCGGTCGCGAGCAGCATGGGAATCGGCGCCAGATCGGGGCCCACTTCGCGGTCCGAAAGAATCAGGATGTTGACGCCATCGCGCACGGCGCGCTCGGCATCGGCGCAGAGCCGGTCGAGCGCCGCGCGCAGACCATCGCCGGCGTCGGCGACCTTGAAGACGGCCGAGAGCGTCCGGCTCTCGAACCCCAACGGCGCTGCGGCGCGCAGCTTCTCCAGCTCCTCGTCGGTGATCACCGGGTGCTCGACCCGGAGCATGCGGGCGTGCTGCTCCGTCTCTTCGAGCAGGTTCCGCTCGGCGCCCACGGTGGAGAAGAGCGCCATCACCGGCCGCTCGTTGATCGAGTCCATGGCCGGATTCGAAACCTGGGCGAAGCGCTGCTTGAAGTACCGGTAGAGGCTCTGAGGTCGATCCGACAGGCACGCGAGGGCGGCGTCCTCGCCCATCGACCCGGTGGGCCACTTGCCCTGAACGGCCATGGGAGCCAGCAGCACCCTGAGGTCCTCGGTGGTGTACCCGAAGGCCTGCTGGAATTGGAAGCGCTTCTCGGGGTTCGACTTCTCGGCCGGGAGTTCCCCGCTCGGGAGATTCGAGAGGATCACCCGGTTGTTCTCGACCCACTCGCGGTAGGGCCGGCGCGTCTTGTAGTCGCGCTTGATCTCGGCGTCCTCGACGATGCGGCCCTCTTCGAGGTCGATGAAGAAGATCTTGCCCGGGTGCAGGCGCTCCTTCACCAGCACGTTCTCGGGCGCCACATCCAGCACACCCACCTCGGAGGCCATCACCACGAAGCCGTCCTTGGTGACGACGTACCGCGAGGGGCGCAGCCCGTTGCGGTCGAGCACCGCACCGATCTTGCGTCCGTCGGTGAAGGCGAGCGATGCGGGCCCATCCCAGGGCTCCATGAGGAACGAGTGGTACTCGTAGTAGGCCCGGAGCTCCGGGTCCATGTCGTCCCGGTTCTCCCAGGCCTCCGGGATCATCATGAGCACCGCCTCGGGCAGGTCCCGCCCGGTGAGGCACAGGAATTCCAGCGCGTTGTCGAAACGCGCCGAGTCGGACGCCCCCTCGCGGATGATCGGGTAGAGCTTCTGGAGATCTTCGCCGAACAGCTCCGAAGCCATCGTGCCCTCGCGGGCGTGCATCCAGTACTGGTTGCCCTGGACGGTGTTGATCTCGCCGTTGTGGGCCAGATAGCGGAAGGGATGCGCGAGATCCCACGCCCCGAGCGTGTTGGTGCTGTAACGCGAGTGCACCAGGCAGAGGGCAGACGCGAACTCCGGATCCTGGACGTCTGGGAAGAAGCCGCGGATCTGGCGCGAGATCAGCATCCCGGTGTAGACGATCGTCCGCGACGAGAAGCTCGGAACGTAGAAGAAGGCGCCACCGCCAAAAGTCTCGGCGATCCTCTTTTCCGCTATCCGGCGGATGACGTACAACTTGCGCTCGAAGGCGTCGCGGTCCGCGCGCTGCCCGCCCCGCGCCCCGACGAAGAACTGGCGCATTCGCGGCTTGCTCTCTCGCGCGAGCCAGCCGACGGCGTCGGCGTCGTGCGGGACATCGCGCCAGCCGAGCACCGCCTGCCCCTCCTCTGCCACGGTCGTCTCGAGAATCTCCATCTGGCGCGCCGCGTGCCCGTCGTCGGCGTCCAGGAAGGTCATCGCCACCGCGTAGCCGCCCTCCGCGGGCAACTCGATGCCGAGCCCTCGGCATTCGCGGCGCAGGAAGGCGTCGGGCAGCTGGACCAGCAGGCCCGCGCCGTCGCCGGTCTCGGGGTCGCAGCCGCAGGCGCCGCGGTGCTCGAGATTGACCAGCACCTCGATGCCCTTCGAGACGACCTCGTGGGAGCGCTCGCCACGGATGTTCGCGACGAACGCGACGCCGCAGCCGTCGTGCTCGTGCGCAGGGTCGTAGAGCCCCTGCTTGGGAATCGCGCTCATGGCGGTCACCGGCCACGACCTCCGCGAGCGCGGCCTCCACTGCGGCGCAGCGGGCGGGCCACGAACTCGTCGCGGGAATCGAGCGGAATCCGCGTCCGCTCGGCAGCCGTCGACAGCACGACGAGCGTCTCGGTGGCTTTTACGCCCGCGAGCCCGCGCACCCGGGCGATCAGCGACTCGAGGGCCTGGGTGTTCTCCAACTTCACCTTCAGCAGGAACGTGTGCGCACCGGTGACGTGGTGACACTCGAGCACGTCGTCGATGTCGGCGATGTCGCGCTCGAGGATGCCGATCGCGCTCGGCGCGTCGGCCGCGACGCCGATGAAGGCGGTCACGTCCTTGCCGAGGCGCCGCGCGTCCACCGTCGCCACGTAGCCGGTGATGACACCGGCCTCCTCGAGCTTGTGGATCCGGTCCACCACGGAGGGGGCGGAGAGCCCGACACTCTGGCCGATCGCCGCCATCGGCCGCTTGCAGTTGTCCTGGAGCAATTCGAGGATCGCCCGATCCGTCGCATCGAACTCGGGGACACGGCTTAGTTTCATTAGGCTTCTCCTGGAGAATGCCGAATCAATTACGCCAATACGGCCAAAACTGTCAAGAAGATCGAGGCAAAATGCCCAGTTTTCCTATCGAAATCCGGTTGGGAAACACCCCGATCTCGATCAGGATTCCCCGCGGGAATCAACCAGGCGCCGCATCCGGGCGGGGCAGTTCGTGAAGAGACCATCGGCGCCCCACCCCAGGAGCCGCCGCATCCGCTCCGGGTCGTCGACCGTAAAGGGGTAGACCGCCAGGCCCTCGGCGTGCGCCGCATCGACGAGCTCGCGGGTCACCATCCCGTCCCAGGGGTTCAGGGCCTCGGCGCCGACGGCGCGCGCGCGCTCGAACGGCCGTACCGCATCGCGCGGCGAGAGCCGGAAGGCGATCCGCGCCGCGGGCTCGAGTGCGCGCAGCCGCTCGAGCACCGGATCGAAGAAGGAGGAGAAGAGCGTTCCGGCCAGCAGGCCGCGGCCGCGGACGGCGTCGAGCGCGACGGCCTCGAGGCCGTCGTATGGCGCGCGCACGCCGCGCTTGAGTTCGAGATTGAACGGGATCCGGTCACCGAACCGGTCGAGCACCTCGTCGAGTGTGGGGACGGGCTCCCCCGCGCCCGCGTCGAGAGCGCGCACGTCTGCCAGCAGCGTGTCCTCGATCACGCCCTCGCCACCGAGACCGCCGAGGTCCTCGTCGTGAACGATGACCACCGCCCCGTCCCGCGTCCGGTGCAGGTCGATCTCGATCATGTCGGCCCGCTGCTCCACGGCAAGGGCGTAGGCCGGGAGCGTGTTCTCGGGGCATTCGGCCGAGGCGCCCCGGTGAGCGATCACGAGGGGCTTCACGCCCGCTCCCAGTCCGCGGCACGCTCGACCGCGCGCTTCCAGCCGGCGTAGAGCGCTTCCCGGCGGTCCGAGTCCATGCGCGGCTCGAAGACCGTCAGGTCCGCGGTACCCACCGCTTCGCCCCGGTCGCTCCAGAAACCCGTGGCCAGGCCGGCGAGCGCTGCCGCACCCTTTGCCGTCACCTCGAGGAGCGCGGGCCGCTCCACGGGCACCCCGAGGACGTCGGCCTGGAACTGCATCAGGAAATCGTTCGCCGACGCGCCGCCGTCGACGCGAAGGGTTTCGAGCGCCAGCCCCGAGTCCTCGCGCACGCACTCGACGACGTCGCGCGTCTGGTAGGCGATCGACTCGAGCGTCGCCCGCACCACGTGGGCCCGACTCGTTCCGCGCGTGATTCCGAGCAGCGCACCCCGCGCGCGCTCGTCCCAGTAGGGAGCGCCGAGCCCGACGAACGCGGGCACCATGTAGACGCCCGCCGTGTCCGCGACACTCGCGGCGAGCGCCGCGCTCTCCGGCGCGCTTTCGATCAGCCCGAGACCGTCTCGCAACCACTGCACCGCCGAGCCCGCCACGAAGATGCTGCCCTCGAGCGCGTACTCGACCCGTCCATCCAGAGACCAGCCGATCGTCGTGAGCAACCCGGTCCCGGACGTGGGAGCCTCCGTTCCGGTGTTCATGAGCAGGAAACAACCCGTGCCGTAGGTGTTCTTGGCGCGGCCGGGCTCGAAGCATCCCTGGCCGAACAGAGCAGCCTGTTGGTCGCCGGCGATTCCCGCGATCGGGACTTCTGCGCCGAACCACTCCGGGTCCGCCATGCCGAAGACACCGCCCGTGTCGCGCACCTCGGGCAGCAGCTCGCGGGGCAGGTTCAGCTCACTCAGCAGCAGCTCGTCCCACTCCCGCTCGCGCACGTTGTAGACGAGCGTCCGGGAGGCGTTCGAGTACTCCGTCGCGTGCACCCGGCCCTTGGTGAGCTTCTGGAGCAGCCAGGAGTCGACGGTTCCAAAGGCGAGCTCTCCGCGCTCGGCCCGCGCCTGGGCCCCGTCCACCGCGTCGAGGATGAAACGGACCTTGGTGCCGGAGAAGTAGGAGTCGATCACCAGGCCCGTGCGACGGCGCACCTCCTCCTCGAGGCCCCGGGCCCGGAGCGCATCGCAGATCGGCGCCGTCTGACGGGACTGCCAGACGATCGCACGGTGAACGGGCGCGCCGCTGGCGCGATCCCAGACGAGTGCCGTCTCGCGCTGGTTGGTGATCCCGATTGCCGCCAGGTCGGCGCCGCTGGCGCCCGCCTTCGCCAGCGCGCCCCGCGCCGCGCGCAGCTGGCTGCTCCAGATCTCTTCGGGATCGTGCTCGACCCAGCCGGGCTGCGGGAAGTACTGCGGAAAGTCGTGCTGGTCGATCGCTGCCACGGCACCAGCGGCATCGAAGAGAACCGCGCGAGACGAGGTCGTGCCCTGGTCGAGGGCCATCACGTAACGGCTCATGGGGCCCCTCTAGTCAAAGAGCGCCTCCACGAACTCGTCCGCCGAAAAGTCGCGCAGATCGTCGACGGACTCGCCGACCCCCACGTACTTCACCGGAATTCCGAACTCGTCGGCCAGTCCGACGATGACACCGCCCTTCGCGGTTCCGTCGAGCTTCGTGAGCACCAGTCCCGTGACGCCAGTCACCTCCGTGAAAAGCCTCGCCTGGGAGAGCGCGTTCTGACCGGTATTCGCGTCGAGAACGAGGAGTGTCTCGTGCGGCGCACCCGCCTGGCACTTGCCGATGACGCGTGCGAGCTTGCCGAGTTCTTCCATGAGGGGCTTCTTCGTCTGGAGCCGGCCCGCAGTGTCGATGATCGCGACATCGGCGCCGCGTGCGCCGGCGGCCTTCACCGTGTCGAAGGCCACCGCCGACGGGTCGCCGCCGGCAGTGCCGGCGATGACGTCGCAGCCCGCCCGCTCCCCCCAGCTCTGGAGCTGCTCGATCGCGGCGGCACGGAAGGTGTCGCCGGCACCGAGCACCACCTGGTGACCGGCGGCGGCGTACCGCGCAGCGAGCTTGCCGACGGTCGTCGTCTTTCCCGAGCCATTGACGCCGAGGACGAGGATCACGTGCGGGCTTCCGGCGGTTGCGAGGTGTGTCCCGGGAGCGGGCTCGACACGGCGCAGTTTTTCCAGGAGGGCGGCGCGCAGGAGCGCGCGCACCGCCTCGCCATCGGCGCCCGCCGCGGCGTCGCGAACCCGGCCGAGCAGGTCGTCGGCCGTCCGAACACCGAGGTCGGCCGCCATCAGGGCCACCTCGAGTTCGTCTAGAAGCGCGTCGTCGACCGTGCGTCCGCCGAGCAGCACCCCGATGCGCCCCACGAGCGCATCGCTCGTCCGGCGCAGGCGCTCGGCCAGCCGCGCGGGGGGCGGCTCGATGGAAACCGCCGCCGGTGCACGCTCCTCCGGGATCGCCTCGGGATCGGGCGCACGCCGGGGGCGTTGCAAGGCACCGACCAGGAGCGCGACCACCAGCGGTACGGCCATGACGGAAAGCACGCCGAGCGTCGGGTTCGCCTGCAGCCACGTCGCGAGCGGTGCGAAGGGGGAGAGTTCCATGGCGCGCGCAGGATACCACCGCAACGGTATGCTGCCCGGCGATATGACGACGGGGAGTGACGGTTACTCGAGCTGGCGCGTGGCGGTACTGGGCGCGGTCGCCTTTCTCACGCTCGTTCCCGTAACCCTGCCCGTTCCCGTCCTGCGCGCGTTCGTTGCCGACCGGTTCGACGTCTCGGAGCTGATGACCTCGCTCTTCATGTCCATCAACATGGTCGGCGCGGTCCTCGCCGCGCCGCTTGCTGGGGCGCTCTCCGACCGGATCGGCCGGCGACGGGAGCTTCTGGTCGCGGGCCTCGCGACAGACGCCGTGCTGATCTACGCGCTGACGCTCCCGCTTTCGTTCCCCGCGTTCCTGACGGTGCGATTCTTCGAGGGCTGCGCCCACATCTTCGCACTCTCCGTGCTCCTCGCCCTGGCGTCGGCGAGCCAGACCGGAGAGCGACGCGGCCGGGTGATGGGGATGGTGGGTGGGGGCATCACACTCGGCGTGGCCGTGGGCGCGATGCTCGGCGGCTTGCTGGGCGACGCGGATCCGTTGCGACCCATCCGGTTCGGGGCCGCCGTCGCCGGGGTGGGCGCGATCATCGCGTGGTGGCTTCTGGCCGACGTCGAGCGGAAGGGAGAAGAGCGGCCCGGCATCGGCCAGATCGTGGCGGCGCTGCGCGCCAATCCCCTCCTGCTCGCACCCTTGGCGTTCGCCTTCGTGGATCGCTTCACGGTGGGGTTCTACACGACGACGTTCTCGCTCTACCTTTCGGGCATCCACGGGATCTCGGCCATGCGCATCGGGATCCTCATCTTCGCCTTCATGTTCCCGTTCGCCGTCTTCTCCTACCCGTTCGGCCGGCTTTCGGAGCGCGGGTCGCCGGTTCGCATGGTGTGCCTCGGCAGCCTCGCCTACGGGGCCGGCACGCTGCTGGTCCCCTGGTGGCCCGTGGACTCGCTCGTCGTCCTGATGGTCGCACTCGGGATCGCGTCCGCGGTGATGTTCGTGCCGTCGATGATCCTCACCACCCAGGCCGCACCCGAGCGGATTCGGGGCACGGCCCTGGGCGCCTTCAACGCCTTCGGCTCGCTCGGCTTCATCGTAGGTCCGGCGACCGGAGGCTTCGTGAGCCAACACATCGCCGAGACGGCGGGCTGGGAAACCGGCTACCGCGCTGCGTTCGGCGTGGCTGGGGTTTCGGAGGCGCTCTGCGTCCTCCTCGCCCTGCCCTTCCTGGTCCGCCTCGTCCGTCTCGGCCGCACCCGCTAGGAGCCCGCGGACTCCTAGTGGAGTTCGACGGACACGAGCTTCGAGACGCCCTTGCGCTCCATGGTGACCCCGTAGAGCAGGTCCGCGACCTCGATTGTGCGCTTGTTGTGCGTGATGAGGACGAACTGGGAGTCGGCCGCGAGTTCCTGGACGATCTCGTTGAACCGGCCCACGTTCGCGTCGTCCAGGGCAGCGTCCACCTCGTCCAGCAGGAAGAAGGGTGAGGGCCGCACCTGGAAGACGGCCACCAGGAGCGCGATCGCGGTGAGAGTCTTCTCGCCGCCGGACAGTAGATTCACGTTCTGGAGCCTCTTGCCCGGCGGCATCGCCATGATGTCGATGCCCGCCTCGAGCACGTCCTCGCTCTCCGTGAGCGAAAGACTGGCCTTGCCACCCCGGAACAGGCGCGGGAAGTTTTCGGAAAAGCGCTTGCTGACCGCCTCGAAGGTCTCGCGGAAGCGGCGCCGGCTGGTGCGATTGATGCGCGCGATGGCATCGTTGAGCGACGCGAGCGTCGCGTCGAGGTCGCTCTTCTGTTCCGACAGGAAACGGAACCGCTCGGCGAGTTCCTCGTGTTCCTCGATGGCACCGAGATTCACGTCTCCGATCGCCTGGAGCTTGTTGCGCGCGTCGGCGAACTCCCGCTCGCGCTCCTCTCGCGGTAGACGCGCCAGTTCGGCGTTGCGGCGCGCCTCGCGGGCGGCGTCCGGCGCCGGCTCATCCTCGGCCTCCACCGGCTCGCCTGGGGCGGCCGGCTCTCCGAAACCCGAAGCGATCGGGGCCGGAGCCTCGGGCGTATTCTGCACCTCGGCGACGGGTTCGAGCGCCGGCAGGCTCCACGTCGCGAGTTCCACCTGCCATTTCTCGCGCATCGAATCGTCGAGGTGCGACAGGCGCAGCTCGGTCTCCCGGACCGCCAGGTCCACCGAGCCGGCGGCGTCGCGCTTCGCGGAAATCTCACCGCGCACCTCGCGCACCGCATCATCGACTTCGTTCACCACGGCGGCGGCCCGCTCGAAGGCATCGCGCTTGGCGTCGATGCTCGCCCGCGCGCGCTCCTCCTCCTCGAGCTTCGTCTCGAGGTAGCCGCGATCGCTCTCGACCGCGACCGCCAGCTCCTGCCGCCGGGCCTCGGCGGAGGAGATCTCCTGCTCCCGCCTCACGATCCACTCACGCGTCTCACCGGCGGCGCCGGAAACGCGCTCGAACGTCGCGCGCAGCCGGTCGCCCTTCTCGGACCGACCCGCGTGCTCCACCCGCCGCTCGGTGGCCGCGGTTTCGAGGCGGCTCAGGCCCCGCCCCGACGCACCGAGTTCGAGGACCAGCGCATCGAGTGCGCGCTGAGTTCCGGCTCGCTCCTCACGGTCGGAGACCAGCAGCTCGGCCAGGCGTTGCTTCTCGTCGGCGCACGCCTCGGCCTCCGCCAGGAACTCCGAGCGCACCTCGACGCGCCCTTCGTGGGCCTCGCCGAGAATCTTCACACGCTCGCGCGTGCGCTCCAGATCCTTCTCGTGGTTCGCCACCGCGAGCGCAGCCGTGTGGTGGCGATTGCGGAGATTTTCGAGTTCGTCGGCAGCGCGCACGTGAGCGGCCGCGGCCTCGCGCAGCTGGGTTTCGCAGGACGCCACGCTCGCGTCGAGTTGCTCCATTTCCGTGTCGAGTTCACGCACCTCGCGCAACCGGTCCCGGAACCCCGAATCGGCGTCTCCGCCACCACCGCGCACCAGCCCATCGGGGGTGAGCACGTCGCCGGTCGGCGTGACGAAAGTCGCCGGGGCGCGCCCGCGACCGTAAACGGAGACCACATCACGCAGTTCCGGCACGATGTAGGCGCCGCCCAGCAGCCGGCGCGCCAGCTCTTCGTAGCCCTGCCGGGGCCGCACCCGATCGAGCAACGGCTCGCCCATCGGAACGAAGCCCGACCTCGCCGGCTCGGCCTCGGGCAGCGTGATGAACAGTGCGCGACCGGCGCCGTCAGCCCGAAGCGCTTCGAGCGCGTCCACGGCCCCGCCGGCGTTCTCGACGACCAGCGCACCGGCGCGTTCGGCGAGAACGGCCTCGACCGCCGCCTCGGCATCGCCGTCCACCTCGACCAGGTCGCGCAGCAAGCCGTGCAGGCCGAAGCGGCGCTGCGTGCTCTCGTCGAACGCGAGCAGGTGCCGGGCGGCCTCCCCCACATCTTCGCGGCTCGAAGTGAACTCGCGCAGCGATTCGAGGCGCGCCCGACGCATCTCCCGCTTTTCGCGGGCCTCGCGCAGGGCGTCACCCGCCTCGCGCTCGGACTCGGTCGTCCGCTCGTGCGTCTCCAGGGCATCGCGCAGCAACCCCATGAGCCGATCGCGCTCGGCGAGCAGGTTGCGCAGTCCATCCTCGATCTGCCGTTGCTCGGAGTCGACGCGGGTCGCCTCGCTCTGCCCCACCTCGAGGCCTTCGTCCGCGCTGCGCAGCTTTGCATCCAGTTCGGCCGCGCGGTCCTCGATCGCCGCCAGCCGGTCCTCGCTGCGCGCCACGCTCGTCAGCAACTCGACGATCCGGGCGTTCTGCGCGTCGCGCTCCCGCTCCAGTGCCTCGAAACCGGCCCTGCCGGACCGCGCCGCCTCCTCGGCCTTCGCGACGACCTCGCGCTCCGAGACGAGCGCCCCGTCGACCGCGCGCAACTCGTCGCCGGTCTCGCCGACCTCGCGCTCCTGCCCCACCAACTGCTCGCGAAGCTGAGCCAGCTCGCGCCGACGCACTTCGGCGGTCTCGGCCAGGGTCTCCCGTTCGCGGCCCGCGAACTCGATCCGGCCCTCGGCCCCCTTGATTTCGCTGCGCAGCGCGACCAGGGTCTCGCTCCCCTGGGCGAGAACGCGTTCGCACTCGGCGACTTCGATGCGCTTTTCCTCCACGGCGAGTTCGCGTTCGGCGAGGCGGGTTTCCAGGGCGGTGATCTCGTCCTGAAGGCGCCGGTGGCGCAGCCCGGCGTCGTCGATTTCCTCCGCCAGCCCCGTTCGGTCGTCGAGAGCAATCGACAACTCGAGAATCCGCGCCGTCTCCCGCAGCCGCTTGTAGCGCGCCGCCTTCTTCGCCTGACGCTCGATCGAGTTGATCTGACGTCGGATCTCGGCGAGAACGTCGGTCACGCGCAGCAAGTTCTGCTGCGTCGACTTGATCTTCGACTCGGCCTCGCGGCGGCGCGCCTTGTACTTGCCGATGCCCGCCGCCTCTTCGATCAGGATGCGCCGGTCCTCTGCCTTCGCGGAGACGATCTCGGCGATCCGGCCCTGCTCGACGATCGTGTAGCCCTTGGTGCCCACGCCCGAGTCCCGGAAGAAGTCGTGGACGTCCCGCAGCCGGCACGGGGTCCGGTTCAGCAGGTACTCGGATTCACCGGTCCGGTAGAGGCGGCGCGCGACCTGGATCTCGGCGTAAGCCGCGAAGGCCGGCGGCGCCCCACCCCCGGTGTTGTCGAAGGTGAGCACCACCTCGGCCATCCCGATGGCGGCGCGCCCCTCCGAGCCCGCGAAGATCACGTCGTCCATGCCCTTGCCGCGCAGGCGGCGGGGTGATTGCTCGCCCATCACCCAGCGCATGGCGTCGACGACGTTCGACTTCCCGCAGCCGTTCGGGCCGACCACACCGGTGATGCCGTCTTTGAAGTCGATTCGCGTCTTGTCGACGAACGACTTGAATCCGTTGAGTTCTAGAGTCTTGATCCGCACCGCACCCCCGCGAGGCGACCGCGTCCGGGGGGACGCCGGCCATATGTGGCTATGCAGAACTGACCAGAGGGGGTAGGGAAGTTGTACCACCCCCAGGGGCACCTTGCCAACCCCCAAAAGCCGATTCCCGAGGGGGATCAGGCGCCTGCGGCAGCGACGGGCTCCCCCTGCTGGGTCTCGTACTGGAGCCGGTAGAGCCGGGCGTAGATCCCACCGAGGTCGATCAACTCGTCGTGGGTGCCCGCCTCCATGAGCGCTCCGCCGTCGAGCACGTGGATCCGGTCCACGTCT
>Ga0310342_100000680_pt1 | contig 19767 bp, 15 predicted proteins | sample S15DNA20500_MG_FD_206155 | JGI IMG/M metagenome (GOLD analysis project Ga0310342, IMG submission 206155) | Marine microbial communities from station ALOHA, North Pacific Subtropical Gyre - S1503-DNA-20-500_MG | ecosystem: Environmental > Aquatic > Marine > Oceanic | place: Pacific Ocean: North...
CCACCTGCACATCTATTTCCCCGACCCCTGGCCCAAGGCGCGTCACCACAAGAGGAGACTCGTCCAGCCCTCATTTCTTCGCACCGTCCATCGGGTGACCGGGCCAGGGTCCCTGGTCCGCATCGTCACCGATCACCACGACTACTTTCAATGGATCCTCGAACACACGCAACGCGCGGCGGATCTGTTCACGCCGCGGCTCTGGGAACCGTTTGCGCCCACCTCGGACGACGAGCGGGCGGGCACGAACTTCGAACGGAAATACCGGAAGGAAGCCAGGCCCATCCACGCTCTCCTGCTGGCACGACGCCCGTGAACGCACCCGCCCCCGGCGTACCAGCCGGTGCCGGCCGCCGTGCCCGGCCACGCGATGATCGAATCGGATGCGTCACGAACGGCGAGAGAAAGTGCTGGACCACCGGAGGTTCAGATCCCGGGGTTCGGCCGGCAAACGGCACGCGACACGATGCCTGTCCACCAGCAAGCTAATAAACCACGGGCCATTGCAGAATTGTGTTTCTGGGACAGTACTGGGATAGGGGCTAACGGCCCCATGAGGGGGGGGCTTGCCGGCTCGATGGCGGGTCGACTTGCCGCCGCGGTCGCCCATCATGTCCGTCGGGCGAACATCGCCCCCCGCGGGCTGCCATGCACCCCGGCGGCCTCCCGAGTACCCCGGCCCGGGCAGGCGGCGGGGACAAAGCCTACACTTCTGGGCCATAACCTCCCATTCCTCGGAGCATGATGAGCCATGAAGCGGATCGCGATTGCGTGCCTGACATTGTCCACTGCTATGACGCTGACCGCGTGCGGGACCACGTCCTCGTCCGCCGCCCCCGGCCAGACAAAAGCGGTGACGATCCTTCGCCACATCGACGGCAGTGATGCCGGCTTCCGTGATCCCGGCGTACAGATCATCAATGGCGCCGATGCGTTGGAAGCAATCGGCAGCGTCCTGCTCGCCTCCGTCGATGTCGATTTCAAGCGACAGAGCATGATCGTGCTCGCACTTGGGGAGCAGCCTACCTCGGGGTGGGCCGCTCGTATCAGTGGCGTGCAGCAGGCGGGAGCCACGCTGTTCGTGCAGGGCACCGCCCATACGCCGGGCCCCGACGACGTCGTGAGCCAGGCGCTGACGTACCCGGTGGCAGCCGTGATCGTATCCAAGGTCCAAGCCGACGTGATTCACCCCGAAATCGAAGATGCGGTGGCCGACGCCGACGGACTTTGAGCCCGCCCGACGACAGGGCCCGAGGCACTGGCTCACAAAAATGAACATGTCGCCGAAAGCGGCGGTCCAGCCCATCAGTTTTGCCGGGGAAGATATCCCAACATCCGACAAGAAAAGGGTTATGCCACGCGTGCCCTGACCGCACTGCTCGACGCGTCAACACATCGCCAGGCCATGGCCGGCACCGTACGCCACTTTTTCGAGCAGTGGCACACCTGGGAAGAACAACTGAAACCGCTGATGCCTCTTCTGGACCAGCGGGACCGACCCTCCACCCCCAAACTCAGCTCCACGGGCAGCCACGTGATCCGGGCGCCTTTCAGGGAAAAGGGAAGGGCGCAACGCGACCGTGGCCCATGTGATCGGCATTGCGGAAAATCTGGTCGAGGCGAAAGGGCAACACCATGAAATCAAGGTTGTTGCCTCGCAGCACGAACAGATCCTCTTCCCCGCCGTTGTCATGCGGCGTCACATGTCCGGCCGCAAAGAGCAGATTCGAAATCGCGTTGCCGTGGTTTGTCCGGTAGGCATTGGCAATGGCCTGCATCTGCGTCTGCCGATCAAGGGCCAGCGTCACCGCGGAAAAACCACCATCGTTGACACCCAGCATCGCCAAGCGGGTGCTGCCCGCGACTTGGTCGAGGTTCCGATAGAGATAGGAACCGTAGGCGTCGACCATCGGCACGCCGATGTTGCCCAATTCCGATTCCGGGTCGGTCGTGTCGTCACCGGGACAGAACAGGGAGAGGGACTCCGACAGGTAACCGGCATGCACCACGCCGAACCCCGTCGGCACCGAGCGACCGCCAACCCAGACCTGGCTGTCGGCCGTGTTGCTGTAAAGCGCCCCAAACGGTGCCAGAAAATCGTGCACGACCGCTGGGCCGCGGGCTCGTTCATCGTCCTGGTCATTGGCGTAGAGGTGCACGCCGGCACCGAGTTGACGCATGTTCGCGGCACATGTGACACGGGTGGCCACGTCGCGTGTGCCTCCCAGCGCCGGCAGCAGGATCCCGATCAGCAGCCCCGTGATCGAAATGACCACCAGTAACTCGATCAAGGTGAACCCGCGGATCGGCCGACCGCTATCCGCCGTCGGCCAGGCGTACACAAACCGTGGTGGCCAACGTTGACGCAGTCCCGCCGCCGCGTGGGCCAGCCGACCGGCCCCGTGTGCTCTCGGTGCGGGACCATCCCGGCATCCCTTCGGCACCGGCCAAGGATTTTGCATGCGTTTCACCGTGGCAGTGTATCCCTGGGCCGTGTCCGGCCACCACCGTCGGCATTGTGCCTTCAATTGGGACCGGGCGTCTGTGCATTCCGCCCTGGACCTTGCGCCAATACCCCATGGTCGGCCCAGGACCAGACCAACGGGGTGCAGACAAGGAGCCGGACGCGGCGTAGGATTGGCAATCGCAGCGTCGCGATCTGTCAACGCCGCGAGGGACACAGCTATCAGCCCGTTCAAAAAGGCACCTGATCGCTGGCCCTGGTCTAAACTATGCCGACGCGTGGTGGTTGGTTTCCCTTGGCAGGCTACGCCTTGTCGTCGCCGGCATACCGGGTCCATCACGCGCATGGATCACGCCCGATGAAGAACGCACTGAACGCAGGCATGCAAAGTTTCCTCTTCGTATTCGTCAGCGCTTGGATCGCCTCGGCGGCCCAGGGTGCTTCCCATCCCGCCGCGGGATGGTTGCACTGGCGAGGACCGGACCAGAACGGCACCGCGACCGAGACGGGATTGCCCGAAACGTGGACGCCCGATGGCGAGAACCACCTCTGGAGCATCGCCCTGAAAGGACGGGGCACTGCCGTGATCGCCTCCTATCCCGACTTGAACGAAGACCGCGTCTTCGTCTGGGGCTTTCGCGGCGAAGGGAAGGACGTGGTGGAGATCCTGGCCTGTCTCGACGCGGCCACGGGCGAAACACTTTGGGAAAAGGTCTTCGCCGACTTCATCAGCGACATCATCTACGACCGGTACGCCACCGGCGCTCCAACGGTCGATCCGGCGACGGGACACGTCTACCTGATGACCAGCCCGGGCCTTCTCGTGGCTTTCGACCGCGACGGCCGCCGCCTGTGGGAACGGTCGATGATGGAAGAGTTCGGCCGACTCACCTTCCCCAACGGACGCACGGGGGCCCCGTCGATCGACGGTGACCTGGTGATCATCAACGCCATCACCACGAACTGGGGACGGGAGGGGCCGGCACGCAACCGGTTCTACGCCTTCGACAAGCACAATGGCCGGCACGTCTGGTCCAGCACACCTGGCGTGGGCCCGCCGTTTCTCAGAGACAGTTCTTTCTGCTCGCCCTACTTCGAGCAACGCGGTGACTTGCGGGTCTTCTATGCCGGCACGGGCTGCGGCAACATCGTGTGCGTCAACGCGCTTACCGGCGACCCGCTTTGGCGCTACCAAATGTCGATTGGCGGCGTGAACTCGAGCGTGGTCGTCGAGGGCAACGTCTTGGTGGCGATTCACGGCAAGGAGAACATCGACACCACGGGGCGGGGCCGCATGGTCGGGCTTGATCTGGACAAGGCGTTCGCCGCGGCGGCCAAAACGGATGCACCGGCCGTGATCGACGCGTCGGGCGAAGCATGGCGCGACGACGCGCTGAGCATGTTTACCAGTTCTCCCATCCTGGCCAACGGCCGCGTCTACCAAGTCACGGCCAAGGGCGACCTGGTGTGCATCAACCCCGCCACGGGTCACGTTCACTGGCACAAAAAACTGGGCGCCGACCAGTTGCACGCCTCGCCGCTGTTCGCCGACGGCAAACTCTACGTACCGATGTGGCACGACGGGCTTTACATCCTGCGGCCACGCGACGAAGGCGTGGATGTCCTGTACCAGGCCAAGCCGTCCGGCGCCTGCATCGCGGCCCCCAGCATCCACAACGGCCGCCTTTTTCTCCACACCTCGGAGCGCCTCTATTGCTTCGGAAAACCCCAGCGTTCTGCCTCGCAGGGTCCCCGAGCCACCGTGACCACAACGGTTGAGGCACCGGCCCGCCTGCAGATCGTGCCGCGAGAAGTGCTGCTGCGCCCGGGCGGCAGCATCGATTTCGAGACCGTTGCCATTGACCGTGTGGGCCGCAAGATGCTGACCCCCGGGGCGGGCCGGGTTCCGGCCAAGGCGTTGCAGTGGTCGGCCTTTGTCCCGCCGACCGCCAAAGTCAAGGCCCGCATGGACGCGACCTTCGATGCGACCGGCCAACTTCGCGCCGCATCCGGTGCCGCGGCATCGGCCGGGGCATTTCGGGCCCTCCTGCCACGCCCCGACGGTGCCACGCTAACGGGGACGATACGCGGCCGCATCCTTCCCACACCCCCTTACGTCTACGACTTCGAGGCATTCGCGTTGACGGCCCGGCGTCGCGACGGCACGCCGTTCGCCTACCCTCCCCTCCCGTGGATCGGCGCCCGCCTCAAATGGGAAGTACGTGAACACGCGGGCGGGAAGGTACTGACCAAGACGCTCGACCGATGGCTCTTCCAGCGTTCGACGGTCTTCCTCGGACACGCCGCCGACGCGGGCTACACCGTCTCTGCCGACGTGATGAGCGATGGCGGCCGCCGCGGCATGTCGGATGTCGGCGTGATCAACCAGCGCTACATGATCGTGTTGCGAGGCAACGGCCAGGTACTGGAAATCAATTCCAACATCGACCGCCTCTACGAAAAGACCCCCTTGACCTGGAATCCCAAGACTTGGTACAGCCTGCGCAGCCGCGTCGACGTCCATGACGACGGATCCGGCATGGTGTTGGCCAAGGCATGGCCGCGCGATGTGACGGAACCAGAAGACTGGACCCTGCGGGTTTCCGTCAAGCATGTGCATCGCAACGGTTCCCCGGGGTTGTTCGGTTTTTCTCCAAACATCCGACACGCGGTCTATATCGATAACGTCGAGGTCGCACCGGCGCAATCAATGGCCCTCGACGACGGGCCGGGGCGGGCGGCCACGAGGTATACTGTTCGCCATGATTGAACGGTTCCCGACACGCCACCTTCACCCACCCAACCGCCTGCGTGGCGTCATGCGCCTCATGGCGTGCGGCGTCTGTCTGGCGGTCAACGCGCCCGCTGCGGCCGATGGATGGCCACAGTGGGGTCGCAACGGCAGCAAGAACATGGTCGGCCCCGCACAGGTGGGTCTGCCGACCGATATTTTGGCTGGCCAGATCACCGACGATGACCAAGTCGACATGGCAAAGACGCGCGGCGTGCGCTGGGTCGCCCGGTTGGGTTCCAATTCCTACGGCAACCCCACCGTGGCCGACGGCCGCGTCTACGTCGGGACCAACAACGATGCCCCGCGATCAGCCAAATTCAAGGGCGACCGCAGCAACGTCTATTGCCTTGACCAGCGCAACGGCAAATTGTTGTGGCAATTCTCAGCCCCCAAGCTCGGGGCAGGAAAAGTCAGCGACTGGGAATACCTTGGCATCTGCTCTTCCCCGACGCTTGACGGCGACCGGGTCTATTTCATCACGAACCGCTGCGAGGTGATCTGCCTCGATGTGCACGGCATGGCCAACGGCAACGACGGCCCCTTCACCGATGAAGCAGCCTACGCGGCCGGTCCGGGCAAGCCCCCGATCCAGATGGACTCAGGCGACGCCGACATCGTCTGGGTCTTCGACATGGCCGGCCAATTGGAGGCGTTTCCCCACAACGTGGCCAGCAGTTCGGTACTGGTCGTCGGCGATCGTGTCTACGCCAACACGTCCAACGGTGTCGACTATTCTCACAAGCACATCACTAACCCCAACGCCCCATCGCTGATCGCCCTCGACAAGCGAACGGGCGAGATCGTCGGGGAAGAGCAGGCAGGCATCGCCACACGTATCTACCACGGCAACTGGTCGTCGCCCACACACGCGGTCATTGCGGGGCGCGACCTGATTTTGCTCGGTGCCGGCGACGGATTCTGCTACGCCTTCGACGCCGAAACCCGCAAGGTGACCTCGCCCCGCGGATTCGAGTTCGACGTGCTTCCTGAGGTGTGGCGATTCAATGGCAACCCCCCCACGTACAAGGCGAAAAACGGCCGAACACTGCGATACGGCGCAAAAGCGGGCCCCAGCGAGATCATCGCCACGCCGGTGTTTCATGGAAATCGTGTCTACGTGGCGATCGGACAAGATCCCGAGCACGGCGAAGGCGTGGGGGCATTGAGTTGCATCGATGCCACCCGACGCGGCGACATTTCCGAAAGCGGGCTGATCTGGCGTTACACGGATATTGACCGCACGATCTCCACCGCCTCGATTCACAACGGGCTGGTCTATGTCGCCGACTATTCGGGTATCGTGCACTGCCTCGACGCCGACAGCGGACAACTCCAGTGGACACATGACACGTTCGGACACATCTGGGGCTCGGCGCTGGTCACCGACGGGCGGATCTACGTCGGCAACGAGGACAGCATCCTGACGGTGCTCCGAGTGGGCCGACAGAAAGAGGTGCTGGCCGAAATTGAGTTTACCGGGCCGATCTATAGTTCTCCCGTCGTCGCCAATCGCACGCTATACGTCCAGACCATGACCCATCTCTATGCCATCGGCCAGTGACGTCAAATCCCGCGGCATTACGCTGATCTGGATCGGGGCCCTGGCCCTGCTCTGCCTCCACCAGGATGTCTGGTGGTGGGATGATCAGCGCCTTCTCTTCGGTTTCCTGCCGGTTGGCTTGGGATACCACGCACTGTTTTCGATCTTCGCGGCAAGCCTCTGGGCCATGGCCGTCCGCGTGGCATGGCCAGATCACCTGGAAGATTGGGCCGCCACCCCCGAAAAGACCCACGGCGAAGATGCACCCGCCAAGCCGTGAGAGGACACCCGTTGAACGATATTACTCCGCTCATCGTCGTGGGCGTCTACCTGCTGGTGCTGCTGGGCATCGGCATTGCCAGCAACCTCTTTTTTCGCGGCACGAGCAACGACTATTTCGTAGCAAGCCGGTCGATCGGTCCGTTCATGTTACTCATGAGCGTCTTCGGTACGACGATGACCGCCTTCGCCCTGGTCGGATCAACCGGCAAGGCCTACGCCAGCGGTATTGGTGTGTACGGACTGATGGCCTCCTCGTCGGGCCTGATCCACTCTGCCTGCTTCTTTCTCGTGGGCATGCGCCTCTGGGCCATCGGCAAGCGTTATGGGTACATGACCCAGTGCCAGTTCTTCCGCGCCCGCTTCGATTCAAACGCGATGGGATTCCTCCTCTTTCCCATCCTCGTGGCGTTGATCGTGCCTTACCTGCTCATCGGCCTGCTCGGCGCCGGAGCGGTGATCAAGGGCGTGACGATCAAGATGTTTCCCGACACCTTCGTCGCCACCCACGGTGCAGTACCGCCGTGGCTTACCGGACTGGTGCTGTCCTTGGTCGTGTTGACGTATGTCTTCATCGGTGGTGTCCGAAGCACGGCGTGGGCCAACACGTTTCAGACACTTGTCTTCATGGTCACGGGGCTGATTGCCTTCTTCATGATCTCCCACGCCCTGGGTGGACTGGCCGCCGCGTCGGCGCAGGTGGCCGAACAATCCCCGAAGCACCTGGGACGAGAAGGCATGATCGGCCGGTGGCAGTTCTTCAGCTACGTGTTCGTACCACTGTCCGTAGGCATGTTCCCACACCTGTTCCAGCACTGGTTGACAGCCCGCAGCGCAAGGACTTTTCGTGCCACGCTGATCGCCCACCCGCTGTGCATCATGGTCGTCTGGGTGCCGTGCATCCTGATCGGCATCTGGGCCGTCGGCGCCGGCCTCGAAGCGCCCGGCAACAATCCCAACGCGATCCTGGGTGTGGCGGTCAAGAAACTGGTCCACACCCCCGTGCTTACGGGTTTGCTAACGGCCGGGATTCTGGCCGCCATCATGTCTTCCTTGGACAGCCAGTTCATGTGCCTCGGCACGATGTTCACCACCGACATCGTGGTGCCTCTCCGCGGCAAGCGTCGCCTGTCGGACCGGCAAAAGCTATGGACGGGTCGCGGCTTCGTCCTGGCCATCGTTGCCGTGACCTACGGCGTATCACTGGTCTCGACCTCGCACATCTTCGATCTTGCCGTCTGGTGCTTCAGCGGGTTCGCGGCGCTTTTTCCAATCGTGATCGCCGCGGTCTACTGGCGGCGGGCCACCGCCCCGGCGGTCATGGCCGCCATCATTGTCACCACCATCGCGTGGTGGGTATTGTTCGTTCGGTCAGGTTACGGAGGGGAATACCTCCTGTTCCAATCCTGGTTCGACGGACGGGACGGGATCATGCCGGTGGCGATGCTCACCTTGCTCTGCAGCCTGATCGTGTTCCTTGGTTCGCTGATATCTTCGCCACCGCCCCGAACGACGGTGCAGCGATTCTTTCCCGAATGAGGTCCCGTACCGGTGACTGAAGCCTCAGACCCCCGATCCCCCGCCACGGCTGCGGCGGTCAACGAAGCCCGCGCCACCCTCGATGCGCATCTGCGAGACGTCGTGGCTTGGCATTTCAACGAAACCACCGGAACGCCCTTCTGGATCCGATGGGCACAGACCACAGGGTTCGACGCGCGGGCAAAGATCCAGACCTGCGAAGACCTGTCGCTTCTGCCGCGTTTCGAAGATCAATGGCTGCGAAGTGCCGACCAGGGGCAATGGGTTCCCGCCGCCTACCGCGAAAAACCCTTCAAGGTCTTTGAAACCGGCGGCACCACCGGGATGCCGAAACAGCGACTGAGTTGGGACGATCACCTCGTCGACTACACGGATTTCTCGGCAACGCTGGACCGCCTGCACCCAGGGGCTTTCCCGCACGGGGCGGCATGGCTGATGCTCGGGCCCACCGGTCCTCGCCGTCTTCGCTTGGCCGTGGAACACCTGGCCAACCTGCGGGGCGGGGCCTGCTACTTCGTGGACCTCGATCCGCGGTGGGTGAAGAAGGCGATCGCCGACCAACAGGCCCATGTGGCTCGGCAGTACATGGAGCATGTCATCGATCAGGCGGCCACGATCTTGCGCCACCGTGACATCGGCTGCCTCTTTGCGACCCCGCGGCTGCTGGAGGCGTTGTCCGAGCGGATTTCCGTGCCCGATGCCGGCATCCGCGCAGTGTTCTGCGGCGGCACCTCGATGACGCCACAGGTGATCCGTTTCCTGGCCGAGGAAGTCCTCGAACACCGCGCCACGCTGGTGCCGACGTACGGCAACACGCTGATGGGGTTGGCAATCGCCCAGCCGGTCGACGCCGCATCGCAATACGCGCTGACCTACCACGCCCCACAACCACGGGCCGTGCTACGGGTCACCGACCCGGACGACCCTGATCGCGGCGTCGAGCTCGGGCAGTGGGGCCGCGTCGAACTGACGACGCTGACCCACGAATTCTTCATGCCGCGGTTCCTCGAACGGGACGAGGCGGTGCGGCGGCCGCCCTGCGCTGCCTTCCCCTGGGACGGCGTCGGTAACGTGAGACCCTTTCGATCGGAACAGCAGCAGACGGTCGAAGGTGTCTATTGACGGCCGCGGCAGAACATGCCGAGCCAATACGCAGATCGCGGCGGGACGGCAACTCAGACACAATCGAATGGAAGCGATCAACCCCTCGCGTTGCAGATTCGGATTGATGCCCTGCGGCAGGTGAAACGCCGCAAGAGCCACCAGCCGTCGGTCGCCCGGGCCCGAGCGACCCCATTGCCAGACCATGTCGACCAGCCGCCCCGCCGAGGCATCGGCCGGTTTCCCATTGCCTCACGTGACCAGGATTCGCAGCTGTGTGAGCGTTCCCCACCGGGTCATCACGATCAACACCATTGCCACCAACGGGAGAAAGCCGGGAACGATGACGATTCGGCGATCTGGGTGATCGGCTGATCGACCCCCGGCGGCGGGGGCAAAAAAGTTTTCCAGGTACCCCCACATCGTCAGGCGACTGGATACAATGTCATTGACATTCCATCGCACTGCGTAAAACTCCCGCCGGGGGCGTCCGCAGCAAGCTCATAACTTAGGGTGGACGACATGGAAAAGTGCTATCGTTCAGGTGAACAGGCTTACATCAATGGTCGCCAGGTGCTGGTCTTGCGGCAGGTACTGTTCAATCGGCCAGCCTACCGGGTCCGCGCCGTGCGTGACCAGTCCCGTTCTCCCTGCGAGGAATGGGTGGTCGACGGCCTCTATCTCAGCGATGACCCATCGCACCGCGTCGGCCTCGTCGCCATGGCCCCCACGAAGAACGACATGGGCACTCACGCCGCCTAGTGGCGGCTGCCTGCTCGGCGGCCGTTTCCACGGCGGCGAACGGCCCGCGACATCTTCACGGTTGCATCGTGTCGGAAATCGGCGACCCATCCAAGCCGCGAACGGCTGTGGCGGCTTGATCGTGCCGCGTTGTCGCCATCGCCACCAGGACCCAGGCCACGGCGGCCTCTGACGCCGTCGGCCCGATGGCGTCGCGTAACATCACCTGCGTGACCTCGGGTAGCGCGAGCCTGGCCGCCATGGCTCCGAGCCGATCGCCGCTGCCGCTGATGACGATCTGGGAACAGGTGCGTCCGGCAGTCACCCGACCGATGGCGTCGGCGATGCGGCCCGTCCACCGCGATGCAAAACATCTGGCCAGCGACTTGGCGTCGTCGACGCTTAGCACCTCGAGATCAGCGCCGATCATGCGGAGCAGACGACGGGCCGAAGCAGTCACCGTCAACGGCCGTCCGTCGCACGCCGACGTCTGCTCCGGCTGCTCCGGCCAATGCCCCGCCAAGAGGAACACGTCTTGGGTGGTGGCAAAGTGTTCGGCCATCACGGCGTATCGCCGCCCTCGCCAAGTCACCTCTGGCCCCAGCGCCATGCACGGGGTGCGTTCGCCGCCTAGGTAGACCAGCTCGCCGGTCGCAAGGCGGTCGGTATCGTCACTGCCTCGAGCAACGACCACGCCATTTTGCAACGGAATCACATCGGTCGTCGTGGAGCCGACGTCCAGCATCAGGTTGAGCCCCACGGGGTATTGCTGCGCTACCCAGGTGGCCAACGCATGCCAGTTCGCCGCCGCGCACTGCGCAGGATCCGCCCGAGCATCCTCCGGCGTCACGAACCGGCCTCGTAACGACCAGACGACCACGGCACGGTCGCCAGCGCACTGCTGCACGCACTCGGTGATATGGCGAACGCCGTCGCGTCGGGAGGCATAGCAGTCGCACAGTTCACCTGTCATGGTCAGGGCGATCCGATCGAAGCCGGGCATCGCCGCCAGGAGACTGTCCAACTGCGTGCCAAGCGCGTCGGGATACTGCCACAGCGCAAACGGTTCACATCGGGCGATTCCGTCGTCGTGTGCAAGCTTCAGATTGGCGCCGCCGACGTCGAGCCCGACGGTGGGGATAGGGGCCACGATGCCTCCCGAGTACGGGAACCTTGCCGTCGCCGACCGCGTCCGAGTATCGCTTATGTCGATCGGCTCGACCACTGATGCAGGAAACGCCACTGCGGAAACGTCAGCACGGCACTCGTTTTCGTCCGGCCGCCAGCCATATCGACGCCATGCGGGCACGGTCCGCCGGCGACAGTGCCGCAAACGAGAGCGTACAACGCGGGTTGATCTCGATCACCATGTCCTGCTCGGGGTGCGGTGCGAGCAGGATATCGACGCCCAGAATGCCGTGCAGCCCGGGAACCGACGCCACGGCCAGGGTGGCCAACCGCTGGGCTCTTTCGCGCAGGCCGCTGTCGTCCATGGCGGCGCCACCGCGATAAATCAGTTGAAGCGGCCCGTCACCCACCGCCTCCACTCGCTGCCTCCGACAGATCAACGGCCGTACCGTGTGATTCTGGACAAGCAGACTGACACCGACGCTGAGTCCATTTGGCCAATGGCAGCAGGGTTGGACGATCGCCGCTGACCCGCCCCCGCCCAAACCACGCCATTCCTCGGCATCCCGGCAGACGTAGGTCTGCTGGCAGCCCGCGCCGTCACGCGGCTTGACGACGACGGGGAATCGCGCAGGGGGAAGGGCATCAAGAACCGGTGGCGTCGGAACACCGAATCGCAGGAAATGCGCAGCCAGAGCCACCTTGTCAGCACACAGTCGAATCGCGTCGATGTCGCTACCCAGCGAGATCGCACCCAGGACATCGAGTCGCCGGGCCCAGTCCGCCAGAATGCCCTCTGTCTCCGGTGCAATGACCAGCACGCCGTCCACGGACCGAGACAACCTGTTGAAGTGGTGCGCTAGGTGGGAGGCGGACTCGATCACGACCGGGACAACCTCGGAGCAAACTGCGGCGCTGCGTGCATCGAGGGTCATGACAACGTCGGCACCGGCCGCACGAGCCGTGGAAACAGCAGCTTCGAGCATCGACGTGCCCTGCTCCACCCACTCGGGCGGCCGTTGGCCGCCGGCCATGCCCCCACCGCAAACGTGCTCGAAAATGAATATTTTCATGCGGAAACCGGACCGTCCTCACGCAAATCTTTCTCTGTTCCGTCGAGACCGCGGCCGACGACGACCCCCTTCGGCCCTTCCTCAAGACTGGCACCCTTGATGTCTGGATCGTGGGCAAACAGCACCGGGCACCCTGTCCCCACGGCCTCGCCCAAGGTCCGGAGTTTGGCGCGACGCACGTCCAGGGGAAACAGATCGAACGCCATCGACCACATGGTGGGCAGGTGTGCGGAAGTCGGGCATAGATCCGACAGGTACAGGACCGGCCGTTCCCCCTCGCCGAGGGCAATGAGTTGGTGTCCCCGCGTATGTCCCCCGATCAGCCGACACCACACGCCGGGCATCACTTCCGTATCGCCATCGAGCAGGTCCACAAGGCCCGCGTCGTCCAGCGGCGTGTAGTCATCGGGCAGAAACTGCCCGCCGAACTCCGGCGCACCGCTGGTGGCATCTTCCCAGTCACGTCGCTGAACCAGGTGTCGGGCCTTCGGGAAGACTGGTTCAAGTTTCCCGCCGATGCCCTGCCGCGTACATCCCCCTGCGTGATCAAAGTGCAGGTGGGTGAGGATGACCGTATCGATGTCCTCGGGGACGACACCCACCGCCGCGAGGTTCCTGAGCAAGGGCTCGCCTTCCTCGAAGGCGAAACGGCTGCGGTAGCGGTCCGTCCCCTTGCCCCCGTATCCCGTGTCGACCACGGCGCAACGGTCGCCGCTTCGAATCAGCAGACAGTTGGTATCGAGGGAAATCCGATTTTCATCATCCGGCGTCACCGTCCGCGACCAGAGCGAACGAGGCACGACGCCGAACATGGCCCCACCATCTATTCGTAGACAACCGCCGCTGACAATAGCAACGTGCAGATCGTCGATCATCCAATCCATGGTTCCATCGCTTTCGTGTTGTAGGGTGGGGCCGCCCACCGCGGCCGAAGGGCCCGAGATTCCTTGCGGCGAGGATCATATCGATTTGAGTGACGCGGAGACTGCCTTCGCCGCGGTCGGCAGGGTTTCGGACCAGTCGACCGGGCACGGGAGGCGGCCGGTCCACAACGCCGCGTACAGCGCAGCCACAACGAGGTCCGCGCTGGTGCCGGGGTTGCGCCGGTGTCCGTCTTGGCGTAGCCACGCATCCAACGTCGCCATGGCCCGCTGGGCCGCGGCGGTATCGGGCCAGCCAGCGTCGAGCACCTCCTTGGCGCGTCGTTGCGCCTCTTGCGCAACCGCAGCTCCGCACTTCCGCGCGATGAGACTGTCGGCCTCGGCGGCCATCTGCTCGAGATGCAACGTCACGATGGTCTGGTCCAAGGGCGACCCCAACGCTTCGAGGCGAGGAACCAGGTTCTCGAGAACGCGTGCGAAACCCGTCACGTACTGGCGGGCCACCGTGTCGCGATCTGCCACCAACGCCATGGCCGCCAATAACGAAGTCGGGGGCACGGACGAGACGTCTGCCTCATCGACCCGGCCCAATCCGCCAGGCCTCGCACGACGTATGGCGGCATAGGCGTCGGAGGCATCCTGCGCGGTCATGCCTTGGAGCACGCCTTCGACGCCACGGGCAAGATCCTCGCCATCGCGCACGGCACACAGCGGCACAAGAAGCAGGAGCATGCCAAGATTCGTATTCGACCCCACCACGGCTCGCGTGGCAGTGACCGCATCCAGCAAGGTGCGGCCCACGCCCCGCTGGGGAGCACGCTCCAAGACCCGGCTTACCGCCTCGGCGCTGACCACGAAATCGACCCACGTCAGGTCGTCGAACGGTGCGGCCGGATGAACGTTTCCGGCCTTCGGCGCCAAAACTTCGAAAACACAGGCCGCGTGGACGGAATCGCCACGCCGCCCTCGGCACGGTGTATTACCGTTCAACACGGCACCCCGCCTTCACCCGTCCGAGATGCTCCAGCACCCGACGGGTTACGTCCATGTCACAGGCCTTGGCCAAGGTTCGCCACCCCGGCATCGCATTGACCTCGAGCACGCACGGCGATCCTTTCGCGGTGACCACGACGTCGACCCCCGCGATTTCCGCCCCGCACGCGTGGGCTGCCGTACGGGCGGCCGCCACGACATCGGCGGCGACATCGGCGGCGGTCATCCGGGTGCCCCTGGCCGCGTTACGCGGCCAGGCATCGGGCGACTTGCGGACGGCGGCGACCAGTGCATCGCCCAGCATCAGGAGCCGCAACTCCTCGCCGTCACCGACGTACTGCTGCACGTACGCGATCTGTCCCATTCGCTCCAGTTGCGCAAAGGCTCGCTGGGCCATGACCCGGTCAGTAATACGCGCCACGCCGAACCCCTGGGATCCGAACATCGGCTTGACAACCACGTCGCCCCCCAACGACTCGAAGGCACGAAGCGCGGCGTCATAACACTGGCATACGAACGTCTCCGGCGTTGCCACAGCGGCGGCTCGCACCATTGCCAAGGCACGGTATTTGTCGACGCAGATCTCCACGCAGGACGGGGCATTCACGACCGTGGTGCCCATCGCCTCAAGGCGATGCAGGGCGTCCATGCGAAAAAAGACCTGCTCAAACGTCGGTACCCGCATCGTCCGAAGCAGTACGACATCGGCATCGCTGATCACCACGCCGTCGGCCGTTACCGTTTCGCCCGAAGGCCCGAGCGAGGCGGCAAGGTCGGCCCAGCGCACGACCGACAACTCCACACCAAGGTCCAGCGCCGCCCGAACCAGGTCCGCGGCAAGCCATCCCTCTTTCTCAATCAGTGCAACAACATTCATCGGCAGGATCAACCGGTGAAGGAGGCCAGCAGAATCTCGTGGTCAAAACGCCCCGCGTGCCACGACGTGCCGGTCTCGACATTCTGCATCGTCACCGCGGCCGGGCTGAACAAATGGGGATCGATCTTGTAGAAGTCGTGGTCATACCTCGCGAAGATCTCGGCAAACGGCGCCCCGTAGTCGGACGAAAACGACGCGGGAAGACGTTCCACCACGGCTTCCACCGACGGATCGTCACCGCGTACATAAAGCGTGCACGACGCGCCGTAGAGCACGGCATCGTTGGTCCGGCCGATCGCAGCCATGTCATCCTTCGCCACCGGGGGGACCGGTGCGCTGCCGTATCCCGCCACGATACGGTGGAGATCGAAATCCATTTCATGCAACTTGTGCAGCGCCGTTTCGACCGAGCGGGCCACGACCTGTACGCCCCCGGCAATGCTCGCGGTCGGGGCCACCAGCAGGCGAAGCGATTCGGCCTCTACCCCGCACGCCTCGGTGATGCGACCCACGACGGCGGCGGTTGGCAGCGACGACGTTTCCAGCACCCCTACGGCGCATGATGGTTCCTCCGTTCCCCCGATCGTCTCGAACAACGCTTCGGTGGCCGCAGCCGCACGCATCGGACCGGACCCCATCGCGAAGTAGTCGTCCACGCTGATTCGCCATCCGGCGTACTGGGAAGCCATACACGCCTCGACCGGTCGCGCGGTGTGCACGGCGACCACGGGCAGGGCCATCGCCTTTACCGCACCTGGCACGATGTCGATCTGCATGAGATCGGCAGTGCAGATACGGGCGAGCATCAGACCGGCAGACAATCCACCGGAACAGCCGATGCCCGCATCCACGACGGTGGCCCCTTGCACCCGGTGCACGGCGACCCCGTACGCTGCCGGATCCACAAGGCATTCGTCACAGGCTAGCCAAGCACGCTGGTTCAAAGACATGGGGGGATTTTCGACGGCAGGCTTCCACGTCCCGGAATCGGGTTCCGACATGATACCACTGGCGCTGGATCGGCCGCATGCCCGAACCCCTGCTCCCGCCGCGACGACGAACAGCAAGACAACAACGCCCAAATCCTTGACGTTCCAAACCACGCCGCCTAGGCTCTGGCCGACAATGTCACCGAATACGGAACAATTCGTACTGATTCCGGGGCGGACCAGCACTCAGGGCACGACGCTGAACGAAGGCAAGTCGACCGCCGGTTACCAGCAGGAGACCGGCACGCTGCTGATGGCCGAAAACGATATGACGCGGGTCGGCCTCGCGGAGGGCCAGCATGTCCGCCTCACCAGTGCACAGGGCAGCGTGGAGGTGCCTTGCCGAAAGGGCCGCAAGGGCGAACTGCCCGACGGCGTCCTCTTCATTGCCTACGGCCCGACCTCCAGCGTGCTGATGGGTGGCGATACGCACGGCACCGGAATGCCCGACAGCAAGGGCCTCGACGTCACGCTCGAGCCCCTCGACGCGGTCACCGAGCATGTCGCAGAGAAAAAGGCCAAGAGGGGCAAGACCGACGCCGCGGGGACCGAAGGCGAACCGATCACCACCACGGTCGAAAACGCCACGTGCACGTTCTGCGGATGCGTCTGCGACGACATGGTGCTGACTGTCGAAAACGATCACATCACCAAGGCCAAGAACGCCTGTATCCTCGGCAAGGCTTGGTTCCTGAACCATGACGCCGACGAGACCCAGCCCACCGCCGTGGTGGAAGGCCGGCCAGCCTCGCTGGAGCAAGGCGCGGCCCGCGCCGCCGAGATCCTCGCCGCCGCGCGTTACCCGATCATGTACGGCCTGTCGGATACCACATGCGAGGCCCAGCGCGTGGCCTTGGCCATCGCCGATCGCGTGGGCGCCTGCGTGGACACGACCACGTCAGTCTGCCACGGACCCTCGGGCATGGCGTTCCAGGGCGTCGGTGAAACAACCTGTTCGCTCGGCGAAGTGAAGAATCGCGCCGACTTGGTGATCTTCTGGGGATCGAACCCCGCCGATTCGCATCCACGACACTTCACACGCTACTCGCTGATGCCCAAGGGACGATTCGTGCCACGGGGCCGGAAGGATCGCACCGTCGTACTCGTGGACGTGCGGAAAACAAAAAGCGCGGCCGCGGCGGACATCTTCGTGCCGATCAAGCCGCGCAAGGATTTCGAAACGTTGTGGGCCTTGCGCGCAATGGTCAACGGCGTACGACTGGACGCCGGCCCATTGGAGGAAGAAACCGGGATCTCGATGGAGGTGTTCGAAGACCTCGTGCAGCGCATGAAATCCTGTAAATTCGGTGTGCTTTTCTTCGGCATGGGCCTGACCATGACCCGAGGCAAGCACCTCAATGCCGAGGCCGCCCTCACCCTGGCCCGCGACCTGAACCAGTACACACGGTTTACGGCCAAGCCGATGCGCGGCCACGGGAACGTCACCGGCGCCGACAACGTCGTCTCGTGGACCACGGGCTATCCGTTCGGCGTCTCCCTGGGCCGAGGTTATCCCCGTTTCAATCCAGGTGAATTCACCACCGTCGACACGCTGACCCGGCGAGAGGCCGACGCCGCGATCATCATCGCAGCCGATCCGGCCTCCAATTTCCCCGACCCTGCCCGCGAGTACCTCAAGACCATTCCAAGCATCGTCCTCGACCCCAAACCGAGCATGACCGCCCGGCAAGCCACCGTGCGGTTCACGACGTGCACCTACGGCATCAACACCGCCGGTACCGTGTACCGGATGGACGATGTGCCCATTCCCTTGCGTCCTGCCTTCGACTCCCCGTTTCCCTCCGACCAAACCGTGCTCGAGGCGATCGAAGCGAACCTGGCCGGCATCGCGGCGGAACCAACCCGCGCGGCGGTTTAACGCCGTACCGGGTCCCGGACAACCGCCGGGATCCTTTTCGGAACTGCAGGACGATGCCGCATCTTCGAATTACCGGTGGAGCGATCTACGACCCGCGTCACTCCGTGGACGGTGAGGTCCGCGATCTTTGGATCGAAGGCGACAAGATCGTGGCGGCCCCAAGCGCCGCCGATGCGCGGGCCGACGCCACGCTGGATGCTACCGGGCTGGTCATCATGCCGGGCGGCGTCGACATGCATTGCCACATTGCCGGCCCGAAGGTGAACGTGGCCCGCAAGATGCGGCCCGAGGACAAACGGCTCGCCACGCCGATCCACCGAACGTGCCACACGCGTTCCGGCACCTGCGGCAGCGTTCCCAGCACCTTCGCCACGGGATACCTTTACGCCGGGATGGGCTACACGACCGCATTCGATGCCGCCATCCCTCCGCTGTTCGCCCGTCACGCGCACGAAGAATTGCACGACACCCCCGTACTGGACAAGGGAATGTTCGTGCTCGTGGGAAACAACCACTACTGCATGCAGCAGATTCATGCAGGCGAACGCGATCGATTCAAGGCCTACCTCGGCTGGTTGCTCGGCTCCACGAAGGCCTACGCCCTGAAACTGGTCAACCCAGGCGGCGTCGAGGTCTGGAAGCAAGGCCACGGCGACGTGGCCTCCGTCGACGATACCGTGCAAGGATTCGACGTTACGCCCCGACAGATCATCGCCGAAACCGCCCGGGCCGCGCAGGAGATGGGGCTTCCCCACGCCGTACACGTCCATTGCAACAACCTGGGCATCCCGGGCAACTGGACCACCACGCTGGAAACGATGCAAGCCGCCCAGGGCCACCGGGCGCACCTTACCCATATTCAATTTCATAGTTACGGTGGAGACCCCAACGACACATCGCAGTTCGGCACCGAGGTACAACCCCTGGCCCGCTACGTCAACGACCACGACAACATCACCGTGGACGTGGGTCAGGTTCTCTTCGGCGACACCACTTCGCTCACCGGTGACGGTCCGCTGGGGTACTACCTGCACCGCCTCACCGGAAACAAGTGGTTCAGCGGCGACAGCGAGATGGAGGAAGGCTGCGGCATCGTCCCGATCACGTACAAGGACAAGAGTTTCGTCCACGCCATGCAATGGGCCATCGGGCTCGAATGGTTTCTCAGCGTGGATGACCCGTGGCGCGTCGTGCTAAGCACCGACCATCCCAATGGCGGCAACTTCCAGGCCTATCCGGAGGTCGTCAGCCTCCTCATGAGCAGTGCGTTGCGCCGCGAGATGCTGCAGCGTGTGCATCCACGCGTGCGGCGGCGAAGTCCGCTGTTCGACATGGAACGTGAATATTCACTCTACGAAATAGCCATCATTACCCGGGCTGGCCCCGCCCGCATTCTCGGCTTGGACCGAAAGGGTCATCTCGGGCCCGGTGCCGATGCCGACATCACGCTCTACCAACCGGACGACGATCGCCGGCGCATGTTCCAGTT
>Ga0310342_100000681_pt1 | contig 19752 bp, 22 predicted proteins | sample S15DNA20500_MG_FD_206155 | JGI IMG/M metagenome (GOLD analysis project Ga0310342, IMG submission 206155) | Marine microbial communities from station ALOHA, North Pacific Subtropical Gyre - S1503-DNA-20-500_MG | ecosystem: Environmental > Aquatic > Marine > Oceanic | place: Pacific Ocean: North...
ATTGAGCAACTAAATCCAGAAGAAAATCCAAGAGTAGGAATTGAAACATCACCAGAACTGCCATCTATAATAATTCTATTATTTGTTCCTAGTGTAGTTCCTTGACTAAGCACCCAATCATCATTCGTTGTACTATTGTCTATTCCAGCAACATATTTAATTACACTATCAACTAGATAGGTAATCTTTACATCGTTACCACTAACAGCACTTAAATTAAAGTTGCCACCAGTAACATCAAAAGTATTAGAAGATATCTGGTTAACATAAGTTGCAGAAGGAGATATTGATATAGCCATAAATTACCAACCCCTAACTGATAGTGTAGTACTTGGCATGGTAACATTTCCTGATGTTACATACGCATGAATTGCACTAATCTCTATTTCTTCTTCAGATAGCCACCAACTTTGACCATCCTCTAGGGAAAGATCAAAATTAGTAGGTGGAGTTCCAGTTAATGCTTCATTAAATTTAAAGTATGCTCTACCACCTGTATCATTATGAATGGTTACAATTGTTACAGGTGAGGCAAATGTTAAAGCAGAACTTGTATTCTGTGTAATATTGCCAGTTGTGGCAACACTTGAACCAGTTTTAATAGCCAAACCAGACCTCCTTTCAAAAGTTATATACCAGTATATTATAAGATTTTCTGATGGGGCTTTTGTAACATCAAGGTTTACTCTAGCCCACATGGTGCTATCAGTAGCTGTTCCAGTAAATAAACCTGCTTCTTTAACATTTACGTTAGACCCTCCAGTAGTAATTTCAGTAGTACCAAATGAAACAATGAAACGAGCAGTCCATTGACTAAACACAGAAGCAGAACTTACTGCCTTTCCATATGATGATCCTGTATAAGCAAGAGGAGTTTGAAGGGTTAAGTCTCCACCTGCGACAGGATTAGTTCCAGTTCCTACCATAATATAAGAAGGTGGTGTAATAGAAGCTCCTGTTAACATGCTTGCTAAACTTGCTCTAGCTGAATCAACTACAGCATTCTGTTTCCCAAAGGGTAATACTCTTCTAATAAAACTTGGAATCCACCTCAACCACCATTGAGAACCCATTCCCTCTCCACGCCTTTTTACCTTACCGTTCTCATCGGTAATTTCCCAATGAACATATCCTTTAGTTGCAAAAGGGTCTATAAAGTTATTTCGTGTATTCATGAATAAAATCCTGTAAATCCCCATCGAACTGCAACGTTAACTGTTCCAGTAGCGGCTTCATCTGATACTCCACCGCTACCCCATATATATGTAAATCCTGTAATATCTGGTTGCCTAACTTTCATTGAATCAATTAAAGACAAATCTCTTCTTAAATGCTGTGAGTTATTAATAGGTGTATTTGGATTAGACGGTGTAGATGCAAATGTTTCTGCATACAGGTTAGCTATTAACGTTGCTAAAGTATTTGCATCATTAATGTTATTTTGATTTGACATTAGAGTCTTAAACCTCTAGGTATATTTGAAAAATTTATTTGTGTCTCAAATATATTATCGTTTAAAGTTGGATCATCAGCAGGGGTTACAATAGTTTTTGATGCACTAATAACCCACATCGTTTCATCTATACCTTCTTGATCCCAAACAAGGTTAAACATTTGTCCTGCTTTCCAACCTTTTGTTAAGGATGAAAATGATCCCCTTCTAAGTATCTTGCTTTTTCTATCAAGTAGCATTTCAACAATTTCATCTAGTCCTTCTATTCCAGTAACAGCTATTTCAGAACCTTTTGAAAATACAAATTCATGAACACCATCTCCACCTGTTGCTAGTGCAAGGTCAGATATCCTATTAACATCCAATCCTTCATGTTCGTTTATCTTCTCATAGTTATATGTAACATCAAACTTATCACCTGTTTGTAATGTATCAGGAATAAATCTTACATAACTATTTTTAGTACCTTGCTTACCAACATATATAAAACAAGTATTTCCATCATCAGGAGTAATGTCATCTACTTCTCTAGATATCCCATCTAAACTTTGATCAAGAACAGTTATAACCCCACCTCGATCTCTTCTAACATTTGTAATATCTAATTCAGAAAAAGGTCTTTCTTTTAAGTTAAATCTAAAACCTTTAATAGCTTGATTTGCAGTAATTCCAGTTTCCCCAACACCACCATCTGGGGGTGCTTCATCAGTAGTTACATTAGGACTTCTTACAATTGCATCTTTAATAATAGCTTTAGTTCCTATGCCTTCCATAGATTCTTCAAAATTAAGGTCATAGTAATTACTAAAATTAGTTTCTACATGAAGTGCAAAGTTACCATTAACGATAGGTAAGAAGTCTGACCATACTGTAGTTGATGGTCTAAATACTAACCTCTTATCAAAATCTATCCACCATACATATCCTGTACGTTGTGCTAGGTTAGTAATAGCTTGAGATGGAGGTATACGTTGAAAAATTTGCTGTCGAACTTCTGGGCCAATTTGTATGGCGTAAGTTATTCCATCATCTAATGTGGCATCTACATTGTTGTAGAAAGAGTTATAGTAGTAATCACCAACAGGGTTATCCCCAATTGAAGCTGCTCTCAAATCATAAAGTATATCTTCAATCATTCCATGAGAGTTTTTATCTCCACTAGAAACAGCATTTGGTGCATAGACTTTATTTAGGTATCTACGATTTAACATAATCGTATAATCACTAGCAGTACACCTGTACTCAGTAATTTTATTACCTTCTCCTATAACTCTTTCTATTTCAGTAATAATTCCAGCAAATACTTTAGTTGAGCCATCTGTAATAATAATTTCATTACCAACAGAAGGAGTTGATGTTTGAAATCGAACTGTAAAAGTACAGCTATCAGCGGCTGACTCCATGCTGTCTTGTATAGATACAGATTGATAATCTATATAAGGAGTACGGTCTATTCCTGCAATAGTAAAACTAATTGCCACTATAAAGCTCCAACACTTGAATCATTGATAGTAGTAATTTGATTAACAATATTAGACGTTACAGTTTTTGCGGTTCGCTCATCCATATTGCCTTCTACGTTAATATTAATATTATAATTTCCACCATGCCTAAATAATCCCCCTTCACCCTCGCCACTAAAGCCTTGTGATATTGCAGGAATGATTGTAGACAAGTTATTTAAACTTTCCAGATAATTAGTTAAGGATTGAGGATCATCTAGATTTTCTTTTAAATCCTCATGAGCAGTAATGATATCCATTGTCCTGTCATATATATCCTCATACTTTCTTTCTAATTTGGGTAACCCTCCTGTTCTAGCACTCATTTTTGCAGCATTAGAAACTTTCTGTATTTCAAGAATATATTGATTTGACTCAAGGGCTTCTTTAGTAGTTTTTTGAAAGTTCTTTATATTAAGATCAACTACTCCACCTTCACCGATAGACGATGAATCTATCTCTCCAAAAGCAGAATTAATACTATCTACCCCTGTTTTAAACCAACCAGTTTCCCCACTTGCCTCTGTAATCTTATCTTTAATTCTATCTATATCATTTGACCATAATGCCCACTTTCCCCCCTCTTTTTCCCTATTAGAAATATCTGTATAAAAAGCATCTAAATCCACATCTCTTAATACATCCGGCCATACGTTTCCTAATTCTTCCCATTCTTTTTTAATATCTCTTACTGTAATTAATCCTGTTCCTGCAATATCATTCAAAATGTTAAGGGCGGCTCCCCCTCTTTCCTTTAACTCTTCCATACTCATTTGAACACCATTAAAAGCAGGTATTCCACTATCAGCAAAATTAACGGTTGCGTCAGTTGATCCCTTAATAGCTTCTTCAAATTCCTGTCCAGTTGCTCTTGCAATTAAGAATGTATCTAGGGCAACTCGTAAGGCATCTGTTGTGGGTTCAATACCTTTAGCTCTTAATGCTTGTTGTGCAATTACAAGAGCATCGGTTGCATGTTTTGCATCATCTTCCTCTAGGTTTAGCCTACTAACAATTCCTGCTGCTCGCTCTCTTGCTAAGTCTATAGACTCCATTGAACGTGTAACTATAAAAAAGCTATTGCCTAACTCTTTCATCTTTTTACGTTCATCAAGTAATTTCTTAACCCACTTAAATGCTAGTCCACCACCAACAGCCAAAGCTGCTACACCCAATGTAACTGGAAGCAAGGCAGAGAATTGTAAGAAGATTAATGAGAATGCCAGTCCCATAACATCCCCATTCATAGCACTTAATCCAAGCATAGAACCTTGAGCAGCAGCTCCAAATCCACGTACTGCATTTTGTGTTCCTATCGTTGACCCTTTCATAAAAGTCATACGATTGTTTAACTTTGCTGTTTCCGCTTCAAGTTCTTTCATTTTTGCTTGTTGTTGATTTAATGAAGCGATAGTTTCTTTACTTAATACAATCCTTGCTCGTTCAGTACCAATTAATCTTTCAAGTTCAATTCTAAGTTTAAAAACAGCAGAAGCATTTATTCCAGAGTTAACTCCTAACTCTCTCTGCTTTCGAGACATATCAGTAGATTGTTGTATTAATCTCTGTGCAGTTGTCGAAAGTTTTTGTTCTTCTGTTTGCTGTCTTTTTCTTTCAACTGTGGCTTGTCTCTCTGTCTCTGTTCTCCTTGCTGTTGCTTCTCTTGCTCTTTGTTCTTGGGCTGTTTGTTCAGCTAATTGTTGGACACGTTTTTCTTCTTCTGCTGCTTTCTTTTTTAATTCTTCAGCAGCTTCTCTATCTGCTTGTTTTTTTTCTTCTATAGTCTGAATTAATTTTTGTTCAGCTATGATTTCTTTATCTACTTCAGCGGCGGCTCCCCTTGCAACAGTTCCTGCTTCACCTGTAGTTAAACTACGAGGAGGTTCTTCTTCTGTTCCCCCTGTAGGCTCAAGATGTGCAAATCCTTCTGGGTCTGACTCATATAAAGCCTGTGCTTCAAGTTCAGCAGTTTCTGATAATCTTCTTTGTGCCTCAACCTTTTCAAATCCTCTTCCTTTACCAGTAGTTGCTGAACCTTTACGCAATTCAGCAAGTAATTCTCTATACTCAGTTTTGAGTCTTTCAAATGACTGTATAGCCTGAGAAGCATCAACATTAACTTCTATGTTAGTACCACCACCAGATGTACTCATTTAAAATCCTTATTGCGGTCTTTTTGTGAATCTACCTGTACTTGGATCACGATAAGATATTTGTGTTCCCCAAGATCGCTTATATGTTTCTCTAGCTGGGGCAATTGAACGAAGTATTTGATTGGTAAATCCTGTTTTGAAATAATGCTCAACAACCCTATTGACTGACTGAATTAATTTTTTTGTAGGTGACCTTAAGTCTCCTGATAAAAGATTATTCCCAACAAAAGGAGGGTTGGCAGGTTGTGCTCCAATACTCGCTATAGTATTCATCATTGCATATAAAGCAGATTTATCTCCAACATCACTAAAGGGATCATCTCCAATCCACCCTTTCCATTGCATCCATTCTGCTATTCCCTGTGCAAACGTACCTAATTCAGTATGTGATTCTGTAAATTCACCACGCTCTTCTATCCATAGTTTAGGACTCTGACCATATTTTTTATAGTCCATTGGGGCTTGTGATTTTAAAGAGTTAATAGCAGTCTGATTTCCTGATTTCGCAGAATAACCTAAGAAGTTTGGAGATGCTGTACTAGGATCAATAGAAGAAACATTAATAGGAGATGTTCCTTTAGAAAGATAATAAACCTTACTGAATGGTTCTCCAGAGTTTGCAGTTGCTCCACCATTATCTCTCCAGACGATCCTAACAAACGCTTTGTCTGCGGATATTGACCATCCAGTCTCTATTGCATCACCAATACCCCCTGTTGTACGAATTGATCTATTACCACCTAATCCGCTAAAACCTTTTTTCTGAGGTTTATTGTAAGCATCACGTAAGATACGTTGTATCTCTAAAACAATATCAGCACCTACGTCATCCATATGATCTGATAAAGCAACAGATGCTTGATCAAGGAAGTTTGCAGTCCTGTCAGTTATTACTACATTAACGCCTAATTGTGCTGATGGCATTATCTACGTCTTCTACTCCTAGAACTATTTGTTCTATTTGTCTCTGCTCTTGCCCTTTGGTTAGATACTCTTTCTCTAGCGTTCTTTGCTACAACCCATTCTCTCATCCTCATAACATCCCAAAGTGTTGCATTTTCTCTAACATCCCACGGGGTAGTATTTAATTGTTCAGCAAGGGATATGTCCCACATCTCAGGTGGAATCCCTTGTCCTCCTTTAGAGGATGTCATTGACGCTATGAGGTTTCTTCTAAATCCGCTGTATCTGGGACATTACCATAAACATCGGATGACATTCTCCCAATAATATAGTTAACGTATGTATTAGGTAATTTCCCTACACTTTGAATATCCTGAGAAGGAACAGGCATAGCTGGGCCTCCTTCCTCTTCTGGAATATTCCATTCTATAATCATTCTTTCCATCATTTGCTCTACATATGCAGAATCATCTTTGTCTTCATCTCTATCTTCACCAAATATATTTCTCACATCTGCATACTTCATTCCTTGCAATAGACGTATATCTACCCAAAATTCAGGTGCATCTAATTCGTCTAATGTAATACGAATCTTAGATTTTGGTAATGGCATTGACCGATTCCTCTCTCGTTGTTTTAACCATAAAAGTCCCATCTGATAAATGTGATATCACTTTAAGGCTTCCATGTATTCGTTTAATTTCTAGCTTCTCTACCTCGAACTTTGTCCCTTCTAAGGTAAAAGAATATAGAATTTCTGATCTCTCTCTCTTGCTACATAAAGTCCTTACTTTCTCTAATATCTCTCCTTTCCAGTAATACTGTTGACCTTCTCTTTCTAATGGAGGTAATAGACCTTCACCTCTCCAGTATCCTAAAGTTCTTCTAGAGAGAGAATATCCTTCTCTTTCTAATTCATCTATTATTTCATCTTGAGTAACCTGTAAACCTTGCACCATTACTGTAACCTTTAATTAAAGCAAGATAATATTCGTCAATACTATCTTGCGAGAGAGAGGAGACTACTGATACTTAGGAACGTTAGTTGAAGTGCCATGTGATCTATCCATGATCAACACCTCAACAGGAGTGCGAGTAGTGGCATAAGTATCACCACTTATTGCTAATGCACTTGTTGTAGCTAATGCTCGTCCAGAATAAGAAACTGTAGTATAAGCACCGCTTGTATCTAGTTCTAATGGTGCTTCCATTGGAGTTGTGCTTTGCATTCCAATAACAAGTTCTTTGCTATTTACATCTGCTGTTGCATTACCAGAAGAAAAGGAGAATAAAGTTTTACCAATAGTTCCTGCTCGATAATCATCTAGGTCTGCTGTAGCAACTTCTGCGACACAACTAAACGTAACTTCTAGGGGGCCTAAATATATATCATTAGGACTCTGGGAATTTGATAACGTATATACAGTACTAACTTCTCTTGAGAGTGTTATTTCAGTAGATATCAATCTATTAGCGGCATCGGTTGCTGTGGCATTATAAACTGAGTTACCAAATATAAATGGTTGATTTCTAGCTGTAGCATGTCTTGTATTTTCAAAACCCATTGCAACATCATTGCTTAAGGTCTTACTTCCAATCGTTTGAGCTGCTCCAATAGTTGGCAATAATCCTGTCATGCTAGTGGAAACAGTTACAGCACCTTCTCCTGCATTGGCAGATATAGTAATACTAGAAACTCTACATCCTGTGTAAAGTTCATCCTTGCTACTACCAACAAGATTTCTTGCTACATGCAAATATTCTTTAGATGAGCCAAGTCTGAAATAGGTTTCTGTAGCGGCTACCGCTCCAACTTGTACTCCACGAATAGGAGCAGTTGCAGTAGCAGATTCAGAGTTTGCACCAGTTCCAAGTATATTCCTTAGAAGAATACCTAGAATTGCTCCAGTAGTATGCTGTTGCGTTGTGTTTTGTCCATACATCATAGGAAAATCAAAAGATATCTCTGAAAGACCTACACCTTGATAAGCGTAAAAATCCATTGCTTCAGAGCCACGCCTTCCAGTATCTAGGATATTTTCATATGATTCACTAGCACTAAATGAACCTGCATCTACAGGAACAGCATTTAATCCAGTATTACCATCAAGCGATCCACCAATTGTAGTGGTAGCCCCTATTCCGATTTGTTCTGTTGCACTAACTATTGCCATCTTTACCCTCCGCTATCCTGTAAAGGAGCGACCATTTGCTTCTAATACAACTCTATGTACATTAAATCCTGTTTCACTTCTATACATGAACATCTCACCGATCTGTTCAAAAGTAAAAGAAGTTGTTATTCCCTCAATAAAATCGACTGTACCATTTCCTAAGATATTTTTATTCTTTTCTAAAGTCCAGATTAACTCTTCAGTTTTATCTTGTATGTATTGATAAGACCGATGAAAGTCTCCATGAAATGCTAATCCTGACACCATGATACCATGAACCATTTCATACTGATATTGGTTTGAAATTCCATTTGCGTTAACAGACATATTGTCTCTACGCATAAACCAACCTTCATACTCTGGTTGAGATAGTCCTTTATGTACTACTAAACGATCAAGAAAATCTGTTTCAGTATTTATAGGAGGTAACTCTTCAGTAAAAACGTTTTCACATTCTATAGAATTAAGTATCTTTGCTAAAGCATCTTCTAGGATAGGACGAATAAATACTGAATTACTTGTTGCTGTAGCATTTCCTGTAACCATTAATTATGTTCCTGAGAAAGAATGGAACATGTAATTATCACCTGTTACATATCTCTGATCAAATTCTCTCGATGCACTAGCACCTACGGTTTCAGCACCACCTAACTCACGAACATACTTTTCACGAAAGTGATCTCCAACAGTTCGGAATCCACTACCTTTATTTCTCATAGATATATAAGAGGCTCCAGCAGGTGGGTCAATTGATTTCTCTGCATGAAATTGGAGGGTAGAGGCAAGTTCGGAAACAGCCAGAAACACTACTGCTTTTTCATGTTGACTAGGCAATGTAGAGGTTGTTGAGTCAAGCGTATGCCTAGCTGAATAAGTGATAAGCAATGTTGTACTAGCAGAAGGAGCGTGATTAGGAAGGTAGAAGTACCTAGTAGAAGCATCTCTATAATATTTCCAATCTCCATTATCCTCAGACAAAAACTGAGGACGCTCATCACTACCTATTCTAGAACTGGCATCATAGTCTATAGATAAGATAGTGGAGAAATCATTCTCCCAAGAAGCTAAGTTGGTTAAGGGGTAATACTTGCCACTATCACCAATCTCGCTCTCTACCACAATTCGAGGAAAGTCTCGTGAGTATATAGTTATTGCTTGTGCAATAGCTTGATCAACGGCATTATCCCCGACTTCATTTTCACCTGTAAAAAAAGGAAATGTTCCAGTAATATTTCTCATCTCTGAACGTAAGGTTTCCAGAGTAGTAGCCATCTTATCCCTTTAGAACTATTTTTGCGGTTACCGTCATCGATGGTGAACCTGATCCACCAACCGTAGGGTTTAACCTAATAAATTTTCCCATTGAATTAGTAATCTTTACAACAGGAGCATAGTAATCAACTGTAGGATCACTAATTTGTGTTACATCAGAATCCTTATGCCACTCTCCATTATCATGTGAAGTTTCAACATCAAAGTCTATGGTTGGACTTGTCCCTGCTTTTGCAGTTACCTTGACGTAAATCGAGGCTTCAGTAAATCTTCCGCATTCAACAGAAGAGGAGGCTGTTCCTGTAGCAGATATAACTTGATCGGAATATAGTGTTCGACTAACATCCTGTACTGCCATTAGCCTATCTCCTGATAAAAGACATCTACACCTTCTCCACTTGTATCAACATCAATCCATATATCTCTCAGGTTAATACCTGTGTGGTTTCCCGAATACATTGGTGCTTCAAAGGTTATGGTTTGATTAGCATCTAGGTCAGGATATGTGTTAGCAACATCTGCATCCCCAAGATAGATATCATTAGTGTTACCCTTCTTGGCTCTAAAAGTAACTGAGGAGACAAGTATGGTAGAAGCAGAAATTCGTTCTGCCGTCCCTGCTGTTGTTACATTCTTAACGAATGAATTAGCCATTTCTATCTCCTATTTTTTAAGACTCAGGCAAGTAGTTGTTCTTACCTTTGCCAAGAGTTTAGCGTTCTTTTGAACTTTAGTACATTGAATACACGTACATGCTTTGGGCTTTCGTGTTCTGCGAGGCTTCTTTTCTGTAGCCATAATATATCCTTAAAAAAATAAAGGGAGAGGGAGAGATGAAACTCCCTCTCCCCTAGCTTACCATCGGGGGTTGCTAGCTATTAAGCTACAACGTTCCCAAACAATCCTCTGTAGTCAGCTATTGTAGTAGCCCACTCGTGCCTGATCTTAATGCTCTGAACATCATTGGTGAATGTATCACCTTGTGTCTCATCGTTCTGAACAAAGAGTTCTGGCTCTTGGTTTCCATTAAGGAATGCTACAGTTATTCCAGCAGCTTGGCTTGGGTCAGCAGCCAAGTACCAGTTATTTGCATCTGTCCAAGCATCAACAACAATCAGACCCATACCACTAAATCTTGTTACATCTTCATCATCATCGGTATTAGCGAGAATCTGAGTTATAACCTGACTAGAGGGTCCAACTATTCTAGAGGCTAGTCCTTCTAGTTCATTCGGTATCATGAGCCATGCAGGTTTATTTGCTGCTCCAAGAACATCAGCTCCTGCACCAAACTTTGTCTGTGATCGCATTATTTGATTAGCAGACGAAAGAGTTGCATGAGTAAGAGCCGCTGTACCAATGTTTCCACCATGACCTGCGACAAACAAGTCTTGACCTGCATATGTAGTTCCTGCACCTGCGTTTGCGGTGAAGTGAGCAAAGACACCATCATAAAGAGTTCGAGCGGCAGATCGTGCTAGTTCTTTTGGAACTTCAGCTATAGCACTAATGTTGTCATTCAGTACCAATTCTCTTGTAATCTGGTATGCAATTCCACCACGCTTTTCCATCGTGATGGTTGTCTCTTCATCTGTAGGATCGGTCAGATTGGCATAAGCCGCACCTTCCGCAACAACTGCCAGATTAGCAAATCCACCAACTTTGATGTCTCTGTATGCCTGATAGTCATTAACGCTGATAATCCTAGAAATTTTCTTCCAGTCATCATACTGCGTTATGTTGTCATAGTTCTTCAGAAGTGCTTTGTGCATCCTGTCAGCAGTAACTTCACCCCAATCTGAGGTATCAAAGGCTTCTGTGTAAATTCGATTTACAGCCTCTTCACGCCAAGATGCGTATCCATTACCACCCTTGTTCCAAGATTCCCAAACTTCTTCACGACCAATATCTAGGGGGTTCTTACCAGTCCAGTCACAGTATGCTTCTGTAAAGGTTCGATAACCATTGATTCGCTCACCACTTGGGAGTTTGATACTACGTGAGGTTTCAAAGCTAGCATCAATGCGAGCCAGTTTTTTATCAGCCTCATCGGTAGATACTTTACCGCTTTCCTTAGTAATATTTTCGACAGCTACTTTGGATACAGATGCAAGATAATCTTTTTCATCTGCAATAGCTTTCTGAACTTCATCCGCATCAAAATTACTTCCTGCAAAATGAGATCGTATTCGTTGCTCTGCTATTTCTGGCAAAGAAGCATTAGTAAGTGCTGAAGTGAGAAGAGTTGCGTTCAACTGTGTAAGTGCCTCAGACACTTTTTCAGCAGTCTTATCTTCTGCTACTGCTTCAACAGTTACTTCCTCTTTTACTTCCTCATCCTTTGTAACAGACTCTTTAAATTCTGTTACAGCCTTTGAGGAGGCTTCTGCAAGAAGTTCCTGCAACCTTTCTTCAGACATTTCCATTTCCTTATCCTCCTTCAGAGGGTCTACTTGTATAACTTCTTCCGACTCTGCAACGGCAAGAAATTTGCCCCCTGCCGCAGGTTCTCTCACTAAATCCACAGAATCGGCTCTTACCAATTGTAAAGCGGTTTCTGTTTTTGAGACTATATCATGTTGCCATCGTCCTTCAGCAACAATACTAAACCCAACTACTGAATGTAGTACACCTTCTTGATGAAGATCTAAAAGGGTATCTTTAAGTATTGGATCAGAAACATGGAATGTAGCATCAAGTCCATCTGGGACTGCATCTACATTCTTAATGAATCCAACGATACTTCTGACTCCACGTTCATGTTGTGCATGATCTGGGCCATTTCCTGCATGAACAGGAACACCTTCAAATACACCTTTATCTCGATGAAGTACATTTAAAGGATAAGTTCTATTGTTCTTGGAAGTTCCTGCACTAATAATGCGAACACGCCAATCGCTTGACGTTCCCTCTATAGGGCTAGCCTCAAAGCTGAACATCCTTTTAATAACTTGATTGCTTTCAGTCATTTTTTGGGTTTCTTCTTTTTGTACATCAGAATCCTTCAGCCTAGCAGTACATACTGCATAAGCAGCAGCTTTTTTATCTTCCCCATCTTTAGGCTTAAAGTCAGGGTCATCTAGTAAAGTTTGTACACAGTCTTCAAGTTCTTGAGGCAAAAGAAATAACTCCTACATAAACAATATGGATTTTAAATTGAAATTGAGGTACTTGTCAATCATAACTATATACTATTAGTTGAATAACGGTCTAGATATGAATAATAGGTAAATCCATTTATATCCTTAGACTCAGATGTTATTTTAAATAATTCACTTAAATCTGCATCTATATCATATAGACCACGTTTCTCTTTTGGTTCATCTAACCCTGCATCTATTCCAGTTAATCCAAGATGTCTGGCAAATACCCTTCTGGCTTCTTCTGTATCCATAAAGCCATTTGAAACAGCATCCTTTAACGCTGTGCCAATACTTCTGATTGCAATTGCATTGGCTCTTTGATCTCTGAATGAAACCTCTGGCATACGCAAGTAGAATGAAGCAGACTCTATAGAAGCAAGAGTAGAATCATTCCTTCTCATATCTTGTCTCAATCTTCCATGAACAATTGCTTGATCTAGGGTAAATCTAAGTATTCTAGAGATAATATGAGCAATATACTTTTGCCTCATCTTCAAGTGACGATAAGCAGGTTCAGTCATTTCGGGAGCAGAAGCTCTTGATGTTAGTGATTCAGCAAACCAGATTGGTGGTAATCCTGCACCTGCAAGAACATGATTCTTTAATACACTAGCAAGACTAGCACTATCCTCTAGCTTTAAGTCAGGAGTTTGAAAATTCATACTCACGTTTTCATTGTGTGCAAATCTCTCTCCGGGTTTTAAAGCCTTTTGATTTCTTAGCCATTCTCTAATCTGTTGTTCATTCTTGCCTTGAAGAGTTACATCAAGAACATACTTAGAACTTTCTATGGCTTTCTCTACAGAACTAAACAGGAATTGATCATGAGCATCTATCCAATCCATATCTGGCAATAGGTCTGACCAACCTCTGTTAGCAGTCATTGGATTATTAATGGTAAAGAAGAAACATGAGCCTGCAATTTGGACTTTGTATTTACGTCCTTCTACAGGCTCAATTAAATCACCTTTAGAAAAATCTCCACCTTCTATACTTCCACAGTTTAATCCAACCAGTCTTCCATATTCTTTATGTCCAACAGGCATAGAGGAAACATCAATAATTTTATATGCTCTACGATAATCTTCTTTAGGCATCTTTCTAAGAATAACTAGCTGTTGCTTCATGTTATTCTCAGGATTCTCAACAATGGTTTCTATAAGTGAAGTATCTATATTGCCAAGAGTGACATGACCATTGTTCTCATTAACATAAACTGGAACGCAAAGTTCTCCAGTTAATCCTAAGTCTCGAACTCTAGAAAACTGATTGATTGTCCAGTTATTCGTTGGGTCAGTCCAATGAGCATCTAGTACTTCTTTTACATTACGATCTTCAGCTACATATTTAATTCCATCGCCAATTACGTATTCTGCTGTGAGATCAATAATACGTTTGGCAATAGGATTACTTTTGTAGAAGTAATGTGCATAGTCAGTAGATTGCTGTTGAGTTAATGATGGAAGGTTACGTTGTTTGCCAGAACTCCCAAGAGGTTTCCACAAATATGAATCAGGATCAGAGTCATTAGAATAAGATATTGCTTCTTCTTTGACCCCACCAGTTAATACTTGCCATGATTCTCTAACACGTTCAAACATTATATTCTCAGCCCCCTATGGAAAAGACTGCTTCTTCCAGAAAGAGATAACACTCGATCTCTTGATGATTCCTCTTCATGATACAGTTCTTCTGGAGTTTCATCCAGTAATAAATCAACATCACTCACAGAAGCAGCATCTACACTTGAAGTTAGACTATGAGTAGCAATCCACAATGCGTCTAATATGTCATCTCTCCCACCTCTAGGGAATGATGAATACTCCTGTTGGAATTCTCTAAATCCTAACTCTGAGGACATATTCATATCCTCACCTCTTCTTTCACCTTTAAATACAATACTTCCATTAGCTATGAAAGGAATGATCGCATCATAACGTTGTCCTTTCGAACCTCTAGGAGTAACAGTTTCAATAGGCATAGAACCTCTAGGGTCATTTCTAGTGTTTTCAATTAAGTGTTGAGTCGTAGCTTGCTGAGGCCCATTTGTCTCTAGAATAACTCTGGAAATATTTAAACCTCTGCTACGCCACTTTTGGTATTGAGCATGTAAAAACTCGAGATGTTTAGGTGCAGAGATGTTAGCAAATGCAAAATCAAGAATATAAATTATTCCAGTATTTGGGTCTTTACCTGCTGTGCAATGTCCAAAGTAATCTGCGTTACGTCTTTCACTTGTTGCAGGATCACCACCTTGAACACCAGTTAAAGTATGAATAGGAGGAATAGTTACATCATCGTAAAAGTGTAACCAAGCAACATCAAACTTAACACCTTTCATTCCACTAGGATCATTCTGGTATTGAGCATTAAATAATGCAGGAGGCATAGATTTACGTTTTTTCTCTAGCCATTCAAGAGGACGTTCATCTTCCCAAAGAACTGAACCATCAGGTTGTATAGCTTGATATAACCTAACGCCCATTATCTATCTCATAAGGAATAGCATCTTCTTCTGCTTTCCAGTACATATATGACCTGATCTTATGAACAGCTATAACTGCTGTAGATATAACCGCTATAGATATCAATGTCTTCCACTTCATGCTGTAGCCTCAATAATCTCTGGATATAAATCTGTATATAATCTTTCAGAATCAAATATTGGTATTAGTTCTGCATATAAATCATCATAATGAAATCTAGTTCCAAGAAATACCTGTTGTCCTTTAGGTAGGAGCATCGGATCAAACGACATCCAGAATTTTGCAGAGACATTACGTCTGCTTGTCTCACTTTGACTGTTCTCAAAAGAAACCACATCATCATATATTTGTAAGGTGGCTCGCCCTCCCTCCACGCTTGTTGTTATTCCGAATGATGCAAAGGTAGCATCACGTTGTATATTTCCAGATTCCCAAGCTGCTGTTTGGTCACGCATGACTTCAAATCGATCTGTTTTCCATGTGTAATCATTATTGTTCTCTGGATATAGTTTTCCAAACATTTCAATGTATCTTTGGTTAAAACGTATACAGCTTTCAATTTTTCCCATTCGTTCTATAGCTAGGCTGATAACTGACGATATAACTTGAACCATCTCTAGGGGATTACGACCTACTTTCCATAATGGAAAGGATTCAGCAGCTAATGCGGTTTTTCCATGATTTCTAGGGGCTAGGATAAGTAATGGATTTACATCACTATTATCAGGGTTCTCGTGACCCTCCTTTAATGTCTCCATTATTTCCCATTGAAACTTAGGTAGCTTTTGATTAAAGATATATTCATGAAAGTAAGCAGGATGATCATATGCTCGCTCTTCAGCGATACTTCTCTCTTTCATTCCAGACAGGAGGGATATACTTTCTATATCAGCAATTTTTCTAGGCATTAGGATTCAAGTCCCACATAACCATTCTTTGTCCATCTATACCAAGTGCCAGTACAACGACTAAAGGCTTTCTTTCCCTTACAATCACAGTCTCCATCTTCTTTAGCCCAAACTCCTTGCTCGTCTTTGCTCCCTCCGAAATAAGGTCTAGCATGTCCTTCGTCTATAAGCATTTGATTAAAAGATAAGCCATCGTTCAACTCTGTATTTAAGTAACCAAGAATACGTCCAAACTTTCCTTTACCTTCTTTAGTAGTTTCTAGAACTATATATCCTTTATTCTCTTTAACTAATTCCTTCAACCTATCCTTACTTTTATTACCTAGAATCTTTTCACGTTTATTGGAGGTTCTAGATTCTGGAGTATCAATCCCCATTAACCTAACCCTCTCACCTCTAAGCCACATATTAAAACCAAGATCAACATCTACATCAACAGTATCGCCATCAACAACTCTGGTAACTTTAACTTTATATTGGAACACTATAGTTCTCCTACTCGTTTAATAGCATCAATAGCTTGATCTCTTTGGTTGTGTAGTTTGAGACAATGAGGACATTCATTTCGTAGTACTTGACCAATAGCAAGTTGGATTTGGTTCATGTAATCCCTAACTCGTTGTCTTGTTATTGTAGAACCTGCAATCTGAAGAACTTCATACTTACGCTTTATACTCGCAGTAATCTTATCCACAAGATTAACGAGACTTTTAGTCTGGGCATCAATAGCTTCAAAATCAGTTCCAAATTCAAGGATATCTAAAGTCTCATCATCAACAATTTTTTCACCGTACTTCTCTACTAAAATCTTTAACATTGCTCGTAGCAGGACTATCTCACCATCTAGGTTATCTAGCTGTCCTCTCTTCTCTTCATCTTGAAGGTGATTCCTAAGTCGTTCATTTCGTGCTATTCCAGAATAGATCACTCTTCCCTTATTGGGTAAAGCAATCTCCATTCTTTCTTCAGAGTCATGATACTTACATGGGCCATACCCAACATGATCTGTACCCCAACCTGCACTAAAGCGACATATACCACTTAACTTTTTTCCACGACCACATATAGGTTCTCCTTCTTCTGAAAGCTGTGGATCGCCATAATGTTCTTCTAACTCTGAAAGCGTTTTATTAGCCATAGTATCCTTATTGTGTAGTTGGTTCAGCTATTGTGACCTCTACATTGTCTGAAATTGTTGTATTAGCTGCTGTAACGTTTGTAGCAATAACAAATTCTTTAGTAGCGAATCCGTTACCCATTCCGATTTCATTTAATAGGATTCTCATAGTTCCTACATTCATTTTAGACAGGACACATTCACCTCCCTTAGTTAAGAGGTTACTTAGCTTCAATGTACCTACTTTACCGTTTACACCTGACGTTGGGGCTTGTATCCAGATACGGTCATATGTACCACCTGAAGTTACCATAGCATCTGCTTGATGATGTCCGCCCCCTATGGCTCTCATTCTGCTTGTACCCGGAGAAGGTGCTATTGACTGTCCATCCGAGGCATTGCCTACAACTATGAGCGTATGAGCTTGTATGTCAGTTAAAGTTAACTTCTTACACCTACTCTTCTCAAAGATTAATTCACCGACTTCAAGTCTTGTATTCGTTCCACCAGAGATAGCATTTCCACTTACTTGAACAACGTTTTGCTCACCAGAAGGTAATGCAGAACCTGTGAATGCTGTACCTACGCTAACGTTTTCTATAGTAATCTCTCTAACTGGAGTATTACCTAAGTCGATACGTAACGTATTCTGTTTCTCATCTGTGAAATAAGGTAAGTCCATCGGTGCTTCATAATAACCTGAGTCACCATTAGCAAATGATTTTTCTGCTAAGAGAGTCTCATTTACAACTACTCCTGTCCCTGCTGTAGAACCTACTGCCAACAAGCCTATTGCCATCTGAGGACTGAAGCCTAACGCACGTAGTAATGAATAGGGACTTTTAGCTATATTAAATGCCGTTTTCCATTTTTGTGACTCAGAGTTTAGATAATCAACCTTTGCTAGAATCCAGTTACGCCAGACTACTATCTTTTTATAAAGATTAATCGGTGATCTCACTACTGCCATAGGAGTAGCTTTGATTTTCTTACCCCATGTTTTGAAACTATGTATATGGAGTAGGAATCCCATAAGGATTAATACGATTGATCCAACCAACGTAGGAATGAGGTTAGCATTAAAGAAGCGAACTATATCTTGGACAAGAACTGTATTTACATTAAGCCAAGCCCCTGTCCAGAATATATTCTCTATCTTAAAAGGCAGGATAGGAATAAGCCATTTTGTAGGATCAATATAACTAATAAGTAAACCTACGCTACCAGTTATTACAAAGAGAGTAGTAAGGATGTTTTTAAAGATCATTCCAACTAGCCTAAAAGGAAAAGATATGTGAACTGATGGAAGAGTGACCTGTGGCATCCTTATATTAACTCTTGGCATAACAAAACACTTTTTAGCAACCTGCTTTACCTTGTTAACAAATCTCATGTTTACTATTCTCCATAGTTACCATATTCTCTGGTATCACCGTACCCTTCAGCACCTAAGTTTTTAAGAGCATCATTAATGCCCATATGATCTGACATGATAGTTCTCATTTCGTTCTCTGCAATAGCTATAACCCTTTCAGCCTCATCAAGTCTCCAGTCCATATCTTTTATTTCTTGCTTACGTTCATTCACAGATTCCTTTAGAAGCTGTATCTCAATGTGTATTCCATCTAAGCTAATAGGTTGTTGTATGTTATTAAACTCACTATGGAAATGTGAATCCGAACTTATAATGTCATACTCAGGATGGAAGTGCTGTTGTTGATCGTGGAAGTGTTCTGGTGCTTGGGGGTTATCAGTAATCTGCCTTACCTTATCGTTTATTTCCCATAAGCTAGATTCTATGTTTTGAACATTAGTTTCCAACACAGCTATAGAAGTATCAGTCATAGCCATTTGCATATCAGCAACTGCATGATCGAGATTAGTAACTGTACTGTCTAATTGAGCGACATACCAAATGATTCCAAAGGCTTGGGCAACTATCGCTATAACAATACCTATGGACACCTTCATGTTCTTAAAATCCACTATATTCTCACACCTTGTTGCTATCTGGATTCATTGTGAAACTATTCTATCACGACTGTTGTTGACTTAATTACTTATAGTTAGTACCTTGTTGCATTCGGTTTATAGTATGTAGTTTTTGTGTGCTTCCCTACACACTGGTGTAAGACTCCTCTATAGAATCTATAATTCTCATGTGAGGTCTGCTCACGCCTAGAAAAAAATGGAGAAGAAAAAATGACACAATCAGAAAAAATATTTATGCCAACAGATGAAAGGGATGAAAAAGGAATCATTCCAACGCTCACAAGAGATGAATATAATTCTCTTCCTAGTATGGTACAAAACCAGTGTGTGTGTTCTGTGAAGTTTTCCAACGACGGGAGGACAGCAACAGTTACAAAAGCCAATGGTGAAAAGTTCGACAAGGAAAAAGATGCGGAGCTTCTTGAAACTTCTAGAAAATATTTTCAGAACTTAGTAAATAAAAATAGAAACACAACACAACGTGATGTGGTCTTCGAAAAAGCTCAACGCTCAAGTGATGCGATGATTCGATTGATCAATAAAGATTCAACAATCATGAATCATGCAAAGACATTATTTTCTCTCATGGAAGAGAAGAGAAATAAAAAAGGTGAGATTGAATATTCATATCCCATTATTGCAATGAAAA
>Ga0310342_100000684_pt1 | contig 19726 bp, 17 predicted proteins | sample S15DNA20500_MG_FD_206155 | JGI IMG/M metagenome (GOLD analysis project Ga0310342, IMG submission 206155) | Marine microbial communities from station ALOHA, North Pacific Subtropical Gyre - S1503-DNA-20-500_MG | ecosystem: Environmental > Aquatic > Marine > Oceanic | place: Pacific Ocean: North...
TCCTTGTCTCTACGATCGATCCGGGTCCCGCCTACGCTCGGACCCAGGATGAAGGCCAGGAGGGCGACCAGGATCGTCCGGTGGTCGGCGAAATTCAGGATAAACCTGAAGTTTCAGCAGGTGGCCTCTCATCTTCGGGGAACACCTCGGGGAACACCGTGGAACCACTGAGCCGTGTGCTGGACAACGGGCTTCGAGTGATCGTGATTCCAGATTCCAGTGATGGGCTGGTCGCGGTGCAGACGTGGATCTCGGTGGGCTCGGGTGGTGAGGTCGTTCCGGGGACCACTGGGTATGCCCACTTCTTCGAGCACCTGATGTTCCACGGTACTCCGACCTGGTCGGGCGGGGCCCGGGAGTCCCGCCTTGTCGAGCTGGGCGTCGAGGAGAATGCCTGGACCAGTCAGGACGAGACCTGCTACCACCTGCTGGGGCCGAGCCAGCATGTCGACGAGCTGTTGAAGATCGAGGCCGATCGATTTGCTCACCTCCAGCTGACAGCCAACGGGGTGCGTCGAGAGGCCGGAGCGGTCTACGGCGAGTTCCGTAAATCTGAAGCAGATCCGTACAACGCACTCTGGAACAAGCTCTGGAGCACGGCATTCCGGATCCATCCCTACAAGCATGACACCCTGGGCATCGAGGCGGACATCCAGGCCATGCCGGATGGACTTCAGCGAGCGCTCGACTTCCGGGCTGCGCACTATCGTCCGGACAACGCGCTCCTCATCGTGAGCGGGGATGTGGAACCCGCAAAGGTGATGGCGGGTGCCCAGGAGCACTTCGGTGACTGGCAGGTAGCGGGTCGTCTGGCAGATCCGGTTCCGAGGGAGCCCGCGCAGCGAACAGAACGACGAGCTCATGTCGACTGGCATGGGCCTGCCATCGCCCCCAAACTCGCAGTCGGCTGGCGTGTGCCAGGCTTTGTGGCGGGGGATGCGCAGAGCGCAGCCATGGAGGTGGTTCGGGAGCTGCTGACGGCTCGATCCGCCCCGCTGATTCGGCGTGTGATCGATGAGAAGCGTCTGGCCTACGAGGTCTTCAGTGAGCCGCCGCATCACGTGGATGGAGGTCTGCTCAGCGTGTTCTTCGATCTCCAACAGCAACAGGATCCCGACGCGGTGCTCCGTGAGATCGATGCTGCGCTGGCAGAGCTCGCGGAGATCAGTGATGGCAAGGTCTTGCTTGCGCGAAGCCGAGTTCAGCGGCAGATGCGTATCGCATTGGCGGGTCCGGAAGAGCGCGCAATGGAGATCGGTCAGCAGGCGCTTCATGCGGGAGAAGCATCCGCCTATAGCGATCACGTCCAAGCGGTGGGTACGGTGGAACCTGCAGTGGTCAGAGATGTGGTGCGGCGCTTTTTGGTCCCATCGCGTCGCACTGTGGTCACGTTGGGTTCGGCCACGCCGACTCTGTCCCGAGACCCGAGGAAGTGATGCACCGACTCTCCGTCTTCCTGATGTTCGCCCTCACCGCCTGCGTGGGCGCCAGGTACCCGCAAGGTCACAAGGCGTTCGAGGCGGCACAAGGCCCAGTCGTTGTGGTGCACCAGCCCTCTCCGTCGGATCTCACACACTTCGAGATCCTGGTGCGTGCGGGCAGTGCCCACGATCCCGTGGGACAAGAGGGCCTGGCCCACCTGACTGCACGCCTGCTCCGAGAAGGCGGTGCCGGTACGCGAAGTCCTGCGGCAGTAGAGGCAGTGCTGTACAGGATGGGCACGAACATCGAGGTGGTGGTCGATCGAGAGATGGTGTCCTTTCGGGTCACGAGCGTGGTGGAGGATGGTCCGGAGCTTGCGGCGTTGTTGGGCGACATGCTGATGAGCCCGAGGTTGGACCCGGCGACCCTGGAGCGAGTCCGAGGGCACGCCGGCACCTACCTCAGCCGTGGAATTGTTCAGAACGATGAGACCCTCGGGGACTCGGTACTGCAGGCCAGACTGTACGCGGGCCATGGCTATGGCCACCCCGTTCAGGGCCGAACCGGCGTCCTGGACACCCTGGATGAAGATGCAGTCCGCACGTTCTTGCAGGATCGGTATGTGCGCCCTGCCATCGTCCTGGGTGTCGCGGGCGCTGCTTCCGATGAGGTCATTCTTGGCTTGCGTGACCGATTGAGCCAGGCCCCGGCTCGGCTCTACCAGGACGTCAGTCCCCGGGCTGTCCCCAAGCCTCGAGGTCGCACCGTGCTGGTGGTGGAGAAGGAGACGGGGTCGACGGGCATCCACTTCGGCCATCCGACCGTCCTTCGACGAGACCATGCCGACTGGCCCGCGATGATGCTCGCGACTGCCGCACTGGGCGAGCACCGTCAGAGTCACGGGCGGCTGTACAAGTCGCTCCGGGAGACCAGGGGCTTGAACTACGGCGATTACGCCTATGTGGAGTACTACCGCCAGCAGGGTTGGTCGCATCGGCAGCAGACGGGAACGGGCCGGATGGACAATCCCTTCTATGTCTGGCTCCGTCCTGTCGAACCGGAAAATGCAGTGTTTGCCCTGAAGGGCGCGGTGCGGACCGTCGAGTCGTGGGTCGAGCACGGACTGGATGAGGAGGAGTTCGCCCGGATGAAGCAGTATCTTCAGTCGCGAATTGCGCTGTGGGCAGCGGATCCCGCTCGTCGTCTGGGCTGGGCCACAGAGGCTGCGTTGATGGGCTGGCCCAATCCCATCCTCGATCTTCCTGCGGCGATCTCCACCCTGAACCGCGCGGAGGTCAACGCTGCGATTCAGCGACATGTAGACCCTTCTCAGCTCGAGATAGTGGTCGTGACCGCGGACGGAGATGCCTTTGCCGAGGCTGTGCGTACCGAGTCGCCCACGCCCATTGTCTATGAGGCGAGCCCGCCGGATGCCGAGTCGGACCAGGCCAAGGAGGATGAGCAGATCGCCGGGACACCATTGCAGATTGGACGGGTCGAGATCATTCCAGCGACGGGTCTGTTTCGCTGAGGTGACCCGGTGGTGCCCGCCAGTGTTCTTCACTGGCTGGATCCGGGACCCCCTGGACCTGGATGTTCATGGTGTGGGCACTTCGACGCAGCGGGTGGTAGGCTGAGAACCCACACGGGAGGACACCCATGGCTGCCGATGGAATCGCAGCACAGGAGGACCTGGTTGGACTGGACAGGCTTGCCCGGTCCCTGGTTCGCCAGCTGAACCGGATGCCTGCCGCGGGTATGGTCGCGATACACGGCGCGCCGGGAAGCGCAAAGCGTGAGTTTCTTCGCATTCTCGGTGCCCTGGTCCGACAAGAGGCCAGAGAGATGGGTCTCGATCTGTACCCAGAGCTGGCCTGGTTTGATGCATGGTCCTACTCCAAGCAGGGACATGTGCTGGCGGGACTGGTGAGCCGAGTGGCCAAGATGGGCCCTGGCGGGGTCGCGATGCAGGAGCGTGCGCGTGATGTGGTCGCACAGATCAACCGGCTGGTGCTGGATGGCACCATGCCATCCAATCCGGGTCCCGCCTTCAATGAGGGGGAGCTGGAGCCGGTGGAGCGTCTGCAGCGAGGCTTTGCCGCGCTGGCTACCGCCGCACATACGGGTCGCAGTGGACGCTTGATCATCTGTGTAGAGGGCCTTGATCGTCTGCGGCCGGAGGTCCGTTGGGAAGTCCTGGACGGCATGCGCCTGCTCCTGGTCGGTGCGCCTGAGGTCTCCTTGCTGGTGAGCATCGGGCGTCAGGCAGCGTCCATGGCAGTGCGTCACCATGAGGGTGACCTTCCCCCGGCCAGCGTCGATCGGGTGCTGGGAGATCTGTTCGACCTGAGCATCACGGTGCCAAACCTGGAGGTTCGACGGATCGGATCGATGGTGCGACGCTATCTGGGGACCGGAGAGGATGTGGTCCGGGCAGCTTTTGGTCCGGACTCGGTCACGGGGCTGAGCGCTGCGGTGGCTCACCGTCCGTTGGGTGCGCCACGATTTGTCTTCCGGCTCTCGCAGCGGGTCCTGATGTTGGCAGAATACGCTCGGGAGTCTGTGCAGGTGCGCGAGCTCACCGAGAGCCAGTGGTGCTGGGTCATCGTCAGCGAGCGGTGGCCGGCGTTCCGGCGCTCGATGATCCGCGGTGGCCGTCGCCGATGGTCAGTGCTTCGGCAGGCGATTGCAGCCAGTGAGCAGCCCTATGGCGGTACCGTCGATGACGTCATCCTGACGCAGCTGGCGTCTGATCCGATTCTGGCGGATTACCTCCGCCTTCACGCCGATGGCTTTGAGCGAGACTGCGAGGGCATCGTCTGGCTCGACAACCTCATGCTCCAGGCGGGCCTGTGAGCCGGCGCCATGGGATGGGCTTGGCGCTCGGTCGGCTGTTGACCGGTGTAGGGAAGCGGTTCAGACCATTCGTACCTCCGCCCGCTCGCCGGTGGGTGGATGACAGATTGTTTGGTGTGATCTTCCAGGTGACCCGCGTCACCAATGACAACTATGGCTACGGCGTACAGGAACCTGCGGCGGATTCGGTCCCGAGCGGATAGCCGATCCCCCAGCAGGGGATACGATGACCAGGCCCTTTGGCGATCGCATGGCGGACGCAGTCCGACGAACCGGCACCTGTGCGGTGGTCGGACTGGACCCCCACCTCGATCGCATCCCCGCGGGCTTCCTGCCTCCGGATGCGGACACCACGGGTCCTGAGCGCTTCCAGGCCCTCGCCAAGGCGGTGGTGGACTTCAACCGGGTGGTCATCGAGGCCGTCCACGACCTGGTCCCTGCGGTGAAGCCTCAGTTCGCTTTCTACGAGGCGCTCGGGGTCCACGGGTGGGCCGCGCTCGAACAGACCTGTCGCATGGCCAAGGACGCAGGCCTGCTCGTCATCGCGGATGCCAAGCGCGGGGACATCTCCAGCACTGCGGCGGCCTATGCTCGGGCCATCCTGGATCCCAATGGTCCGCTCGGGCTGGACTCGGTCACCCTCAATCCGTGGATGGGAGTCGACACCCTTGCTCCGTTCCTCGAGATTTGCCGGGAGCATGGTCGTGGCGTGTTCGTCCTGGTTCGCACCACCAACCCGGGAAGTGCCCTACTGCAGCACCACGGGGAGCCAGGTGCAGCGGAACTGGTGGCAGATGCGCTTCATACGGCTGGGGTCTCGCTGGTGGGCCAGAGTGGCATGTCCAGCGTGGGTGCAGTCGTGGGAGCGACCGCTGGCAATGATGCCCGTGAACTGCGAGCCCGGATGCCCCTGGCGTGGTTCCTCGTTCCGGGAGTCGGTGCGCAGGGTGGGGATGTCGACACTGCGATGGCCGGTGTGCGAGGGGATGGCCTGGGGTGTCTGATCAACAGCTCCAGAGCCGTGCTCTTTGGTGCGACCGAGGATGCGGATCCGGCCGCGGCGATTCGTGCCCGGGCGCAAGCACACGCAGCGCGTTTCGCCATCTCCTGAGCGGCGGAGTTCGTTCATGGAGTGTCCGGTGAATTCTGCAGTCTCAGGCCTCCTGGGCCTCAGCCGGATAGCCTTCCTGCCATGAATGTGATTGTCACCGGGGGATCCAGGGGCATCGGCCGTGCGATCGCTGTGCGCTTGGCGCGCGAGGGCGGCCGGGTGGTGATCAACTACCTCCAGAATGAGGCAGCGGCCGAAGAGACCGCGGCACTCGTGCGGGAGCGAGGAGCGGAGCCCGTGGTGGTCCAGGGCAATGTGCGTTCGGACTCGGATCTGAAGCGGATTGCTCAGACGCTGGACTCCGTGGACGTTCTTGTGCACAACGCGGCCGTAGGCGCGCTCAAGCCGCACGACGAGCTGCGCTCGGCGCACTGGGATCTCACCCTGGAGAGCTCGCTGAAGCCCTTCTGGCACCTGACCAAGCTCGCGCCCATCGTGGATGGTGGCAGCGTGATCGGCATTTCCTCCCTCGGGTCTCGTCGCTTCATCCCCGGATATGCCGCGATGGGTGCATCCAAGGCGGGGATGGAGGCATTGACCCGCCAGCTGGCTGTCGAATTGGCTCCCCGTCGCATCCGGGTGAACACGGTGTGTGGCGGACTGGTCGACACCGATGCGCTGCAGCACTTCCCCCAGCGGAAACAGATGGTGATGTACGCCAAGCGAATGACGCCGTTTGGTCGACTTGGCACGCCGGATGACCTTGCCGGTGTGGTGGAGCTGCTGGTGAGCCAGGAGGCTGGCTGGGTGACGGGCCAGGTGCTGGTTGCGGATGGCGGATTGTCGCTGATCTAGGTCACGGATTGCCCCACTGGCTGGGCGGCGCTCAAACGTGCTGCTTCGCAGCGATTGGGGGCGGTCACCGCTGAATTCGAGACCGCTCCCGGTTAGGAGACCTCCTGACCGGAGCGATCCCATGTCTGTCCCCAATCTCGATCTCAGCGGTAAGCGTGCCCTTGTCTGTGGCGGCAGCGCCGGTATTGGCCGTGCCACAGCGATGGCGTTGGCAGATCTGGGGGCCAGCGTGACCGTGCTGGCGCGCAGGGCGGACCGGCTGGAGTCTGTCGTGGCAGCGCTTCGGGAGTCCGGGGCGACTGCAGATGCCATCGTGGCAGATCTGGACGACCGGGATGCACTGGTCAGTGCGGTGGGCCCGGGTCGCTGGGAGATCCTCGTCAACAACACTGGCGGTCCCCCTGCAGGGCGTCTGCTCGAGGCCGATCCGGACGCGCTCTCGACCGCGTTCGGGCGTCACGTTCTCGCGGCTCAGACATTGCTGAGGATCGTGCTTCCGACCATGCAGGAGTCTGGCTACGGTCGAATTGTCAATGTGCTCAGCACGTCCGTGCGCGAGCCGATCCCCAATCTGGGTGTGAGCAACACCATTCGGGGTGCCATGGCCTCCTGGGCCAAGAGTGTGAGCAAGGAACTTCCTCCAGGGCTCACCATCAACAATGTGCTGCCGGGCTTCACGGACACCGAGCGCCTGGGATCCCTGAAGGCCGCAGTCGCGACCCGGACGGGTACCAGCGAGGACGCGGTCTACCAGGGCTGGCTGGGTCGGGTCCCGGAGGGCCGCCTCGGGCGGCCGGAAGAACTCGCCCACGCGATTGCCTTTCTCGTGAGCCCAGCAGGCGCCTACATTCGCGGCCAGAGTCTGGCGGTGGATGGCGGCCGCCTGAACAGCATTTAGAGCATGGCCATGCATCTTGAACTCATCTTCCCGTGCACTCCGTCACCAGTGGATGGTGGCGCGCATCATTGGCGAGAGACCCAGGGAGTCGACTGATGGAGGTCCTCAGCAACTTCATCGCGGGCAGCTTCCAGCCTGCAGCCTCGGGCCAGACCATCGATGACCTATCGAGCGTGACCGGCGAGCGCCTGTGTACGATTCCGCGATCCGGTGGCCAGGATGTAGACGACGCTGTCACCGCGGCCAAGGCGGCCCTCACGGGAGAGTGGGGCCAAAGCACGGTGGCCGAGCGGGCAGATCTGCTCGAGGCCATCGCGGCTGTCATCGAGTCCCGCCTCGAGGAGCTTGCCGCACTGGAGTCCAGAGACACCGGCAAGCCCTTTCGGTTGGCAGCGACCATCGACATCCCGAGAGCCATCTCCAACTTCCGCTTCTTTGCCTCGGCGGTCCGCCAGCATCAAGACGGCTTTCAAGAGATGGCGGGCGCCATCAACTACACCCTGAGGCGTCCTTGTGGAGTGGTGGGGCTCATCACGCCGTGGAACCTGCCCCTGTACCTGCTGACGTGGAAGACGGCGCCGGCCTTGGCCATGGGCAACACCATTGTGGCCAAGCCTTCCGAGATCACCCCCATGTCCGCCACGGTGCTCGCCGAGATTCTTCACGAGGTGGGCCTGCCTCCGGGCGTGTTCAACCTGGTGCACGGATTGGGCCCTGAGACCGGTCAGGCGATCGTGGAGCATCCCCAGGTCTCAGCGATCTCCTTTACGGGCGGCACATCTACGGGCGCCATCGTGGGCGCCACGGCGTCACAGCGGTTCAAGAAGCTGAGCCTGGAGCTTGGCGGAAAGAACCCGACGGTGGTGTTCGCAGACTGCGACATGGAGAAGACCGTGGATGGGGCGGTGCGTGCAGCATTCGCCAACCAGGGCCAGGTCTGTCTCTGCGGCTCCCGGCTGCTGGTCGAGAAGTCTATCTACTCGGAGTTCATGGAGCGATTTGTCGCCCGGGTCGAGCAGATGAAGGTGGGCGATCCGGCTGACCCGGACACCGACATGGGTGCTGTCATCTCCCTGGCCCACCGAGACAAGGTGGAGAGCTACCTGACCCTGGCCACGGAAGAGGGCGGAACCATCCTCACTGGCGGCACCCGTCCAGCGCTTGCGGCCCCCCTGGACCGCGGTGCGTTCATCACACCTGCGGTCATCGACGGACTCACCCAGGAGTGTCGGACCACCCAGGAAGAGATCTTTGGCCCAGTGGTGACCAGCTATCCATTCGAAGATGAAGAAGCGGCCATCGCCATGGCCAACGGGGTCCAGTTTGGTCTGGCGGCCAGCGTGTGGACCTCGGACCTCTCCCGGGCCCATCGGGTGAGCGCGGCGCTCGATGTGGGCATGGTGTGGGTGAACACCTGGCTGATGAGAGATCTGCGCGTGCCCTTTGGTGGTGTGAAGGCCAGCGGCGTGGGGCGAGAGGGAGGTGCGCACAGCCTCCACTTCTTCAGCGAGGCCAAGAATGTCTGCGTGAAGATCTGAGCTGTCAGGACACGAGGTTCTCGAGAAACCTCGATCTGTCCTGCTGCCCGTACCGGTTCCGCTCGTACCAGCTCAGGTGCAGCATCTTCCGGGCCCGGGTCACGGCCACGTAGAACACCCGACGCTCTTCCTCGGTATTGTCCGCCCGGATGGCCGAGCGGTTGGGGAAGCGGCCGTCGACCAGGCCAGGCACGAAGACTGTGTCGAACTCCAGGCCTTTGGACTGATGGATGGTCAGGACGCGGATGCCCTGAAGCTCATCGAGCAGATCCTGCTCTCGGGCGAGTGCCGCCCTGTCGAGGGCCCGGCGGGTGGCCTCGATGGGTGGCAGTCCCGGGGTGTCCAGGCGATCGAGCCGATCGGGGAGCTGGTCCAGGTACGCTGCACGTCGCGTCTTGGTGTGCTGCCCGCTGCGGTAGTACGCGCCGAGCCCGCCTTCATCGATGAGCCGTCGGGCGAGATCTCCGGGCCTGTCAGGCAGGGTGGCCCACTCGTCCAGTCGGTGGCGGAGCTTCTCGAATGCTGGCGAGAGCTCGGCCATCAACTGACGACGGAGTTCTGCTCCGGCTTGCGCGGGGCCTCGGAGCTTGTCGAGAAGCTGCACCGTGGTTCGGACATCGTCCAGGGCTCGGTGGGTGGGGTCTGCGCTGAGGCCGAGGGCCTTCGCCAGATCCCCCAGTCGGTAGGAGTCTTCTCTGAGCAGCCGGCGCGCGTAACGAAGCGAGTCGAAGTGCGCGGTAAACCGGGCGGGGACGCCCACCCGTGTTCCGTGGGCCTCCAGCATCCGCAGATCAAAGCGCACGTTGTGCCCGCAGACCGGCGTGTCTGCGCAGAAGGCGACAAATTCCGTCATGACCGCTGCACCATCTCTGCCCTCGGCTGCCAGCAGCGCATCGGAGAGGTGGTGGACCGCTTCAGAGTCGCCCACAGGCCGGCGAGGGCGGATGAGCGCCTGGTAGTGATCGACCTCTACACCATCCTTCAGCCGCACCGCTGCCACTTCGATGACCTCGTCGACGCCAGGGTCCACACCGGTGGTCTCGGTATCGAGCACGATGACCTCGCTGGCTTCGAGGCCCCACAGCGGATCGGTGTGGGCCACAGCATCCGAGTCGATGAAGTCCACGATGCGCAGCCCCGCGGGGCCGCCCTCCTGCCGGAGCCGCTCCAGGGTACGCGGACCCACGCCAGAGACCAGCTTGAGCGCGATGCGCTGCGCAGCGGCTGGCGCATTTCTGTCTACCACCAGCTTTAGTAGCGCCAGTGTGTCCTTGATCTCCATGCGACGGAAGAAGCGGAAGGTCTCCACCGTGGCCGCGGGCACGCCTGCTGCCTCCAGGGCAGTTGCGATGAGCCCAGCGGTCCAGTTGGCGCGGGCCAGGATGGCGATGCGCTCGGGTGACTCCCCGTCCTGGACCAGCTCGGCACAGCGCCGAGCGATGCCGGCGGCTTCTGCGTCTGGAGAGGCGTAGGCGGTGATTGTGGGTGGGTGGCCCTCCGGTAGCGCGCCGTGGGCCACCACGTGGGTCGCCCTGTCGGCCAGCCCCTCGGCCACATCGCTCGCAGTTTGGAGCAGTGCCCGCGTGGAACGAAAGTTCTCCGCCATGGTGCGCTGGGTGATCGGGCCGAAGTCCTGGGCCACCTGCGCGAGCAACGCCCGGGGTTCGCTGCCTCGCCATCCGTAGATGGTCTGGTCGAGGTCTCCCACCAGGCAGAGGGAGCGGGCCTTGGATGCCAGGTGTCGGATCACGTCGTACTCGGAGAGGTGGGTGTCCTGCACCTCATCCACTTGAACCAGATCAAAGCGGCTCGCCCAGCGCTCCGCGGTCGTCGGGTCCTCTGTCAGTGCCGCCCGGGTCAGGTAGACCAGCCCTGCAAAGTCGATGGCACCCCGCTCGCTCAGGGCAGCGATGTACCGACGGGCCCATGGGGAATCGGAGAAGGAAGCTCGGTGGTAGTCGGCGAGGCTCGCCTGACCGAGTGGCACCCGGGACATCTCGCCATGGAGCGCGTACAGGGCATCTTTGGGCTTCATGCCCACCACACCGCACTCCGCCATCAATGCCTCGGCATCTTCCTCGTCTTGAATCCACAGCTCCGGAGGTAGCCCAAGCGATCGAGCCTCCGCGCGTAGGATGAGGCTGCACAGGGCATGGAAGGTGTGGACATGGACCCGCCGGGCGGCCACGGCATCTCGCTCCTCCAGCTTCTCGCGCATGTGCTGCGCCGCTCGGTTGGTAAAGGTCAGCGCCAGGATGCGGCTGGGTTCCATACCTGAGGCGACCGCCCGGGCAATGCGCTCGGAGAGCGTGGTGGTCTTGCCGCTGCCCACCGCAGCAAGAACCACCAGGGTCCCCTCGAGGTGATCCGCCACAGTTGATTGCTGTACAGTCAGGTCCACGTGAGTCCTATACTCCTTGAGGTGCTCATCGGCCGGACACAGTTTGACCGGTGCCCGAGTCGCCGGCCCGTAGGATTCGGGTGGTGCTGTACACCAACGAAGAGAACGGCCTGACAGGGGGCCGTGCTGTTGTTTTCGCCGGAAGGAAGGTAGGGCCGGCGGTTGCGAACTAACTGAACGTTCGATATATTCTGTGGCCACAAGGAAGTGACCATGGCTCGCCCGGTACAAGCGGATGCTGCCGCGACACGCAAACGGATCCTGACCGGAGCCTCGAAGGCTTTCTCTACCGCTGGGGTGGATGGCTGCTCAGTCCGTGAGATCGCCCGGGATGCTGGCGTCAGCGTGGCCACCATTCATCACTACTTTGGCTCCAAGGACGGGCTTCACACCGCCTGTCTGGATGCCATGTACGAGGATCTTTCTGGCCTTCAGGAGACCCTGCTCTCGCTGCTGGCAGAGAGTCCAGATCGTGTTCTGGAGCAGGTCGTGCGCCAGAGCTGGCGGTTCGCACGGTCCCATCGGCTGCAGCTGAGGCTCTTGATGCGAGAGGTGGTCTCGCGGGGAGGCTTGGATGCCTCCCGTCGGAGCGCATACTGGATTCCATTCCTGGACCAGGGATCGGTGGCGCTCGCCGAATTGTCCGGCCGGGATCCTGCGAGCATGCGCCTTGCGCTGCAGTCAGTGGTCAACCTGGTGGTGCGCTATGCCTTGGGCAACGCCGCAGAGGTTCATGGGCTCACTGGCGAGCGGGGGACGGCGGGAGAGTCCGCGCTGGAAGCTCACCTGGTGGAGGTGGTGCATGCCCTGGTGTATGGCGGAGGTGTCCGATGAGCGCATTGCCTGTGGAGACCCGCTTCTCGCTAGGAGACGAGATCACGGAGGAACAGCAGAGCTTCCTGGATCACTATGGATTTCTTCATTTTGAGTCTGTGGCCTGTCCGGAAGAAATGGAGAGAATCACGGGGGAGCTGGATCGAATTGAGAGCGAGTGGCTGCAGGAGAGGAGGCGCTTTGTCCATGGCATTCCGCTGTTTCTGGGGAGGGACTGGGAAGGAAGGCCCTACGTGCAGCGCTTTGCCTTCACCACGCGTTTTTCAGGGTGGATGCGTTCCTTCTTTCATGACGCTCGGTTTGAGCCGGTGAGGCGACTGGTGGGACAAGATGCTCGGGTGGGTCAGGACGAAAAGGATGGCGTCGTGGTGAATCGGTTTTTGAACGTGCCGGGGAGCGTGCACAAGCGGCTGGGCTGGCACACCGATGGGTTGCGAGACATCTTTGCGTTTCGGATGCCGGTGCCGCAGCTGAACGTGGGGCTGCACCTGGACAACATTCGCGCCGGAGACGGCGGGCTGCGCCTACTGCCCGGGACGCACAACCAGGGGTTTTTGTCCACGTGCTTTCGGAAGCTGTATTTTTTGTATCATCGGCCGGACCCTGGGGAGTTCGCGGTTGAAACCAAGGCGGGGGATCTGACGGTTCATGACGGGCGCCTGTGGCATCGCGTCGCCCGGTCCACACGGAAGGGAGAGGCCAGCTTGCGAAGGGCGATCTACGTGCCCTACCTCACGGGTCCCTTTGAGCCCAAGGGGGATCAAAGCGCTACGCCGCCGTACCACCACATCGGACGCTTGATTCGGTGGTTTCGGGGGGCAGTGGCCGCTGCCCAGCGCCGCAAGAACCACCAGGGTTCCCTCGAGGTGAACCGCCACAGTTGATTGCTGTACAGTCAGGTCCACGTGAGTCCTATACTCCTTGGGGTGCTCATCTGCCGGACACAGTCTGACCTGTGCTCGAGCGCATTCAACCGAATAGGGTCCCCAGGGAGGTGATCGGTGTCTGACGAGGTGACTGGCTCGACCGACGGAGACAGGATCCAGACAGATGCTGCACCTGCGCCCGTGGGGGCCTACCCCCATGCTCGTCGTGTGGGAGACATGCTCTACCTCTCCGGGGTGGGCCCTCGTCAGGCAGGAACCGACGAGATCCCGGGAGGGCCGATTCTCGATGAGCGCGGCAGCCCGCGGGACTACGACATCGTGGCCCAGACCGAGGCCACGATTCAGAACATCCGGAAGATCCTGGAGGCCTCTGGCTCTTCCCTGGAGCAGGTTGTGGACGTCACGGCCTTCCTCATCGACATGGACCGGGATTTCTCAGGGTACAACGCCACATACGCCAAGCACTTTGCGAGCATTGGCCCGACCCGAACCACTGTGGCCATTCGCGCACTGCCTACGCCCATCGCCGTGGAGCTCAAGGTGATCGCCTGGACGGGGACTTGAGCCGCATCCACGACATCAGCCCGGTCATCTCACCGCGCATCGGGGTCTGGCCCGGGGACGTGGGATTCTCCCGCGAGGTGAGTCTCTCCATCGACGGTGGGGACAACATTGATCTCTCGGCGATTCGCACCACTGTGCATCTGGGTGCACATACGGATGCTCCGAGCCACTACCAGGCAGGCGGAGAGGGGATCGAGTCCCGCGACCTCGACTTGTACTACGGCCCCTGTCAGGTCATCACTGTGACCACCGCTCAGGGCGCGCGCATCCTTCCGGGAGATTTCTCGGCAGCGGTGGTGGCGGAGAGGGTCTTGTTCCGGACCGACTCCTACCCGGACCCGGATGTGTTCAGCGAGGACTACTCCAGCTTGTCTCCGGAGCTGGTCCAGCGCCTGGCATCTCAAGGTGTTCGCCTCGTCGGTATCGACACCCCGAGTATCGATCCCTTCACCAGCAAGGAGCTGCCCAGCCACGCGGCCGTCGCTGCCCACAACATGGCGATCCTGGAGGGGGTGGTGTTGACGGGTGTACCCGATGGTGTCTACACATTGGTGGCCCTTCCGCTGAAGCTGGAGGGTGCGGATGCCAGCCCAGTTCGGGCGGCACTCATCGAGGCGTAATGCAGCTGACCACCCGCAACAGTCACCGACCGGGTACCGAGACATTTCTCAAGGCCAATCCAGATCTCTCTGTGCTGGAAAACCAGGGCTACTTTGTCTACATGGTCGATACCGTGCGCGTCTTGAACGCGGATCCCTGGAGCCGGCTGGCGGATCTTCCCCTCCAGCACCAGGAGCAGGGAAACAAGGGCTTTGATGTGGTGCTCTCGGGGCCGGACAGCGTCCTGACCCCAGGCAAGTGGCCTCGTCCGCCGGTGGGTCCGGTCATGCGCAGCGGTCACCACGACACCGAAGGAGCCCGCGGGCACTTCCGCGGCCTGGTGGCGGTATTGGAGGACGGCACGATCATCGTGGACCGGGCGGATGGTGCCAGCAAGAAGGATCTCCACGCCCGCTTTTCCGCCAAGGGCAATCGGCTCCGGGATGTGTGCGGCGGCGGCGCACTCATTATCGAGAATGGCAAGAAGGTCTCAGATATGGACCTGATGCGGCAGCAGCTGTACGGCGGAAACCCCGGAGGCATCCGGTCGCGACCGATGTATCGCGGAGTTCATGTCCTCTTCGGAATTCGAAAAGGCAAGGCGATCGCCGCCCTGTGCTGGGCGAAGTCCGGGCAGGACATTCGGGAGGACTTTCTCTCGCTGGAATTCTCGGCCCTGGTCAAGTTTGCCACGGGCTCCGATGTCTACTTGAACGACGGCACCTACCTGCTGCATGGGCAGAATGCGGTGGGCTTCGGGATTCGACTGAGGCGCTGATTCGTCACCAGCCGGCACAGCCGTAGCGCTACTCCTGGGGATCCGCAGGTAGTGGCGCGGTGGCCCCTTGTTCGTCCACTGGTGGGGCCGGAAGTCGCGTCGCTCGCTCGGCATCCGTCTCCATTTTCAGGGCGCGAACCAGGAATGCCCACTGGTCGGCCATCATGTCCATTCGCATGCGGACGGGCATTCCGCCGCCGTGGCCGGCGCGAGTCTCGATTCGGATCAGCACCGGGTGTTCACCCTGGTGCTTGTTCTGGGCTTCTGCGGCAAATTTGAAGCTGTGGGCGGGAACGACCCGGTCATCGTGGTCGGCGGTAACGATCATCGTGGGCGGGAGCTGGATTCCCGGCCGGAGATTGTGCAGGGGAGAGTATCGATACAGGACCTTGAACATGTCCGGATCATCGCTGGTGCCGAAGTCATCTGCCCAGGCCCAGCCGATGGTGAACTTGTGGTACCGGAGCATGTCCATGACCCCCACTGCGGGGATCGCTGCGCCAAACAGCTCAGGACGCTGAGTGATGGCGGCGCCCACCAGCAATCCGCCGTTGCTGCCCCCCATGATGCCCAGCTTGGGGGTGGACGTGTATCGTTGGTCGATCAGCCACTGACCTGCAGCGATGAAGTCGTCGAAGACGTTCTGCTTGTGGGCCTTGGTTCCCGCCTTGTGCCAGGCCTCCCCGTACTCACCTCCGCCGCGGAGATTGGCCACGGCATAGACCCCGCCCTGCTCCAGCCAGACCACTCGAGAGATGGAGAAGCTCGGCGTGAGGGAGATGTTGAACCCGCCATATCCGTACAGCAGGGTCGGGTTGGTGCCGTCGAGCACCAGGCCCTTCTTGTGGATGAGGAACATCGGAACCTTGGTACCGTCCTTGCTCTCATAGAAGATCTGCTTGGTCTCGAAGCGATCCGGGTCGAAGTCGACCTCCGGCTGACGCCACAGCGTGCTTTGACCCGTGTGGGTGTTGTACTGGTAGATCCGGGTCGGAGTGGTGAAGCCGGAGAACGCGAAGAACGTCTCTGGATCGTTGCCCTCTCCACCGAAACCCCAGGCGGAGCCAATGTCAGGCAACTCCACCGTAGAGAGACGCTGACCGTGGAGATCAAAGACCACCACCTCGTACTTGGCATCCACCAGGTACTTGGCAATCAACCGGTCGCCAGTGAGGTTGATGTCTTCGAGCACGTGCGTGGATTCCGGAATGACCTCGTCCCAATTTTCCTGCTCGGGTCGGGTCGGGTCGATAGCGATCACCCGGCCCTTTGGCGCATCCTTGTTGGTGTAGATCCAGTACCGGCGCGGCGCAGCTTCAGGAGGCTTGGTGACCAGCTTCTTCATGAAGCCCCGGCTGTCCTTGATCTTCTTGTCACCGAGGAACCAGTAGGCGGCGTCGCCCGTGTCGAAGAGCTTCACGATGGCGCCATCGGGATTCCGGAGGTCCCGTGCGTACAGTCGGTTCTTGTTGTCTGTCCCTTCGCTGACGTAGATGAACAGGGTGTCACCGGCGTCGTTGATCGAAGTGCCGAAGCCCATCTTGGGATTGTCTGGCCGCTGATAGATCAGCGTGTCTTTCGACTGGGGCGTCCCTATCTGGTGGTAGTAGAGTCGCTGGTTCTCGTTCAGGTCCTCGAGTGGGTTGGCGGGCTCCGGGAAGCGGCTGTAGTAGAACCCGTTGTTGTCGTGGGTCCAGGTAGGACTCGAGAACTTGACCCAGTGCAGGCTCTCGGTCATGTCGCGGCCGGAGTCGATGAATTTGATCCGCAGGGTTCGCCAGTCGGATCCGCCATCCGAGGTGCCATAGGCCAGCATGGTGCCGTCCTCGGAGATGCTCTGGATGGGCGCCGAGACGGTACCGTCATCGCTGAGTGTGTTCGGATCCAGGGCGACGCGGGGGACACCATCCAATTCATCGACGGTGTACAGAACACTGTGATCCTGCAGACCATTGTTGTGGCTGAAGAAGTACCGATCACCGCGCTTGTACGGAATACCGAATCGCTCGTAATTCCACAGCTGCTCGATTCTGTCCCGGATGACCGTTCGTCTGGGGATCTCCTGGAGCCATCCAGTGGTGAGTGCGACCTGCGCTTGCACCCAGGTGCGGGTCTCCGGCCCATCGGGGTCCTCGAGCCATCGGTAGGGATCAGCTACCGCGGTCCCATGGTAGTCCTCGACCACATTACCTCGGCGGGCCGCCGGGTAGTCGAGACCCGCAGGGGTGGTGACTTCTGCGGCGTCTGCAGGCGTGGCTACAGGGTCGGCAACGGCCGGAGTGGTCAACAGGAGGAGGGCGAAGGACCAGGGATGCATCGATTACCTCACTGTGCGAGGCGCGGTTGTCCTGGGCGGTGGGACGTGGGGCCTGCAGGGCATCTGCTGTAACTCGTGGAGGTGACCTATAGGTCCTCGTCGAGCGTACCGCGTCCGCCTTGGACGAACTCTCTGAGAAAACGAAGCTCGTGGGATTTAGCCTCATCTGGCGTGCCGACGAATGCGATGCGTTTCTCGTGGACCAGGGCCAGGCGGTTGGTGATGGTGAACACCGTGTCCATGTCGTGGGTCACGACCAGGCTGGTGATTCCCAGCCGATCCTGAAGGCTCAGGATGAGCCCATTGATGCGCCGGACATTGATGGGGTCCAGGCCGGTAGTGGGCTCGTCATAGAGGATGACTTCCGGCTGGATGGCGATGGCGCGGGCCAGCCCCACACGCTTCTTCATGCCACCGCTGAGCTCTGCAGGGCGCAGCGTCTCGATGCCCGGCATGTCCACCAGGTCCAGGACTTCTGCGACCCGCTTGTCCATCTCACCGGTCGTGCCCCACTTGTGCTCCACCAGCGGGTACTTGATGTTGTCCGCCACGCTCATGGAGTCGAACAGGGCGGCGCCTTGAAAGAGCATGCTGATCCGCTTTCTCAGCATGATCATTCCCGCCTCATTCGAGGTCTGGACCTCTTGTCCAAATGCGCGGATGGTGCCGCCGTCCGCTTGGAGCAGTCCGATCAGCAGCTTGAGGCAGACACTCTTGCCCACGCCGGATCCGCCGATGATGGTCAGCGTCTCCCCCTTGTGTACATCAAGGCTGAGATCCTCGTAGACGATCTTGTCGCCGAAGGCCTTCTTGACCCCTTGGAACTGGATGATGGTCTCAGCCATAAATCGCCAGGAAGAGACGGGTGAGAAGGAAGTCTGCGGTCAGAATGGTGACGCTGGTGTAGACCACGGTGCGTGTGGTAGCGACGCCGACGCCCTCGGTGCCGCCCTGGGTTCTCAGACCGTTCCAGCAGCCGATCAGTGCGATGAAGTAGCCGAAGAAGACGCTCTTCATGATTCCGTGGACGAGGTCCGGTATCTCGATGGTCTCAGTCATCTGCTGGAACACGAAGGTGAAGGTGACGTCCACCTCGTACATGGTGATGACCGCGCCTCCGAAGCACCCCACCAGATCGGCCACGATGGTCAGCAGCGGCAGCGCCAGGGTCATGGCCACCAGCCGTGGCAGCACCAACTTCCGCACGGGGTCGGCCCCCAGCGCTCGGATGGCGTCGACCTGCTCGGTGACGTTCATGCTCCCGATCTCCGCGGTGAATCCGGCGCCGACCCTCCCGCCCACCAGAAGTGCTGTCAGCACAGGTCCCAGCTCCCGGACGATGCCAAGTGCCACCAGCTTGCCGGTGTACATCGAGGCACCAAAGGGCTCGAGCCCGATGGCGAATTGCATGGCCAGCACCATGCCGGTGAACGCTGCGGTCAGGATTGTGATGGACAAGGAGTGGATGCCGCCTTGTTCGATCTGAACCATGATCAATCGCCACTCGAAGGGCGGGCGGAACATCTCGCGCACGGCCTTGCCCGTGAGCACGGCATTCTCACCGATGCATCTGGTCAGCATTGCCAGTGCAGGGAGCACTATTTCCCCAGCGTCTTGAAGCCGGAGACGACCTCCACGAAGGTGCTCCATTGGCTCTCAAAGGTGCTCGGTGGGGCAATCAGCAGTGCGTCGTAGAGGCACCCGTTCTTCTTGGTGACGACCGCGCCCAGCTTGACCTTGACGCCGTCGAGCATGCCGGCTTGCACCCGGGCGAGCGCTGCACGGCCGTCGATCTGCATGGCCTGCTCTCGGATGGGCTCACCACGGGCGATCCCAAAGGTGAGGTGAGTCAAGAGCGCCGAGAGCTTGCCGTCTTCGAACCGGTCCTGACAGTTGGAGTCAAAGTAGATGGCAGCACTGCTCTGCTTGTGGAACCAGGCCTTGTCGGCACCTCCGGAGGACACCCGTGCCCACCCATCTCCGGGTTGGTGGACGGTGTATCGACCCTCTGACTTCCGGACCCTTGCCGGCGTACTCTCCGTCGGCGCTTTCTTGGCACCACAGCCCATCAGGGCGGCCAGCAGCAGCAGTGAAGTCATGCCGTCCCCCCGTGATGTGCGGATTCCTCTTCTTCGGTAATCCGAAGAAAGACGGCCTCCAGATCCGTATCCTCGCGGCGCCTCAACTCTTCCACCGTACCCAGCGCGACCAACCGGCCTCGATACAGGATGCCCACCCGGTCGCAGACCTCCTGGGCGACGTCCAGGGAGTGCGTGGAGAGAAATACCGAGCGCCCCTGTGCTGCCAGGTCTCGGAACAACTGCTTGATCCGCTTGGCGCCGTGGGGGTCCAGCCCCACCATGGGTTCGTCAACAATGAGCACAGGTGGATCGTGCAACATTGCGGCGGAGAGCACCAGCCGTTGCTTCATCCCATGGGAGTAGGCCTCGATCAATTCGTCGGCGCGCTCCGCCAGTCCGTTCTCCAGAAGGAGCCGGGCGCTGCGCTGGACAATCGTGTCTTTGTCCATGCGGTAGATACCCCCGATGAACAGCAGAAACTCCTTGGCCGTGAGTTTCTCGTACAGAAAAGGGCGATCAGGGATGAAGCCAGAGCAGCGCCGGCACTCGACCGGGTTCTTCTGTAGGTTGATTCCGTTGATCCATACCTGTCCGGCGGTCTGGGCCAGCACGCCGGCCAGAATTCGATTCGTGGTGGTCTTGCC
>Ga0310342_100000685_pt1 | contig 19687 bp, 16 predicted proteins | sample S15DNA20500_MG_FD_206155 | JGI IMG/M metagenome (GOLD analysis project Ga0310342, IMG submission 206155) | Marine microbial communities from station ALOHA, North Pacific Subtropical Gyre - S1503-DNA-20-500_MG | ecosystem: Environmental > Aquatic > Marine > Oceanic | place: Pacific Ocean: North...
GCTGCGACATCCGTACTCAGGCCTTCACCCTCCAGGGCGCCATTGGCCACCCACTCCAGGATGGTGGTCCGCTCCTCTTCCGTCAGCGAGAAGTCCCCCTGGTATTCGTTGCACCCATCGGCGGCGCCCCAGGGGGGCATCCGCCGATCCTCCACGGCATCCGCCACGGTCGTCGCGATGGACGAGACCTGTTCATAGGTCTCCAGCGAGAAGCCACCGATCACGCCGGACTGGTGACACCCCTGGCACTTGGCTGCGACGATGGGCTGAACCTCCCCCTTCCAGGTCGGGCCCTCGGGTTCCTCTGGTGCGGGCTTCTCCTGTCCGCAGGCGGTCAGCACCAGGATGCCCCACGCCATCCACCTGGCGATACAGCTGTACTGTCGGTTCATTCTTGCCTCCGTGGCGATGAATCAGAGAGAGGGCTGTGGCTCAGTCCGCCTCAGCAGCCTTCCAGGTCTTCATCTCGCAGGGGAAGTCTGCGGTAGCCATCTCCACCAGCCAGCAGTCCGAACCCGCACAGTCAGCCACAATGGCGGTTTCCATGACCAGGTACTCCGTACCGTCAAAGGATCCCCATGTATCGGTCTGCAGCTCGATAACCGCGCTGAGTCCAAAGTCCGTCTCAGGGGTTCTGTCCTCAAACGCGCGTGGATCGCAGTCGAAGCCATCCTCGTCATAGATGCAGTCAGCCGTTCCTCGGGAGTCGGTAAGCTCCAGCTCGCCGTCTGCGACCACGTCGAGAATGATCTGGTCCCCGATACCATCGAGGACCCAGTCCTCCATGTTGCACGCATCCTGCGTCATCATCTCATCGGTGGTCGTCCAGCTGCCTTCGATGACATCATCTCCACTGGGAATATCGATGTCGTCGATACCACCGTCATCGTCATCGCCATCGTCATCGCCATCATCATCGTCATCGTCGTCGCCATGGTCATCATCGGGCTCATCTTGGCCGTCATCGGGCTCGTCAGACGGGTCATCCTCGATGAGATCTTTCGAGGGCTTGTCTGGTTCTTCCAGCGTAGAAACAGCACACCCGCCGAGCAGGAAGAGAAGGAAGGCGGACGGGACAGCGGTCGTAGTCATCGGTGGCTCCTCGGTGCCGAGGTATACAGTGTGTATACTGTATAAACACGATGTATACCCCGCAGGCACAAACGTCCAGAACTTCCTTCGCAAAAGGTGTGGTGAACGACCAACAGCGGGAGTGATCGCGCCCAGGTGTCAGCGAGAGGCCTGCGGCATGTGGGCCGCACCAGCCAGGACCTGAAGCAAGGTCGAGATCCCGACAGTCCGGATTCTCGCGCTATCCGCCTCGGTGAACGTCCCATCTCGCTGAAGATGAAGCACCATGCCTTCAATGCCCATGAGCACTGACCGATACACCAGCGGGTCACAGCTCACATCCAGACTGTCCCGTGTGCCCTTGTCCACCACCTCTACGAGCGCATCCAGGGTCCGGGCCCGGTGCTCCGCCAGCGGAGAATCAGCGCGGATGGCCTCCGCTTGAAGCCCGATCAACGCCGGCCCCCCTCGGCGTTGGTATTCCACATAGGCATTGATGGCCTTGACCGCCTTCTTGGCGGGGTTGGGCTCATTGTCGACCAGCGCCCGCACCTCGCCCACCAGCTCATCCTTGGCCAGCTCATACAAGGCGGCCTTCACGTCTTCCATGCTCCGAAAGTACTGGTAGAAGGTACGGCGGGAGACCGCCGCGGTCTCCAGCACCTGTTGCACGCTGGTTTGACGCATTCCGTGCTCGCCCAGGGCCTCAAACGCCCCTCGAAGGATGCGGCTGCGGGTGTCCTGGCCCAGATGCGCGAACACGATCCCTCCGGTAACGATCTACCTCGCCCTATTCATCGTCCCTGAACGGTGCCAGTTGTCGTGGGGTCAGGGGCCGGTGCCGAGCGTGTAGCGCAGGAGGCTCAGGGCCAGACAAATGAGACGAGGTTGGTCCGCTCCGCAACCGAGCGTTCGGACCACCGTGCCAGACCGCTGACCATGAACCAGTAGGTCTGGCCGCTGGTCGGCTCCCAGCCTCCGTGTTCAGGGAACGGCGCCACCTTGATGTGCGACCCTGCCACCGAGCTCATCGACTTGCAGGTCTGCCCCGGCCGCATCCACTCCCAGGTGCCGGCGTACCAGACATCATCCTGCCAGATGAAGATCCATGGATTCGCGACCACCTCGGTTCCGCCGACCTCGTGGATAGGCCACTCGTCTGCCTTGTCGTACTCCAGGCAGATACTCGTTCCAGACTCCGTGACCGACGAGAGTACGCTGGTCACCGCCCAGTCTGAAACATCCGTGTGCAGCCAGATGACCTCATCGAGATCAGGGGGGCCTGTAGGGGTATCCGGGGTATCCGGGGTATCACAGGTGACCTCGATCACCTGACTCAGAGACTCTCCAAACCACTGCACACCCTCATGAACCATCCGCCAGTCTGAGGTGTAGCTACCCGCCTCCTCTGGGGCCTGAAGTTCGAATTCGAACGTCCAGATCTCACCGGTCGTCACCACGGCCTCATCGGAGAGCCACACCCGGGTGTCGCCGGTATAAAAGGGGTCCGAGTCATCGACGGTGCCGAGCTTGTAGCCGTCCGATCGGGTCCAGGTGGCAGCGCCAGTATTCCGGACAGAGATGGTGGCCGAAGCAGTCTCTCCACAAGAGATGGCGGTGGGCAGTTCACTGGTGTGGACTAGCGCATCATCCTCCACTCTATGGGGCGGCGTGCCGGTGTCTTCCGTCGAGGTGCCCGTATCCGTACCGCCTTCCTCCTCCTCAGTATCGCCCGGGTCACCTGGCGCATCGTCGTCGGATGGATCCAGGTCTTCTGTCTCCGCGGTGTCCGCTGAGACATCCCCCGCCTTCAAGGTGTCCGCGCACCCCAAAGCAGGCACAAGCCCGACAGCAAGAAGAAGTAGTGGGTGATGAAAGTGTGACTGCGCCATGACCACCTCGAAGGGTAGACGCCCTATTCCAAAGAACAAGAGGCTGACACCAAAAAATGAAGGCTGCGGATCGGAAACCCGATCCGCAGCCTGACCTCATGGGCAGACCATTCCTCGCACTACAGACAGGTGCCCACAGTGGCGACGAGCTTACTGTCATCCACATCACAGTGGACGCCTGATAAATCTCCGTCCCCCGTCACCGTGCAAAAACCGTCCGCCTCGACTTCCAGGCAGTACCCGACGGTGGTGGCGCTGGCCTCCCCGGTGATGGAGTAGCAGCCCAAGAGCCCGCTTCCGTCTGCACACCATATGCTCGTAGCATTGGTCTGGTAGCTCACCTCCGCGGTAAGGCTGGTGTCGGTGGAGCCGGAGCTGTTCAAGCGCAGAATCGTGCTGTCGCTGGAGGCCGACTCCGCGAACATCGACTTTTGCTCGTTGATGGCATCACTACTGCACGTCTTGCTCATCCCGACTGTGGCCCCAGGGCCTTTACCGCTGACCGAACCACTCATGCTGTAGGAAGTGGAGCAGTCTGATGCCAGCATCACGTCTGCGGAGCCGGTCTGCCCGCCGACGTCTGTGCCATCGGTGTGGACCTTTGCATAGGCCCGCTCAACGAAGGGTTCTCCAGGGACCAGGTACGCAATCAATCCGAAATATGTAGCGGGCGAACGCACCAGTGTCTGCGCCTTCACCTGGGAGTAGAGATCCACATCCACCTCCAGCACCACATCATCCAGGCTGGGGCAGGACCCTTCCGGCTCCTCGATGGTATTCAGCAGGACGAGTTGGGCTTCCAGCTCGGTCGAACCAGATGCGGAGTCTCTCGCCTTGCATGGTCCATCGGAGACATCGTGGGTGCCACCGTTGGTGCTGGACGTCACCTGAGTCCCTCGGACGGCGTGATACTCACTCTCCCCCACGCTGTCCTCACAGAAGTCGTCTCGATAATAATTCTGGACTCTGCTTGCACTGGTGCTCTTGACCACCAGTCCAACCTTGAACTCACAGTTCGGATCCGGCTCGGGCTCGGGCTCGGGCTCGGGCTCGGGCTCGGGCGTCGGTCCAGGAATCGGCTCCGGCTCTGGCATCGGGCCAGGCTCAGGCGTCGGGCCGGGCATGGGCTCAGGCTCGGGCTCGGGCTCGGGCTCGGGGCCAGGAAGCGGCGTAGTGCCAGTATCTTCCCGCCAGCCGGTATCCTCCAAATACCCAAGGTCTTCCCTCCAGCCGGTGTCTTCACAGCAGCCGGTGTCCCATTCATAGGGAGGACCTTCGCCCAGGCCAGGCTCGCCACCTCCAGCGCCAGGCATCGTGCCAGAGCCAGACTCGATCACGGGGGGGGCCTCACCGGTGTCTGGCATCCCCTCCAGCTCCGGCGAGCCGGTGTCCGATCCTACGGGCGGGCCGGCCATTGCGGCCATGATCTCTGGATACTCTCTGGCCATCCGCAACTGGTCTGACATGGACGGATCGAAGAGGCCCGCCTCATACCAGGAAAGAAAGTCTTCCCGGTAGTTGAGGACGCCGGTTCGAATGGCCTCATAGGTGTCGTCATCGACCTCGAGGATGCCGCTGGGGTGGACCAGCGGTAGTGCCGCCTGGGGCACGACACCCAGTAGATCTCGGCCCGAATCCAGGACGGCTTGCTGATCTTCGGAGGGCGTGAAGCCCTTGCTGAAAGCCCAGTCCTCATAGGTCTGAAGCGTCTGGATCGGGGCGGACCCCGGCTGTGCAGCCATTTCGGGCTGCTGTGGTGTGCAAGCAGCGCTGGCCAGCAACGGGAGGAGCGCCCACCAGGCGCTCTTGTGCGGGTTCATTGACATGGTGACTTCCTTTTCTGGGTGGGGACCCCGGGCCGCCACGGCCAGCTGCCGCGACCACCTTCAGGGGTGTCAGGAAGGTCTACGAACAGAACGCTGAACTGGATCACCAGGCCCGTCAGATTTCCCACCGATGGACTCGCCGCCAACGGACATCATATAGAGATGCATGCCAGGGCCGTGGCGCAGGGAAGTGCCATGAACACCCTGTAGACCCAGACCCGAACGGGGACGCCATGACGACAGAGTGGAGGAAGCGCCTGCTCGCACCGCTCCTCGCGGTCTGGGTGATGGCCTTGTTCTTCAGCGCCTGGCCGGAGAGGCTGGTCCCCACTCGCCTCGCGTCCATCCAGCAGTCGGTACACCGCTCGATGAAAATGGCCAGTGTCGTCGGAGGCCTCCCGCTGTTTACAGGCCATGGCCGCAACCGACCCATCCGAATCATCAACAACTGTCTGCAGGTCATCGGGGTCTCTTCCGCAGGCGAACGGACCGAAATCTACAGCACCTGGCCCGCATGTCGAACGCCCCGAGTTCGCATCGTCGACAGTCCGCTCGGCCGCAGCCTCAACCGAGCCGTCCGTGCCGCGATCGGCCGTGCCAGTTTCCACGGTGAGCCCGTTCGAGAATCTGCCATTCTCCAGCAGGTCAGTCAATATTTCTGTACGCAGGCCCCGATGGACGGGCACGACCTTCAGGCGCTGTACCTGGTGCATCAAATCCGGACCCTGCGACTGGAGACCAATGAGACCAATACCAGCAGGCAGATCATTCAGTTTCGGGACTGCCAGGCAGGCACCAACGCTCCTGAGGAGTGGCCGGAGCTGAGTCTCGGGACCGACGGGGATGCCGTCTTGTCTGGAGGCCGCCCATGACCCAAGGCGCGCACCAGCTACGCAGTCGACTCTCGGCCTGGTGGTTCGGAGATCAGTCGGTGTATCCCCTGATACTCTGTCGCATCGGCGTGGGGCTGACCTTGTTCGGCGCCTACCTCGCGTTTCTTCCGGAGTACACCGCATTGTTCGGTGCCGATGGCCTGGCTCAAGGACTCGGCCTCAGAAGGATGGGCTGGTTCGGGGATATCCCCTACGCCCACACGGCTGCCTACGTGGTGATGCTCACCTCTTCGCTCTTCTTTGCCCTGGGCATCGCTACCCGGACCTCGGCCGTGCTGATCATCGCCACCCACCTGATCATGCGCGCGATCACGGTCCACTACATGTGGGGTTGGTCGAGCGTAGTGCTGGCGTTTGTCCTATACATTGCCTGCTCAGGACCCTGCAGCCGGTACGGACTGATCACGGCATGGAGAACCCGACAGGGCCCCACGGAGAAGGTCACCCCGGCCTGGACCGTCCGACTGATCCAGATCCACATCTGCACCATCTACCTGGCCTCGGCATGGTGTCGACTCGACAACTCGGACTGGCTCCTGGGACGGAAGCTGGAGGGAGCCTTGATCAGCACGGACTACAGCCGTTTTCCCGGGGTGTTCTGGACCGAGATTGCACCCCTGATTGCGGCAGCCACCTACGCGGCATGGTTCATCGAGCTGACAGCGCCGCTGATGCTGTGGGTCCGGAGAGTCGGCCGATACTGGGCGCTGGCACTGATGGGGATGCACATCGTGCTGGAGCTGACGATCACTGTCGGCTGGTGGCAGACCCTGATGTTCTCGCTGCTCGTGGTCTTCCTGGATCCCGGATGGTCAGCGCGGCTGGTCCACCGGCTCTGTGCCTCGAAGACGCAGATGGCTGGATAGGCCACCAAAGACGGGCGCGCATCCATCACTCCGCGGGCTTCGGCTCGGCCTCCCAGTACCCGTGGCGCCGCATCTGCTCGGCTACAGCCGGGTCGACAGCGGACCGTCTCTGCACGGCCGTTCCCACCCCCAGGTCTGTGCGCCACCGGATCAACCCAGCGCGCAGGCGATCCGCCAATGCACGGGTGGCGTCATCTGGATCAACGAGAAGATTCTGCTGCTCGTCTGGATCGGCCGCCAGATCGAAGAGCTGGAAGTGGGTACCGACCAGGCCAGCCACGCTCAACCGCTTGGGCAGGTCAGGCGCGGCGAGCGGAAAGCCCGAGGCAATGAGCTTGTGGGTGGCGGTTCGGACCGAAAGCTGGTCCATGACCCCCTCGATGAACACCAACTCGGTGGCCGGCTGGTCGCCGCTGGCCACATCTTGAAGCGGGCGCCCACGCGCACCTGCGGGCAGCACACCCTCAGCGGCACGCACCACTGTGGGCAGGAAGTCGAGGGCCTGCACCATCTCAGACACCCGCTTTCCGGTGGGAAACCCCGGTCCCGCCACCACAGTCGGCACTCGCACGATGGAGTCATACAGGCCTGTTCTGTGATTCACATAGCTGTGGTCGAGTAGATCCTCCCCGTGATCGCTCATGACAATGATGAGCGTATTGGCGGACCATCCCCGGTCATCGAGTGCTGCCAGCAGCACACCCAGCTGCATGTCCGCATAGGCGATGCAGCCATCATAATGGTCCTTCAGATGTGCAATATCGGTATCGTGAAGGGGGATGGGCCGGATGTCGCTGGTCTCCTCCAGGGTGGTGTAGGTCTCGGTCGAGAGGATGCTGAAGCCCTTGGGGTGGTGGAAAAAGGACGGGCGGCCCGGGTAGTAGTGACGGTCTTTGACCCGCTCTGGAAACATTGGGTCGCGGAGCAGGCGATCGGTCTTTTGGACAGGCTTCCCCTCGGAAAAGGCATGCGCAAAAGGGGGCAGGGTTCGGTACGGCGCGTGGGCATCGTAGCTGTGGACGAACGCGAACCATGGCTGCGCGTCATCGCGCTTGTCGAGCCACGAGAGGAACGCCGGCACCGTGTTCCAGAAGGATCCAAATCCCTTCTCCGCCGTATAGGTATCAAAGCCCTGGCTATGGCCAAAGTCGCCGTCCAGGTGCCCGCCTGCCGCAAATCCACCGGTGGCGTAGCCATAGGCCTTCATCACTTCAGCCATGGTCTGGGCGGTGTCTGGCACCACGTAGGTCTGGTAGACCGGCCGGGCGACCTCCGAGGCGTAGCGGGAGGTCCAGATGGACGCATGTGAGTACAGCGATTCATTCGCGTTCGCGATGCTGTTCTCAAACAGAACGCCGCGCGCTGCCAGCGCTGTGAGGTGGGGCGAGGTGTGCTGCTCGTGCCCGTAGGAGGAGAGGTGATCTGCGCGAACGGTATCGAGGTCGACGATGAGAATATTGGGTGGTCCATCGCGAGTGGCGACCTTCCCGTCTCGGCGGAACAGAGTGAGCCGCTCTGCGATTTCCTTGGACGTCAGCGGGGCCACCGACGATGGCGTAGGCGAGGCACCCTGGGTAGCGCGTAGATCTCGCTGGTGCCGCGGCGGCATCCCCACAATCATGGCGGTCCATTCATCGAAGTCGACATGGCCGTCCGAGTTGCTGTCCAGGGCCTTCACGTGCACATCGGATGGGCCAAAGGCGCCCAGCTCCGATCCACCGAGGCGGCCATCGCTGTCTTTGTCCAACCTTGAGAATGCCTGCTGCCAGACGCGGTCTACCGCCGGTGTCGCGGGAGGCTCACTGCACGCCGCAAGGCTGAGCCCCGCCAGTACCTGCCATCCCCTTCGCTGCATCATTCTCCTCACGAGGTCGAGTGTATCGCAGGGTGTGATCCTGAGCAGACGAGGCACTGCCCACCTCAGGCGACATCCCCCCCGGAGGTCCGCCTCAGCGGGCCTGCACAGCGGTACCAAATGCCAGAATTTCCACTCCGGCTATCCCCCTGTCGCCGCGTCCATTGGCGATACGAGACGTCTCGATCCGCACATTGATGATGGCGTTTGCGCCCTGCGCTCGTGCGGACTGCTTCATGCGCTGCACGGCTTCTCGGCGGGCCCGGGTCAGGAGCGTCTCATAGGCCTTGAACCGACCGCCTGTGATGGATCGGAAGAAGGCCGCGAACCGCTTGAAATAGTCCACCGAGATGACCACCTCACCGTGAACCAGAACAGGATCGGAGAGTTGGGTGCGGCCAGGTAGGACCCGGCCGGTGGTGGCCTGCAGGTCTCGGTACTGCGACTCCCGCTCCACCAGCTTGCTGAAGTGCCGTCGCTCGATGGTGCCGCCCACAAAGATCCCGAGCCCCAGCAGGAGCACGAAGGCCAGGATCTGCGCGAGGATCTGGAAGAAGACCGCCCACATCAGCGAACCCGTACAGCAGTGCCATAGGCGAAGAGTTCTGCGGCACCCTGGGCCACGGAGCTGGTGGTGAAGCGGACATTGACCACAGCGTTGGCGCCCAGTTCACTTGCCTGGGCCTTCATGCGCTCGACGGCCTCCGATCTCGCTTCCTGGAGAAGCTCGGTGTAGCCCACGAGCTCCCCGCCCACGATGTTCTTCAGGCCAGCCATGATGTCCCGGCCGATGTGCTTGGCCCGGACAGTGCTTCCGGTCACCACGCCCAGGATCTCCCGGACCTCTCTGCCTGGGATGGTCTCTACATTGCTGATGAGCATGGGCACTCCTTGGTGCGCCGTATCCTAACCGCACAAGCCCGCACCTTACCGCGCGATCACACGGAACCACGAGCGGCCGGTGGGTGAATCGTCTGCGCTTGCCATACAATCCCTGCATGACCAAAGCCCGCAAGATTCGCTTTGCTGTGGTGACGACCTTGGGTTTGTTGTTGGCATTGGAATTCCTGCTTCATCTCTGGGCCCCCGCCGGTGGTCTGATCCAGGGAAACCCTGAGCCTACCGAGGGCGGAGTCCAGGCGATCATGATGCGGGGCTCCCCGTTTCTGTTGTGGGAATTAGCTCCTGGTTCACGGGAGGCAGATGGCGGCGTGGTCTCGGTCAACCGCGCTGGTTTTCGTGACCAGGATCGCGGCGCCAAGCAATTGCCGCGGGTGTTGGCGCTGGGCGACTCCAGTGTCTATGGCTTTGGTGTGGGCGATCCAGATGTGTTCACCACACGCCTGGAAGCAGACTTTCAGGGCGAGTTCATCAACGGTGGCGTCCCCGGGTATTCGTCGACGCAGGCCTTGAATCTCCTTTGGGGCCGAGGGCTTGCGCTGGACCCCGACTTGCTGTTGGTGGCGACCCTGTGGTCGGACAACAACTTCGATGCCTTCGTGGACAAAGAACACATCGCCACCTACGCCGCATGGCGTCGGACCAAGACGGCCTCATTTCAGGCCATCTTGGAGCACAGCGCCATCTACCGGGTGCTGGAGTACCAGGTGAAGGCCAGTAAGCCGGGTCGCGTACACTGGATGGAGCTCCATCAGCAATCGCCCAGCGGGAATCGGCGGGTCCCGATTGGGACGTATGCCCGCAACCTGACCGAGTTCTGCCGGACCATGGCCGAGCGTGGAGGCGGAGTGGTCTTTGTGATGTTGCCCAACAGCAATGACCTGACGGGCTCCGTACAGAATCCCCCGTGGGTGCCCTACCGTCAGGTGATGCGAGACGCCGCCAAGGCCTGTGGTGCGCCACTGGTGGATTTACCCGCAGCGTTCCGAAAGAACGGCCAACCCCACCTGTTCATGGACGAGATGCATCCCAGCAAGTCCGGCCATGCACTGATGGCGAAGACCATCGGGGCTACGCTGCGTGGACTCGGCTGGCCGGAGACCCCGATCCTTGTCCATGCGCCAAGCAGTGCCGTGGTACCGCCGAAGGACACCTTTGAGGGCAAGGGCATTCAACTGGGGCTCTTTGGCGGCTGAGCATCTGGAAGATCGACAGGCAGTGCGCCCAGGGTCAGATCTCGGGATTCTCGCTATCCCCAAGGTCCTCAATCAGTTCCACCTCATTCAGGGAATCGGGTAGCTTCTTCGAGGTCTTGGCACCCAGCGCCTCGAGCCGCTTCACCCGGCTCACCAGGTTGCCCTTGCCGGTCGAGAGCTGACTGTAGGCATTGTCATAGGCGGTCTGGGCTTGGCCAATGCGCTGACCAATCTGCTCGAGCGTCCCGCTGAACCCAGCAAACTTGTCGTACAGCGCACCGGCCTGGCGAGCGATCTCGACAGAGTTCCGGGTCTGCCGCTCGTGGCGCCAGATGGTCTCGATGGTGCGAAGCACCGCCAGCAAGGTCGACGGCGTCACGATGAGCACTTTCTTCGAGATGGCCTCGTCATACAGGGCCCTGTCGAACCGCATGGCCTCGGTGAACGCCGCCTCGATCGGCATGAACATCAGGACATAGTCGATGGTCGTGATGTTCTCGAGGTGCTGGTAGTTCTTGCCTGAGAGCCCCTTCACGTGACCGCGAATGGATGCGACATGGCGCTTGAGTGCGGCGTTCTGATCCTCCGTGCCCTCGGATTCACAGAAGGTGTCGTAGTCGTTCAAGGACACCTTGGCGTCGATCACGACCTGGCGATCACCCGGCAGGTGAACGATGACATCGGGCCGCTTTCGCTTGCCGTCTTCATTGGTCTGGCTCACCTCGGTCTCGAACTCGCGCCCCTCCTCAAGTCCGGAGAGTTCAAGAACCCGCGCCAGCACCATCTCACCCCAGTTGCCGCGGGCCTTGCTGTCGCCCTTGAGCGCTCGGGTGAGGTTCTGTGCCTCATCGCTGATGCGCGCGTTCATCTCCCTGAGGTGCTTGACCTGCTCTTCTAGGCTGATCCGCTCCTTGGAGGCATTCTTCTCCGTCTCAGTCAGCTGCTTGCGGAAGCCTTCGAGCTGCTCCTTGAGCGGCTTGACCAGCTCCCCGATGGACTTCTTGCTGGTCTTGTCAAAGGCCTTGGTCCGCTCCTCCACGATCTCATGGGCAGCGGCCTTGAACTTGGCGACCATGAGCTCCTGATCCGCCGCCTTCTTGGCTTCTTCGGCTTTTCGATCTACTTCTCGCTCTGCCTCCGTCACCTTGTCCTCATCCATCCGCGCCTTGAGGCCCTCGAGCTCGGTCCGGAGCTGCACTTCATTCTTCTCGGCTTCTTGAGCAGCTGAGGTCCGCTCCTTGAGCTGCGCCTCGATCGCCTCTGTCCGCTTGGCACGGTCCTCCAGGAGCGCCAGACGCGCAGCATCGTCCGGGTCTCCGGGTCTGGAGCGGGAGCCCCGCCACAACCAGCCGATGATGAGGCCAAGCGTCACACCCAGAATGAGGGCGATCACGATGTCGAGGTTTTCCATGGACCCGCCTGCGAAGAGGCAAGATAAGAACGTTCGCAGCGTTAGTCCATCGTTTTGGGGGGGTTCCTGACGGGCCACTGCGGACATTTTCTGTCCTTGACCCATCACGCCTGCATCTTCCTGGACATCACGCAGCCCGAAGCCAGCAGATCAATCGGCAACGTGGCGTTCGATCTACGCCGTGCCCCGTTCCCCGACCCCACAATTTGGTAGTGTTCAGACCCCGTACTGGAACGCATCGGCCCCCAGGAGTCACCAATGGGGAGTATTCGCTACATTGGCTCGAAAGCCCGACTCGCTGAGGACATCGTCGCGTTCTCGGGCCCGCCCGCTGGACGGTTCCTGGACCTGTTCTGTGGGACTGGCGCAGTCACGGCTGCGGCCGCGGACGCCGGCTGGTCGGTGCTGGCCAACGACCACCTGACCTGCGCCACCGTTCTTACCGAGGCGCAGCTGACCACACCTGAAGAGGCTGGGTTTGGGCCACTCGGTGGCTATGAACAGGCCATCCGCCGATTGAACCAGCTGGCTGGCCAGCCCGGGTTCATCGCACAGCAGTACTCACCGCTGAGCCTCGCGCAGTGCGGTCATGAGCGCAGGTACTTTACGACCGACAACGCGTGTCGCATCGACAGCATCCGTGGACAAATCCACGAGTGGCATCTGGACGGCACCATCCACCATGCGGAACACACCGTCCTGATCGCCGACCTGTTGGAGGCGGCCAACGCTGTGGCCAACATCGCTGGCACCTATGGCTGCTTCTTGAAGAAATGGACCAAGACTGGTCTTCGCACCCTCCAGCTCCATCACCGGGAGCTGCGGGCAGCACCGGTGAGCCACGAACTCGTGGTGGGAGACGTCCACGATGTGAAGAGTCAAGCCGGGGATATCGTCTACCTGGATCCGCCGTACACCAAGCGCCAGTATGCCTCGTACTACCACATCCTCGAGACCATCACCCTCCATGATTCCCCTGAGGTATCGGGCGTCTGCGGGCTTCGTCCCTGGCAGCGTCTCGCGAGCCCTTTCTGCTACAAGCGCCGGGCCCACCAGGCCCTGCTGGCGTTGATTCTCCGGCTCAGCCCCGCGCGCGTCCTCCTCTCCTACAGCAGCGAGGGCCACGTGGATGTGAATGACCTCGTCAGAGACCTCGGAGCGCATCGAGACGTGGAGCTCATTCCATTGATGGAGATCGGACGGTACCGTCCCAACCTCACGGCCAGCAGCAATGGCGCAAAGGTGTCGGAGTATCTCATCGACACCCGAGCGCCCGAGGCCGTGAAATCACCGGATGGTTTCTCAGCGTCAGGCGTTGGGATCCCCCGATGACCAGGACCGTGTCCTACGAGACGAAGCGCCTCTCCCCCGCGTTTGATGCACTCGCGGAGTTCCAAGGCACAGCCCCAGACCCTCGTTCCAGGCATGCGCACCGACTCCTCATACTGGAAGCGACTGCCGCGGCATTGGGTGGGTTTGAGGCCCCTGCGCTCTGGGCTGCCGCCGGGCGCGATGAGCCATCGGATGCATGCGATCTCCTGCGCCATGGTGAGGCGCTCGCTCAGCTCCTCCGCGAACGCGTGGCCGTGCACCCGACCTTGGCGCTGGCCACCTTGGCAGCGCCGGACCTGTCCTCTGATCAGAAGCGGCGCCAGGGCGTCTACTACACCGATTCACGACTCGCACGCTACGTGGCCAGACGCCTCTCGGAACGTCTCGTGCCAGGTTCACTGTGGCTGGACCCGGCGGCGGGAACCGGCATCTTGCTCGCAGCCGCTGTGCTCGAGGCATCTGGTACCGACCCAGCGCTGCGAGACGCGTTTCTCACGCACAGTGTGCATGCGGCGGACATGTCCGAGCATGCGGTCCGCGGAGCGCGACTGACGCTCGCCTCGCTCACAGGATCCTCCGCGGTGGTGGAGGCTCTCCACGCTCACGTTCGCACGGCCGACTCCTTACTCGGCAGAATGCAGACCTGGCACGACCGGGCACCCGGTGGTTTTGATGTGCTCATCGGGAATCCCCCGTGGGAACGCCTGAAGGTCTCTCGGCATGAGTTCCTCCTGGCGAGTGGACAGGACCGTCACTATGGCGCCGCCTACGAGGACTACTCCGAGACGGCCCTGAGGGAGATCAAGGGGCGGCTCGCACACTACATCACCCGCGCCACCCACGGCTTTGCCTTTCAGGGTGCAGGAGAGGCGGACCTCTACAAGTGCTTCATTGAGCTCGCCTTTCAGCTGGGTCATGAAGACAGCGCCATCGGCTTCCTCATTCCGGCCGGTCTCATCCGCTCCCAGGGGACCCATGAGCTGCGACGTTTCTTGATGGAGCGCTGCCAGGCGCTTCGTATCGATGTGCTCGACAACCGCGCCCGGTTCTTTGCGATCGATACCCGAACCAAGTTCCTGACGCTCACGGCCTTTCGTGGACAGGGGCCCGCACCGGTGAAGATCACCCACGCACGCGGCACCCCAGACGGCGTCAAGCTGGTGGGCACCGCGACCATTTCAGCCTCGGCTTTACGGAAGGTGCGGCCCGATCTTTCTGTCCCCGAGGTGCGCAGCCACCGGGAGTGGAAGCTGTTTCAACACGCCTTCGCGACAGGGGACCGGCTCTCAGGAGAAGGCACCTCTCCCTGGGACCTGGAGATCGTTCGTGAAGTCGACATGACGAATCATCGATCCCGGTTTCACGCTGTCGACGAGAGCGATGGCGTGCCGGTGATCGAGGGGCGCATGGTTCACCAGTTCCACTTTGGCGCCAAGGCCTACGTAGACGGCGAGGGACGTCGCGCCCGGTGGCAGCCTCAGCCACCCGTGGGCGGGACGCTCCGCCCTCAATTCCGCATCGACCGCCATGCACTGCCACCGCGAGCGGCCGGGCGGGTGGACCAGCTCCGAATCGGATTTTGCGACATTACCGGGCAGACCAACGAGCGGACCCTGTTGGCCGCGATGGTGCCTGCAGGCGTGGTGTGTGGGAACAAGGTGCCCACGATCACTCTCCGCCATCAAAGCGGCGACGCAGAAGATCGCGCCTGGCTCTGGCTCGCGCTTGCAAACAGTCTTCCCTTTGACTGGCTCCTCCGCCGTGTCATCACGACCACAGTGAACTTCTTCCTGCTCAAGGGCATGGTCTTTCCGCGCCTGGATTCCATTGGGGATTCGGCGGAAGGGCTGGCCCAGCGGGCTCGACATCTCAGCGGTCTGGGGCCGGATGGGTCGACGGACCCGTGGAGTCGCGGGGCCCTTCGTGCCTGGAATGACGCGGCAACGGCGCTGGCATTTGGATTTTCCATGGAAGACTATGCGCTCATCCTGGACGATTTCTCGTTGCTGGATCGCGGACAGCCCGCCATCCACGGGGAGACCAGGAGCACCATCACCCGTGACCTGACGCTCTTGTCGTTCGCGAGGCAGTCGTCTGCATCGTCGACCGGAGTGGAGGAACTCCAGGCCCGCGTAGATGCGGCACGAGACACTGGCGCCGCGCCCTACATTCCCAGCCAGTTCGTCGGTCGGACCCCGCCCGATGCCGTTAGGGTCCTCGCATGATCCGGTGGACGCTCATTCAGCAGACTTCGCTCCTGTTTGTGATCGCTTGTGGTGCGCCCAAGGATGCGGACGACACCGCCGGAGGAGGCGCCACACCGCTCCTGCCCAAGGCCCTGTTCATCGGGATCGATGGCCTGCGGGGAGACGGCATTCCCGATAGCGAAACCCCCCACATGGATGGCCTCATCGAAGCGGGAACCTGGACCCTTGAGGCCAGCACCCAACTTCAGGCCCAGACTGTCTCGGGACCGGGCTGGACCTCCATGCTGACCGGCGTCGACGCCGACAAGCATGGCATCACAGAGAACGGCGGATGGGACCTCATCGACCGCAGCTACCCCACGCTCATCGGGCGGGCGCACACGCTGGGCTTCAGCACAGCCACGGCGGTCCACTGGATCCCCATCCAGATGATGATCATCGAGCTGGGCGTCACCGACGAATCTGTCCTGGGTACAGACGAAGCGGTCACCGACGGCATGGCCCACCTACTGGCAGCGGGGGACTTCGATGTCCACTTTGCTGCGCTGGATGATGTCGATCACGCAGGCCACAGCACGGGCTTCTCCACGGACAACCCTGACTACGTAGCGGCGGTGGAGATGGCGGATTCGCAAGTGGGCCAGATGCTCCAGGCCATCGCGGATCGCCCCACCCGGGATCAAGAAAGTTGGGTAGTGCTCATCACCGCGGATCACGGCGGATCTGGCACCTCCCATGGACCCCAGGATGCGGACAACCAGACCATCCCGCTCCTCATCTGGGGAGACCCGGTGCCCTCCGCCCAGCTCGACCCGGGCGTCGGTAGCCACCTGGACATCCACCCCACCCTGATGGCGCACATGGGTCATCCCGCCCAGGCATCCTGGGATCTCGACGGCGAAGCACGGGGACTGGAGTAGGCGGCCCGACAACGCACACTTCGTCGACCGGCGACCGCTCCACGCACTCAGTCACGCTCACTCCGACACCGCGCCCACACCCGGGAGCAGGTTCAGGGCATGCGAGAAGGGGTGTTCTCCCTGACATCTTCGGCCACTCATGGGTACCATTCCTTGACGGCTGATCGTCTTCTTGCGAGAGCTGCCTCCATGCTCGTCACTATCGCCCTGCTGATCTCCACGGCGCTGGCCACTCCCGAGACCGTGGAGAAGGCCCAGCAGCTGCACCTGCTGGGACTCTCGGCCAAGGCTGCTGAGATGCTCGTCTCCGATGTCGAGCAGGACCCAGCTGCTGCGATGACACTGGGGCGAATCTTCTTCACGCACGCGCAGTGGGCACTCTCGGAGGCGGCCTATCACAAGGTCCCGCAAGAGAGTCCGCTCTGGTTCCGGAGCAGACTCGAGGCCACCTGGGCCGCCTACTACCTCGACCCGACCCACGAGCGGGCCATCGCGCGGGCCTTGCTGCTCTACACTGAAGCGCCCACCGATCGGGAACTGCGCTATCTCATCGGGGTGCTCGTGCTGCACTGCGGCCAGCGCGCCGGAGGAGTGGGAAAGCTGACCTATGCGCTGCTCAAGGAACTGGTCGAGGACCTCAAGGCAGACCTCGCGACCCCCCCTCCCCCCCAGCCCTCTTCTCGCCTCGAGGACCTGCAGGCGCTTCACGCCGAAGGCTTGATTGATGACCACCAGCTCACTGGGGCCGAGCAACACGCTGCCACACAGCCCGGCGGGTTCAGCCACTCCGCTCCGGGCGAGCTACCGATGCCGATGACGCCCCGAGACTGGGTGAGCGCAGCCGAGACGCTCTTGTTCGAGTTCGTCCCCTGCCGCTGTGATCATCACTACCAGGGGGCCCGGTGTGGGTGGGAGTCCCTCGGCATGAAGCCATCCCAAGCCGCAATGGCACAAGACAATGCCGTCACCAGAGCCATCATCTTGACCCTGGGCGGTGAGCAAGAGAGACAGCGCGCGGATCACAAGCCCGACCGACAAGCCAGGCGCTGGCTGCGCTCCTACCGCAAAGATCTGGACTGAGCCCAGCGACCGGCTCAGCGGGAGATGGGTGCCGCTCTCAAGCGCTTAGCGGAGAATGTTGGACTCGGTCTGGTCAAAGCTGGCGCATGCGCTGGCATCGTCTGTGACCCAGGGGGACTCCACCGTGTCGAGGACTGTATCGCACGGGCCCATCACATCACCCATCAGAGAGATGAGACCGCCCAGGTCCTCTCCCAGTACCGTCTCCTCGACCTCGGCCACCGACCACGGGGAGGGGTAGATCACCGCCGCGAAGACGCACATCTCACCCTCGGCCGTACCATCATTGATCAGGGTGTCATCCGTGTCGTTCCGGTAGTGGCAAGCCCAGTGAATACCATCGCCCGCAGAGAGGGAGAAGCTGCCGGGCTCAAAGTGGAGGATCGGCGGCTGCTCCCAGGCCTTGTTCACAAAGAAGGGCCCAGGCTCGATCGTCTCAGACGCGCCATCGTAGTGGTTCATGGTCGCGCACTCCCCCCACTCGTGGTTGTGGGTGCTGACCAGCGCCACCTCGACATCCCGCTCCACCACGCAGGTACGGCTCACGACTCGCTCCTCACCTGCAGGCACCTCCAGGTCCGCGATGTCCGTGAACACCAGTCCAGCCACATCCGTGACCTCATCCGCTGGAATGGCCTCGATATTGAGCACGGCGTTGATGGTGACAGCTGATTCCGTGGCGTTGACATAGTGGTGGCTGAAGATCAGCAACAAGGGGGCTGTCATCGGCGCAGCTACGCCCTCTGGGAGGGTGATCTTCTGATTGTCCCGCTGGCTCGGGAAGATCGTGTAGGCACTCTCCATGGTGTCGAGATCGCTGCACAGATGCTGGCCAACCTCTGCACCGAGTGCCGCCTCCGATGTGCCCTCCCCCACAAAGGCATCCAGGAAGGAGAACTCCCCGATGAGCACGTTCATGTGATGGGTGCCATCGGTGACCAGGCTCTCCAGGCTGTTCGCCCAGTACAGCTTCTCGTCCGCCTTTGGCTCCAGACGCATCACGGTACAGATCTCGACCTCTGAGAAGGCCGGCACCTCGTAGGTGGGGGTGACCAGCTGGTAGCCGTACTCAGGCACCGGCAGCGACACCGGCCCATCCGATGTCTCATCGTCCGCCGCGTCGTCTGGCGCTTCCGCCGACTTCGGCGTGCCACAGGAAAACAGCAATAAGGCAAGCCACATGGAGGGCTCCGGGTCCGGGATAGCAAAGGTAGCACAGCCTCCGGGCACCCGAGAGTCCAGGAAGGCAGAAGTGACTGGCCACCACATCGCCGCACACCGTCTGGAATTGACCGGCACACCTCAAGGGCCCAGGGGTTACTGCATCGCTGCAATCTTTCCTGGGAACCCCATGCATACCAGCATCTTTGTCTCCGCCCTCACACTGCTTGCCGCCAGCCACTCGGCCATGGCCGAAACGCCCACAGCCTCGGTGACCGCGGCTGCAGATGCCCAGTGGATGGCCGCCAACCCCAAAGACCCCGACGGCCCTCAGATGGCTGTCATCTCCGGCAACCCCAAGGAAGGGGCCTTCATGGCCGTGGCCAAGTTTCCTGCAGGCTTCGGCACACCACTGCACAGTCACCCTGCCGCGTTTACCGGCGTGGTGATCTCTGGCACCGCCCAGAACGGCAGAACGGCAGAGGACAATGTCGCGCTCACCGCTGGCACGGTGTGGACCGAGGTGCCCAATGAGGTGCACTTCACAGGCTGCACCAAGGAGGCAGAGTGCATTCTGGTCTTCCGAATGGATGGGGCCATGGCCACCAACCCGGCGGAGGCCGCCACAGAGGGAGACATGCAGATGGTCGTGACCACAGCGGCCGATCGTTCGTGGGAGCCCATCAATCCCAAGATGCCCGAAGGACCTCAGATGATCGTGGTGAGCGGTGACAAGGCCACGGGTCCCTTCCGAGCGCTGGTCAAGCTACCCGGCGGGGGCGCCTCTCCAGAGCACAGCCACAGCGCTACCTACAGCGGTGCAGTCCTGCAGGGAAGCATGACCCACAGCGGCTCAAAGGCCATGGGGGTCGGATCCTTCTGGACGGAGACAGGTGGCCACCCTCATGTGACTGCCTGCGCCAGCGAGGAGGACTGCGTGTTCTTTGCTGCCATGGACGGCCCTTTCGATATGACGCCCACCGCGCCCCCTGCAGCGCCAGAAGCCGCGCCGGAAGCCGCGCCGGAAGCCGCGCCGGAAGCCGCGCCGGAAGCCGCGCCGGAAGCCGCGCCGGAAGC
>Ga0310342_100000686_pt1 | contig 19677 bp, 19 predicted proteins | sample S15DNA20500_MG_FD_206155 | JGI IMG/M metagenome (GOLD analysis project Ga0310342, IMG submission 206155) | Marine microbial communities from station ALOHA, North Pacific Subtropical Gyre - S1503-DNA-20-500_MG | ecosystem: Environmental > Aquatic > Marine > Oceanic | place: Pacific Ocean: North...
CTAAAACTGCGTTGTCAGGCCACAAACCATGGATACTCCACATGACAATGTTTGGGATGAGGAAGGCCAGTGTCCACTGGGCTATGATCAAAGTGGCATAGCGTTTTTTCTGATAGCTGTCGTTATAGAGAATTCCCCACCGATAGTAGGCCCTGATTCCGAAGATGGTCATTACCAAACAGTAAGCAAAGCTGTACCAAAAGGATCCATTAAGTTTGAAAGACCAATTCCCGGAGCCAACGCTTAGGGTTTGCCACCAGTTAGCAAAAGTTGTAGGTTCGTCGGACCCAGTAAAGAAGCTAGAGGGAATGTTGAAAGGCCATAAAGGAGGATCTGTTTTAGCTCCGTATATAAAGTAGCAAACAACGAAAGTACAAATAAGTAGTAAGCAGCGACTGAGGTTCCAGGAGCCTTCCAGTCGAATACCGATCTTCTTGAAAAACTGAAAAGGGAGGTCGGTTCCGATACATCGAAATATATGAGTTGCTGGAATTTCCAGTTGTTCTCCATTTCCTAGATTTTTGATAGTAGTACTGGAGGGACCGACCGACAGGGCAGCATGGTTAAGATAAATATTAAGATTACCTTGGTGTACTTGATTTAAAACCGCGTCGATGTTGCGTTGCTTAGGGAAAATGAATTTTTTGTCGGGAGCTGCCAAGGATACGCGATTACCCTGCTTAGCCAGAGCAACAGCCGCTTCACAAGCCACGTCTCCAGCACCGAATACCAAGAGTTGTTCACCCTTCCACTCGCCGGGATCTGTTAAATTTTGGCTAATCCGAGCCTCTTGTTCAAATTCCCCCTTGACATTCAGTCGTCGAGGATAACCGGATGTTCCAACAGCCAAAATGACCTTTCGTGCCAAGTACACTGCTTTGTCTGTTTGGACCCGAAAGCCCTCCTTGTCACCGTAGTGATGAATCTCCTGGACAGATTCGAACTGGTGGATAAAGGGAGCGATGCCTAAATCGATGACCTGGCAATCCCACTGTTCGAGGAGTTCTTCCTTAGTGCACTCCTGGCAAAAAAAACGAGTCTTGTTTTGCTGACCGATGGGCTCCATGAAAAGCAATTTACCCTTGGTGAAATTACGGATTAGCTGAGCCGTACGCTGAGCCTCAAGAACTAGGTATTTCACTCCAGATTGCTGACAACGGTCGGCCGCTCCCAGGCCGGCGGAACCGGCACCAATGATAAGAATGTCCAGCCAATCATTCGAGTTTTCTGAGTAAGAGTTTGGGTTGTGAGCCAAGTCAACAAAGTCATGTAAGTTGATAATGTGATTGGCTACTGCCCTGCCACGGTTCAATCCCAGCTTAATGAGGGGGGTGCCCGCGATTTCTCCGGCTAGATACAGGCCTTGAACGTTCGACTCTCCAAATTCATCTAGCAGAGGGTGTCGTCGTGCTCGAGCTGGATCAAAACTATTGTCAAAAAGTTGGGTGATCACAGTCCAGGGTCGGCCCCATAGGAAATGGTTTGATGTCGTTGACATGATAGATATCAATACGACCTCAAAAAAAATCTGAGGTATCAAAATGACAGGATAGGCTCAATCAGTGCCGGCTCAGTTTGGGGAAAACACCAGATCGATTCGCCGATACCGATAGACTAATGTGATTATTGCCCCACCTGGGGGAATTACTTCTTTCTTGTCGATGTCACTTATGGACTTGTATATTCCCTTAGTCGAAGGGGAAAGCCCAGCTGTTGATGACCTTGCTGAAATCTTGTTGGGTTCTGGGACGCGACCTGAGGAGTTTATCCATGAGGGACTGCCTTTTAGCTTGGGCATCACCACTCAAAGCTAGAATATTTGGGTGGCAGCTAGGTTCAGGTCAAACATTGACTCATAATTACTCAAGAGCTAGAGACTGCCCTACGAACGAGGTCATCGACCAACTGGGGCAGATTAAGTTCTAACGCCATATGGTGTCCTAGCGGAGACATTTTCCTCCAGGTTTTCCTGAGAATGCTCAATATTTTTTCTTTGTGGTGCTGCTTAGAAAAATCAACGAGTTGAATTTCCAGGAAGACCAGACAAGCGGCATCCTCAAGATGTTGTACTTCTGGGTCAAGTCGGAGTCGTTCCTTTCGCAACAGTTGTTGAACCCGGGTGATGGTCCGAGCGTCGTAGCCCACTTTTAGAAGGACAGTAGCTGCGGTCTCGGCGTGGAATTGTAACAGTGAGGCTCGCCAGTTTTTGTAGCCTTGTTTATTCCTGGGATAGGTCTGCCGGGGAATTAGCCAGCGACGAATATGTTGGCTTCTGGCTGCGAGGCGAAGAGGAACCGAGGCATTGGGGGATAATCGTTCTATCCATTGACTTAACTTGTAATGGTAAAACAAGGAGGCTGGGATCTGGTTTCTCTCAAATGAGCATCGAGTCGGATCCTCCCGGTGCATGGTATCAAAAATTGCAAAGGCTCTTTTTAACCGCTCATCATCCCTTTTCATAATATCGCACACTCTATACTATGATATCAGTTAGATTAGTTGACGGCCATCTTATGATAAGAAATTCCAAGCATCGTGATTCAGCGCTGGCAAACGTTGCAAGAACTGAATGAAGTTTAACGTAGACTAGAAAGGAGTGAATTAATTCTCACCGATTGGGTGATTTTCAAGTCGGACCGAGGATTGGCCGGTGGAACCACCACTTGATCCTAATCTGGGAAGAAAGGTCAAGGATTGCCCGGGGCCGGGGCCTGAAAACGATTACAGAAGACTAAACAGTGTCATCCTAAATCAAGCAGGAAGCAAGGATGGACAGACCGTAGCCACTACTCATGCCGATTACAACATCATTCTCTGGAGAATTGGCAACGTTCAACTCGGTTTAAGTTAAATGATTCAAATGATTTGAGATAAGGGCATCCATAACTTAGGATCAAAGTAGTGGTTTGTCCGTATAGGGTTCTAATAGTGACCAAGTGTGTTTTTCGATTGTGGAATTGTGTTGACACCTTTTTTAGTCGCTCCGTATACTCCATAACCTTAAGTAATAATAATAGGTTAAGGTTTGTTTCTGGTAAAGAGTTGCAACGACATTTTACTTCTGACCCTGGTTTTAATGCTGCTTGTTAGCCTATGGGGTTCCATCGTGTTAGACCCTTCAGGCGGGATTCTGCGGGGATCATCATGCGGGCTAGTTGTTTTTCTACAGATCTTACGGCGATGAATGCTGTCACCGTTAACAATATTTCCAAGAATTACCGTATCTATTCCAATCCGTCAGCACGACTGAAAGAGTTGATCTATCGGAAACGCCGATTTCATCAGGATTTCTGGGCGCTCAAGAATATAAGCTTTGATGTCAAACAGGGTAGTAGCTTTGGCATCATTGGGGAAAATGGATCAGGGAAGAGTACTTTGCTCCAGATCATTGCCGGAACCCTCAGTCCTACGGAGGGTAAGATCGGGTTGAGTGGACGCGTGGCAGCCTTGCTTGAGCTGGGGGCGGGTTTTAACCCAGAGTTTACAGGAAAAGAAAACACTTTCTTGAATGGGGCTATCTTAGGACTCCGCCGAGATGAGATAGCACAAAAGTTGCCAAAGATTGAGCGATTCGCGGAAATTGGTGATTTTATCGACCAACCCGTGAAGACTTATTCCAGTGGCATGTACGTCCGGCTTGCTTTCGCCATTGCCATTCATGTTGATCCTGAAATACTGCTGGTTGATGAATCCCTTGCGGTGGGAGACATTTATTTTCAGCAACGCTGTATGCACAGAATTCGCCAGATGCGGGCGGAAGGTAAGACAATTCTCTTGGTCTCTCATGATGTGGCAGCTATCAAGAACTTATGTGATTCGGCTCTGTGGCTGGAACAGGGAACCATCAAGGACTATGGTACCCCAGACCAAGTCGTTGCACGTTACTTGGCAGCTCTTACGCTTCGACGTGACCCATATTTAGGCGAGAAAAATTCTAATGTTCTTGAATCGACAGTTGATTCATCTGATGAACTCATGACTAACTTTGTTGTTCGTACTCTTCCTAATGTAGATGATCGTTGGGGAAACGGGGATGCAACGGTTTTAGGTATTCAGTTACTAGATGAGACTGGTAGAGTTCCAGAAAATTTGTATCACGGGGACATGTTAACGGTTAGAGTGTCGGTTCGATTTAATAGGTCTGTTGAGCAACCCATTATCGGTATAATCATGCGTAATCGCCTAGGTGAGGAGATCTCAGGAAATAATACCTCAGTCGAAAACTTCGAACTACCTATAGCGAAAGCACACCAAATTTATACGGTAGATTTTCATTTACACCTCCCTGTTCTTCAGCCAGGTAATTACTCTTTTACGCCAGCGGTCTCTAACGGGACTCATTTGGATTTTGTGGTTTGTGACTTAGTCGAAAACACAATAAGTTTGACGTTGAAACAACGAGAAACCGTATACGGGTATATGAAAATGAGTTGTCGAATCGAACTGAAACATGTGACTTCTTCTATCCCAGGACTGGCTGAAAAAGAAATCGGTGGTTCCTAAATATAGCTTCTTGAGCCTAGGCAAGGATGAGGGTCAATGGTGGTCGCAAAAATACGCAGAACGATCCTAGGTCTTTCTAGGGAAGCATTGGTGACGGCTAAGCAATGTTCTTTACCTGTTAATGCCTGGATAGAGTCCTGTGGTAAATTGATAATCAGTAGGATGCTTAAACGTGGAAAAGGAGGTTCATGATCAAGGATGTGCGGGTTGTATCGCTCACTGCCCATGTTGATGACCGAGGTTATTTGATAGAGATCTTGAGGAGTACTGATGAGTATTTTATCCAGTTTGGACAGGTTTATTTGGTTGGCGACATGACTCGTGGCACGATCCGCGCCTTCCATAAGCATACTGAACTCTGGGATTGGTTTTTCATTAGCCATGGGTCTGCCAAGTTTGCGCTTCGCGATGATCGCCAGGAAAGTTCGACGTATGGTGAAATGCAGACCATCGTGTCAAGTCAAAGGAATCCCACATTAATTGTGGTTCCCCCTGGGGTCTATCATGGTTGGATGGCCCTGGAAGACGACACGCAGCTTGTCAGTACCGCCAGTCATGTCTACAATCGTGAGAAGCCAGATGAAATTCGGGTTCCTCCTGATTCCTTTGGTTATATATGGGAGGTTAAGGGAAGGTAGTTTGTCTTGCCCTAGGGCAGCCTCGGCAGCGTACACCTAATTCAAAGAACAATCGAGGAGGATCGCTATGATTCTTGTAGTTGGTGGTGCGGGCTATGTGGGCTCGGTATTGGTCAGAGAAATGTTGGCGCGAGGATACGCAGTAAAGGTTTTTGACCGAATGTATTATGGAGACGCTGGCATTCGTGAGCATAGTGAACGAATCAAGCTGGAGGAGGGAGATATTCGCACCATGGATATCTCTGTTTTAGAGGGAGTTGAGGCCGTCATTAATTTGAGTGGATTGTCTAACGACCCAACGGCTGAATACAACCCGAAAGCTAATTTTGAGATGAATACGCGGGCTAACGAGCAGTTAGCTCGCCTCTGTAAGAAGAAAGGTATTAAGAGATTCATTTTTGCCTCTTCATGTTCTATTTACGATGTCGGCATCGGCAACGATGAAAAAGATATTGTCTTAGACGAGGAGTCCATGGTGGACCCCAAGACAGCCTATTCTAGTTCCAAGTATCAAGCAGAGAAAATACTGCTTGAGTTAGCTGATGAGAATTTTTGCCCAGTTATCCTCCGAAAAGGTACGGTTTATGGATTTTCTCCTCGGATGCGTTACGACTTGGTGGTTAACACCTTTCTCAAAGATGCCCTCTCCAAAGGATACATCACGATTCACTATGGAGGTGAAATGTGGCGCCCACTGGTTGATGTTCGAGACGTCGCCCGGGCCTATATCACTTGTTTGGAGGCCGATGAGCAAAAAATCAAGGGGCAGATTTTCAATGTGGTCTATAGTAACTTTCGAATTTCGGAATTGGCGTTGCGGGTCGTAGAGACTTTGAGAGAGGTTGGAGTCAAGGCAGAATTGAAGTCGGACTACCGTTATCAAGGAGTCAGAAGCTACCGAGTCTCCGGCAATAAGCTTAAACGTGTACTAGATTTCACGCCTGCGGTAACGATGGAGGAAGCCGTCAAGGATATGGTGGAGAGCATTTCCCAGTATCGCTACACTGACTTTGATAACCCCCGGTACTACAACATCTCCTGGCTGAAACTCCTCGAAGAGGCACACAAGATCATCAAGATTACCGGCTCTGTTTTTGACGTCAGCTATCCCCCTTCTTTTCAACCTACCCTTGTAGGTATGCGGAGTAGAGAAGCAAGGAGCCGCTGATTTGAAGATACTTATTATAGGAGCTGTCGGTCAATTAGGGACAGACCTCGTCAAAGCCCTGTCGACTCACGACCTAGTGGTGCCAGACCGCAAGACGCTGGATGTTGTCCAACTGGATCAAATTCACCAGATCTTGAAATCTGAACGGCCCCAGGTTGTCATTAATACCGCCGCGTTTCATCAGGTGGACCAATGTGAATCAGAGGTGAGTACCTCTTTCCAGGTTAATAGTAAAGCCATTCGGGATCTGGCACTTGTGGCTCGGGAGATTGAGGCGGTGCTAGTTCACTTCAGTACCGACTACGTTTTTGACGGTCAGAAGACGGAGCCCTATTCTGAAGAAGATCAAGCCCGTCCCATTAATGTTTATGGTGTGTCTAAACTGGCTGGTGAACAACTGGTTGAATCTGTTTGGGAAAAGAGTTTTTTGATCCGCACCTGTGGACTATATGGTCATGCAGGTAGTCGTGGCAAGGGCAGTAACTTTGTGGAGACAATGGTTAAGAAAGCACAGCAGGGGGAAGCTATAAGAGTGGTGGATGATCAAAGACTAACCCCAACCAGCACTGAGGAGCTGGCCCGCAAGACCGCTGATTTAATTGAAACCAGTCACTATGGGACCTATCATATCACCTCCCATGGTGATTGTACTTGGTATGAATTTGCCCGAGAAATTTTTTCGCTGATGGGAGTTAAGGTAGATCTTACTGCGGTCCCCTCTAACCAGTTTTTTTCCTTGGCCCGACGGCCAAGTTACTCGGTGTTGGACAACCATAGGTTGGAGGAAATGGGGATGGATGATCTCAAAGATTGGGAAGAGGCACTGCGGGGTTACCTGGGGTCTCGAATGAAATAATCTTGGATTCGGATACCATGGCGAGTCCTTCTATGCCTCTACAGCAGCCTTTCTGGTTGTTATTGCTGGCGTTGCTATTGCTGGTTCCCTTTAACGTTCTGGTCAGTCTAGGACTCTTTCTTTCAGAACTAGTTTATCTGCCGTTCTCTCTTTTTCACAAGAAAGCTCAGAAATTGAAGGTCCTCGATAAAGACCTGGCCAGCCTTATCATTCTAAATTGGGATGGAAAACATCTCCTGGATGAGTTTTTGCCCAGCGTCGTGGAGGCAGTCAAAAGAGATGGGCGGAATCACGAGATCATTGTCGTCGACAATGGAAGTCACGATGGAAGTGTAAGTTTCTTGGAGGCCCAATTTCCCCAGGTTAAAGTCGTGGCTTTGTCCCACAACCACCGTTTCACCGGCGGAAATAATGCAGGAGTACAGTTGGCCAAGAACGATATTGTCATATTGCTCAACAACGACATGCAGGTTGAATCCGGATTCCTTCGACCTTTACTGGAGGCTTTTCGCGATGAAACTGTTTTTGGGGTATCCTGCCAGGTTTTTTTTCAGGACAAATCTCGACGACGTGAGGAGACTGGAAATACCAAGGCCCAGTGGAGGCAAGGCTTTGTTAACCCTTATCACGATGAGATATCTGATGGACAGGTCGCAAGATATCTCCCCATTTTATGGGCTGGAGGAGGTTCTAGCGCCTTTGACCGCCGAAAATTCTTGGCCTTGGGAGGGCTCGACACACTTTATGATCCTTTTTACCTTGAGGACGTGGATTTATCCTATCAAGCTTGGAAGCGGGGTTGGAAAAGTTTGTTGGCAATAGATAGTTCGGTAATTCACAAACATCGGGGGACAAATAAGCAGAAGTTTGGTGACAACTATGTTGACAACACCATTCGTAAAAACCAATATCTATTTATTTGGAAGAGTATCACCAACGTTCGCTGGATCCTGGAGCATGGACTCTTCTTGTCCATCAACCAAGCACGATTCATGGCCCAGACCAATATCTGTTTCGAACTCAAGGCCTACTTTCGAGCCTTGGTGCAATTCCCCGAGGCTCTTTATAAGCGTTTTTGCTGTCGGCACTATTTTTGTATGAAAGACCCGCAGATTTTCGCCAAAACGTCCAAGTCCAGTAGGTAGTGATTAAGGATGGGAAATTAACCTTAACTGCCTCTAAATTATTTTGTCGCAGTCAAAAAGAGTTTCTTAGTCAAATGACCAAGGAAGATCGATTGAAGTTGGCGAATACGCCTCCAGCCTGGATGTATGAGTTTGATTTGGGAGATGGTATTCTCACGCCCCTGCTAACAGAGGAACTCCATCAGATTCACCAAACTCGCGAGCGCATGATCATCCCTGTTCTGGATGAGTTTTTCCAGGAAGGATTTGTGGAAAAGAGCTGTTTGGATGTTGCATGCAACGAAGGATATTTTAGTTTCTTACTCTATAAAAAAGGGGCCAAAGTAAAGGGTATTGATGTTCGACCGTTGAATATCGAGCGAGCTAAATCAATCCGGGAGGTCTACGGCTACGACTCAAGCAGACTGATGTTTGATGAAGAGAATTTTCTTTCTAACCAGGACCCACCAAACCATTACGATCTCACACTTTTCTTTGGGCTACTCTACCACATTGAAAATCCTATGGGGGCCATCAGGATTTTACATCGGATAACCCGACGATTATGTGTTGTGGAGACCCAGCTAACACGTCAGGAGTCACCTGTGTTTAGTGGTTGGGGAGAAACTGGCAAGCTGCTAGAGCTTCCAGCAAGTATGGGCCTTTATCAGGAAACTGACATGACTGACAACAATCTGGCAGCCTATCAATCCTTGAGTTTAATTCCTAATGCAGCGGCCGTACGTCAATTACTGTTTTCTGCGGGGTTCTCGAATGTGTTGCAAGTTACACCCCCTCTGGGACTTAACCAACAGTACATCCAGTATGACCGTGGCATTTTCCTGGCCTTCAAGTGAATCCGTGGTCGGAAGCTTGGCCGTTCTCAAACGTTAACTTGACTGAGTCCAGGGACCAACCAGTGGAGTTGAAGACCTGTGCCACGAGGTTTTGATCATCCAGTTAAGTATATTATTATAAATAAGCTGAGTCTTTTGGGTTAACTCGGGTTTAGGAATAGAGCATGGCCAGCCTAAATATACTAGTGCTTACCGCTTATCCCCCAGCTCTGGGCGTGCACGGAGGGGCAATGCGGATGTACTATAATTTACGAATTTTAGCAGCTAAACACCGAGTAAGTCTTATCTCATTTATTGAACACGAACGAGAGAGGAACTTGCTGAGTCAGCTGGAGGTACTAGGAATAGAGGTGATATCTGTTTTACGCTCACCCGTGCCCTCCCTCAACCTTTGGATGCCAAAACCCCTGGAACATAATGAGTTCTCTAGCCCTGAAATGGCAGCTCAGGTGCAAGGCGTATTGGAAAATCAATCATTTGACGTGATCCAAGTCGAATACTTACAAATGGCACAGCATGTTCCAAGAAGTGCTTCTCAGTTTAAGATTCTCACTCTACATGAAATTGGATATGCTAATGAGTTGAAAATATTGAAGCAGGAAAGTAGATTTTGGGCAAAGGTTGTGAAGCTGTATGACTGGATGATTCAGCTCAACTACGAGGTTCGGTTCTGTCGTGGTTTTGATTCGATTGTCTGCATGACGGACGAGGACGCCCAGCTTCTGGCCGAATTTGTGCCCACGTCAAAATTGCACACCATTCATATAGGAGTGGACAGTGATTTCTTTGACTCTGGGCTCAGAACTGATGCAGCCTGGGCGCAGAAACGGATGCTCTTCGTAGGAAACTACCGCCACAAACCTAACCGAGAATCAGTTTATTACTTTGTTAGGGACGTTCTCCCCCAAATTCATCAGCAGATTCCCGAGGCAGAGTTCTGGGTGGTAGGTGCCAACGCTGATATGTTGGACACAGACCTTCTCTGTGCCAACCCTAAAGTTCGTGTGGAAGGCTATGTCGAAGACATTAGGCCCGTCTATCAGGATTGTGCTGTTTTCGTTGCACCGATTTTGTTGGGTAATGGCATGCGGGTGAAATTGCTGGAGGCATTTTCAATGGGAATGGCCGTGGTCGCGTCCTCGCTTGGAGTTCAAGGCTTTTGCACCCAAGAGGGTGAACAGTTATTGGTTGCCGATTCTACAGAGTCGTTTGTCTCCAATACAATTCAGTTGTTGCAAAACAAAGCCCTATGTGTTGACCTGGGTTCCAAAGCCCGAAAACTGATCCGAGAACACTATGATTGGAGCGTTATTGGTCAACAGTTTCTAGATTTGGTTGAAGATTGTCATGGCTGAAAAGGTCTTGTTGGTTTGTTCTTCGACAGGTGCTAATTTACAAAAAGCTGCAGAAATCCTCTCCACTCGTCCCATTTTTCACCACCCGGAACTCCATATTCTTTGTAGCCTAAGGGACCTCCCCGATGTTAAAGCGATACAGCCCGCTCGCCAGGTTTGGGTTTTTCCTCATCGCCGAGACCTGAGGACTGGCTTCGGTTTCTGGCTTAGAGTCCTAAGACAGCGTTATGACGTTGTCGTCGTCTTGTGGTGTTTAGACCAAACTCGTCTTCGTCAGAAACTATTTGCTCTGACGTGCGGCACTACGCGAATCTTGGTTTTTAATGAAAATCTGGATTGTGCCTATCTCAGTTTCTCCTTCCTGAGGAGGTTCCTGGCAGCCAGGTTTCGCGACGATCACTTGATTGGGGGACTAGTGGGACGATCTCTGTGGAGTACTCTGGAGAGAGGGATACGAATCTTTCTCCGAATCCTGTTATTCCCCATACGGCTGATAATTCTGGTCGGGGCAGTTCTGGTCCTGTACCGAGGTAGAAACTCATCAAGAAGAAGATGAAAAGACTTAACCTACAGTATTTAGTTTAATAGGCAATAGCTGCCCTAAGACGTGGTCGTTCCAACTCTGATCATTGTTGTGTTCTTTGTGAATGTGGCCCGGTGTTTTAGGGCTTGGTCTAAAAAAAAACTCAAAACCTTAGACTTTTTCCTGCGGACAATCGTCTTTTACTAATAAGGAGATCACTTGGGGCTGCTACGGCTGATGGATAAGGATCTGGTTAAAAAAGCGGCCAACGGTGATTCTGATGCGTTTAATATCCTGGTAGGCCGTTGGGAACAAAGACTCTTTAACTATGCTTTTCGTCTTACAGGAGATCGTGAGGATGCACTTGATGTTTGCCAGGATACTTTTCTTAAGGCTTACCAACAGATGGCACGACTTCAGGATTTCAGTAAATTTAACGGTTGGTTGTTCAAAATCGCCCGAAATTTTTGTATCTCTCACTACCGTTCAAAAACAAGATCAGGAAGTCGAACTACGAGACAGAGCGATCAGGAACTGGAGACGTTCCCTTCTGGAGAGCGTCGGGCCCGTTTGGGCGATGCGAAGGAATTGGAGCCTGCTGAACTTCGTTTGTTGGTTGAAGGAGCTCTGGACCAAATCTCCTTTGAGCAACGGGAAACGGTCGTACTTAAGATATATGAGGGACTTCGGTTTGATGAAATCGCTGAGGTTTCTGGGTGTCCGCTAAGTACGGTTAAGTCCCGAATGTATCTTGGGCTTAGCCGACTCAAAAGCATCTTGATGAAACAAAAGGTATGAAGGGATTTACATATAGCTGAACTTGTAAGAGTTTGGTCTGAAGTTTCATGACTTCAGCTATGACACCATCCAAGGGGGAACTATGAATTGTGAAATGTGTCGGGGAATGTTCCCAGATTTTTTAGGAGAGGAGCTTGACGGTGAGCGCGTTGAAGAGTTTCAGGAACATGTGAAAGGATGCGCCAACTGCCGACATGAATTGACTCTCTTAGGTGAAACGAAATCAGTGTTGAGGCTCGCCTGGAAAGACGAAGCCATTCCCAAGAGTCTGAACTTCCCGGACCTTAGGAGGGTATCTCCAAACAGGAGAATTGGGGCAACGTCGTGGCAGATGCCTCGTTTTGCCTGGCTTAGCCTAACCGTTGCAGCTTGCTTCATGCTCTGCATAGGTACCTTGGCTTTCTTGAATGCCCAAATTCAAATTGGAGAGACTGGTTTCAGCCTTGCTTTCGGACTTGAAATTCCAGAGTCGATTTCCCGTCGACCCCAGCTTCCCCATTTGAATTGGTTAGCTAGTGAGGCCGAGTTTGGCAGAATGGTTGATCGCAGAATAGGCCTGCTAGAGAAGTTCCATGGTGCCAAGTTAGAGAAGGCCTTAGCTGGCATCGAGAAGAGATGGGAGCAGCGACGATCCGGGGATCTTCGCCGAATTCGGGCAGACTTGAGTTACCTCGAAATGCTTCAGAAAATCAACCACCGAGAAGCCGCTAGAAATAAAATCTTGATCAGTTCAGTGGCTGATCGTTATGTCATGGTTCGTTCACCAGACAGCCTTCCATGAAAAATTTGATAAATAACAAGAGGAGCTAGGTATGAGAAAGAATAACCTCCGATTATTGAGAGTGTTTGGACTGTGTTTGGTCTCTTTCACTGCGAGTTACGCCCAGATAAGTCATTCTGCCTCTACAACACCAACCGACTATGACAAGCTACGTATCCAGATATTAGAGTTTCAGGGGATTATTGAGAACACCGTGGTACAAAACCTCAAAGGGGCCTTTCCTATTTTGAGTTCTCCCAAGGGCATCTACTTAGAGGATTATGGAGCTGTATTCTCCCTAGAGGCTAGTCTGTATCAGATCCGGGCGATTTCCCCCTTTAGTCCTAAGCCACATAGTCATAAAGAGCTGGACAACGCCTACCAGGCCTTACTGGTTCGGGTGGACGTACTTAAACAAAGTATGCTTCGTGCCATTGCAGAAAATGGAACGGCCTTGCAGCAATTAAAGCCGACAGATAATTTGGCTGTTGTGGTGCATTTGTTCAATGGCTACAACGATCCCGATCGTCCCTATCCCTCTCAATTGATCATGAAGACGAAAATGGACTCTTTGAGCCAATATCGGCAGAGAAAACTGACGTTGGAGCAGCTCTCACAGAAAGTTCAGATTACTCACTTTTGAGGTGCTTGTGGTTCGTAGACTTATAGGTCAATTGTTGCTTGAGCGTAGCTTGCTTTCTTCAACGGAGCTTCAAAACGCCCTGACTCTACAGAAGGAACGGCGAGATAAGATTGGCAGGATTCTCCTCGACCTCGGGTATCTTGCTGAGAAAGATCTGGTCAATGTTCTATCGGAACAGCATCAGGTTGCGTTGATTACCGCTGATGAATTTCCTGCTGTTCCGTTGGAAGCGGACAGACTTTCCTTTAAGTTCCTCAAACAGTTTCATGTGTTGCCTCTGAACCTAGAAGGACAATTGTTGACGGTGGCAATGGCTGATCCATCGGATTCGGACACCATAGAATCTCTGCGGATGTTTACCGGTTATAAGGTCCAGATACGTTTGGGCATCGAAAGAGAAATCACCGAAAGCGTTGAGCGTCTATATAGCTCGGCAGATGAGGTGGTTGGCCAAGTGAGGGATCCAGTCGAGGGTGGGGACCAGGTGGGGACCAATGAAGATATTGAACACCTACGCGATATGGCCTCCGAAGTGCCGGTGATTCGTCTGGTCAACCAAATGATATCTCGCGCTGTTGAAAGAAGGGCCAGCGACATTCATATTGAGCCTTTTGAAAAGGAATTTCGGGTTCGTTACCGAGTTGATGGAATTTTGCAGAAGGTTGATTCCCCTCCACCTCAGCTGAAAGCAGCAGTGATCTCTCGACTCAAGCTCATGGCTAGATTAAACATCGCTGAACGCAGACTTCCTCAAGATGGTCGAATTAAACTCAAAGTTTTGGGGAAGGAAATTGATCTGCGAGTTTCCACACTGCCAACTCTTTATGGCGAAAGTGTAGTGATGCGTATTCTGGACAAGAGTGATGCCAGCGTCTTTGAATTACAACGTCTGGGATTTCCTGAGAGCATGCTTTCTTCCATGGAACGTTTAACCGCCTTGCCATATGGCATTCTCTTAGTTACGGGTCCGACGGGTAGTGGAAAATCCACTACGCTTTACAGCGCCTTGAAGAGAATTAATCTGCCGGATAAGAAGATCATCACGATTGAAGATCCAGTCGAATATCAGATGGATGGCATCAATCAAATTCATGTTAATACGCAGATCGGCCTAACCTTTAGTACGGGACTACGTCACATCGTCCGCCAGGATCCCGATGTAATCATGATAGGAGAAATCCGGGATTTGGAGACGGCTGAAATTGCCATTCGTGCTGCACTCACTGGACATCTGGTTTTTAGTACTTTGCATACTAACGATGCTCCGAGCGCAGTTACTCGTTTGGTTGACATGGGAGTTGAGAACTATCTACTTGCATCCTGCCTAGTGGGAGTTCTAGCACAACGCCTCGTACGTGTTGTTTGTCACCGTTGTCGAATTGGATATCCGGGCAGTGCAGACCAGCTCAGAGACTTAGGAGTCGTTTTAAAGGAAAACGCAAATCCAACTTTGTATCGGGGAGAAGGGTGTGAAGCTTGTGGTTTCACTGGGTACGAAACGCGCAAGGGTATTTTTGAACTCATGGAGTTGGACGATGAACTCCGACGATTGGTGGTGGCCAATGAGTCTGCTCATGCGATTGCACAGTATGCACGCAGTCAGGGTATGAGAACGCTCAGAGAGGATGGATTCAACAAGGTCCTAGTAGGGACGACCACTCTGGACGAGGTGTTACGTGTTACTCAGGATGTTTGAGGTAGTCGAGCTGGAAGTGGGTCAGCGAGAGTGATGCCAAAACAACACCTCGTTCTACTATCGTCGCGTAGGGAGAGTATAAGATGGCAATGTTTTTTTATAGGGCTCTTGGAAAAAGTGGCAGCATGGTAGAAGGTGAACTGGAAGGGCCAGACGATAAGTCTGTGGCCCTCCAGTTACAAAACATGGGTATGATGCCCCTCCACGTTGACACCAAACAACAGACTCGGCTGTGGAGTCTTGAAATTCCATGGCGTTTTGGCAGCATTCGAGCAAAAGAACTCATGTTCTTCACCCAGGAGTTGTCTACCCTGGTCAATGCCGGCTTACCCCTTGACCGGAGCCTTGCAGTGTGCAAAGAGCTTTCAGACCGTGAGCGGCTCCAGTCGATGGTTGATGAAATTCTTCAGGAAATCAAGCGGGGCAAGTCTTTGGCAGACAGCCTTGCTTCTCATCCAAAGATTTTCTCCAAGCTTTACGTCAATATGGTTCGATCTGGAGAAGCCAGTGGAACCCTCCCCTTGGTTTTGGAGCGCTTAGTGGAGTTCCAACAATCGGCCGACGAGTTGAGGAGCTACCTGATTTCCTCACTCATCTATCCAGCTTTGCTGAGCTTGGTTGGTGGAGCTTCCATTGTGGTACTTCTGAACTTTGTTATTCCCAAATTTGCAGAGGTCTTCCAAGATGCGGGGCAGGCCATGCCCTTGCCTACACAGATCCTCCTTTCCGTGAGCGAGTTCACCAATAGTTATTGGTGGATGATGCTCTTGGGACTGGGAAGTTTGATACTTGTTTCCTTTCGCTTGGTGACTAGCGAACGGGGGGGGTTGTGGTGGGATCAGTTCAAGCTGCGGATCCTGGGGGTTGGCGAGGTTCTTCGCAAGGTAGAAGTCGCCAGGATTTCCCGTACCCTGGGCACCCTTGTGCATAATGCAGTTCCATTGGTTCAAGCGTTGAATATTGTGAGAGAAGTCAGTGGAAATCGAATCGTTGCTCAAGCCATTCAGCGGATTGCTGAAGGGGTCAAGCAGGGGGAGGGCGTGGCTCTGCCCATGCGGCGTACGGGTGTGTTTCCCTCGCTAGCTGTTCATCTGATTGAAGTAGGCGAAGAAACGGGGCGTTTGGATGCGATGTTACTCCAGCTCTCTGACGTCTACGATAAGGACGTTCGGGCGGCAGTCAAGAATTTCATTGCCTTGTTTGAGCCGATTATGATTCTACTCATGGGGTTAGTGATTGGAGCCATCGTCATCTCGATGCTGCTCGCGATCGTCAGCATCAATGACGTGCCTCTTTAATGTGGTGAACTTAGGTTGATTATGATGATGTCTCGGGAGGGTAAAGACCAATGAATGCGTCAATGTCCAGACTGATTTATGTGCCTTTTCGCAGGAATGCCAGTGTGTCTGAAGAATGGTCCCATCGAGGGTTCACTTTGATCGAGTTATTGGTGGTTATGGTGATCATTGGTTTGTTGGGAGCCTTGGTGGGGCCCCGACTGTTCAAGAATGTAGGTAAGAGCAAGATAGCGGCAGCCAGGGCCCAGATTGCCATGTTTCAAAGCGCTTTAGGCCAGTATAGATTGGAAGTTGGCGTTTTCCCCAGCACGGAAGAGGGCTTGAGAGCTCTCCGTCTCAAGCCAGTATCGGCAACGACCTGGGATGGCCCTTATTTGCAGAAGGAGATTCCGCTGGATCCCTGGAACAATGAATACATTTATCAGTTCCCAGGGGTGCACGGGGATGAACCCGATATCATTACCTACGGAGCAGATGGACGTGAGGGTGGTGAAGATGAGAATGCTGACGTGCTTAGTTGGAGATAGCAAGATCTAGTTTGTGGGAAGGAAAGAAGAATTGAATCAACCGTCGAACAGAAAAAAATCTGGGTTCACCCTTCTAGAGGTGATGGTTGTTCTTGTCCTGATAGCTCTGATCACGACGGTGGCGGTCCCAGTAGCGGGGAGGGGTATTCATACGATGAGGTTGCAGAGTGCGGCCCGCGATATCAGCGCCACGCTCAGGTTTGCTAGGGCCAAGGCAATTCGACAGCAAGAGGTTTATTTCGTGAATTTTAATCTAGAAGAGAATCGGGTTACCGTTGGCAGTGGTGATCAGACCTATCAACGGTCGTTTGACCTTCCCCAGGATGTTAGCCTACAGAAGGCTGTTCTCCTCAATACCGATACGGAACCAGTCAGTCCCCGTCCGAGAAATATTGCGTTCTTCTTCTCGCCTAATGGGATGTCCCAAGCTTTTGAAGTGAGGATCACCAACGTCCGAGGTAGGTCGCTTAAAGTAGTGCAGAGTTCTTTCCATCGCTCACCTCGTATCGAGGCGGTCCGGACTGGGGAAGATTAAGGGTGTTCTTGAAGATGCAAGTCATTACTCAGTGTGAGATCATGCCGGTCCCCCGTTCGGACAGAAAAAGACGGGCTGGAGGCTTTAGCCTGCTCGAGGTTTTGGTAGCTATGATGATTTTGGGAATTGGTTTTGTCATCCTCTTTGGTTTGTTGTCAACCTCTTTAAACACGGTTTCACGTATTAGAGAGCGTGAAAAACTTGTCCGATCTGCACAGATGAAGTTGAACGAGGTGTGCTTGAGTTTGAGGCAAGGAGAGGGGGCTTCTGATTTGTCCGGAAATTTTGCAGAGAGATACCGTTGGAGAGCCAACGTCGAAACGGTTAATACCGGTGAAACAACAGGGCCCAATCCGGACTACCAAGTTGTCAGAGTTCGATTGAGAGTTACATGGGCGGGGCGTAGCTCAGAGAATCAATATCTTTTGGAGACGATGACATGGATTCCAAGTCAGCCAGAGTCTTAAGCATGATAAGACTTGTTCGCCAAAGTCCTGGATTTACTCTGATGGAGTTGCTGATCAGCGTTACTCTGATGGGCCTCTTGGTGGTCTTTATCCACTTGGGATTTAGAATTGGAATCAACTCTCGGGAAAAAGCAGAAGCTGCACTGCAACACATCCAGACTACCGAAGCGGCTCTTGATGTCCTCAGTCGTCAAATTGGCTCTATGGTTCCTTTTGTTTCGCGCCAGGAGTACGAGCGTGTTCCGGTAGAGGTATTGCTTTTTCAGTCCTCCTCGGAAAGCTTGAGCTTTGTGAGCACCTATTCTGCAACCTCGCGTAGTGCTGCAGGACTGCAGTTTGTTCAATACTTTGCTACTACTTCGAAAGATGGGCGCAGTCGTAGTCTGCGACTAAGCGAACGTCCACTCTCCCAGGACGCTGAGCTCTTGGGGCCTGTCATCAAGCGTATCTCAAAAACTGGGGATAACGAGTACTTGGCCGAGTTGGTGGAGCCCAAGGCTCGTGCGGATTCTCTTACTCTGGTGGAAGGACTTACCTTGGTGGCTTTCCGTTCTTTGTCTCGACCTAAAGGGGAAAAACTCGTAATCGATGTAACAAGGGAACCTCCCAAGATGTTGTCTGGCCGCTTAGGACGTTTACTCAGAATGGCCCCAGAATTATTTACCGCTCAAAAAAAGCGGGAACTGCTGCCGTATGGCATCAAATTGAGTCTGCAATGGCACGACCAAGGACCGTTTGGCTCGAAAGAATTCGCAATCGCGGTTCCAGTTCAAGCCAGCTAATTGTCTGATTAGGGATCTGGAGAATGATGAAATCCGTTCAGCAAGATCGTCAAGGCATCGTTTTGCTGTCCATATTGTGGGTCATGGTTGGGTTGTCTGTGCTGGCGCTAACTCTGGCAGCTACCGTTAGAACGGAGGCAATGTTGGCCCGGGCATCTGGTGACGCGGAGAAAGCCTCCTTCTATGCTAGAGGGGTCTTAGAAGCCGTGCTCTATCAAATAGCTTTCTCGGATCCGGACCCACAGAAGCAGGGTGACCTGTTTCCCTATGATGGAGGTATGAATCATTACAGGATGAGTAATGACCAGATGGTTTGCCACGTAGCGATTAAGGACGAGGCGGGTAAACTGGATCTAAACGCCGCTGAAGAGGAAACGCTGGGACGTCTGCTGCAGATTTTGAGGGTGTCGCCCCCTAAGGCAGACGCCATCGCTAAAATGATTGTGGACTGGAGGAAACCAGTTGTAGCCAGTGGAAGTTCTGTCGGAAGACCACGGCCTTTTCGCTTTGTTGAAGAACTACTGCGCATCCCCGGAGTTAACCGAGAGATGCTCTATGGTCAACCTCGCTGGCAAAGGGATGGGAAGATTATCTACCGGCGGGGCTTGATGGACTTCTTGACGGTGTACTCCGGCACCGACAAGATTAATCCGAATTATGCGGAACCAGAAGTTTTGGCAGCGCTGCCGGGTATTAGCTGGGCTGCGGCCCAGTCACTGGTGGAGGCCCGAAAAGGTGGGATGTTGGACACGACATATCTTTCCAGTTGGGCATCAGGGGAAGCACTACCCTTTCTAACGACCAAACCTTCTAAAACATTTTCTTTGGTAGCGACGGCTTGGCTTAACGGAAGTTCTTCTCGGAGAAGTCTCAAAGTGGTCGCTAGGAACGTAAGACAATCAAAGTGGGGGCACCAGAGATTGATCTGGTATGACGAGTACTGGCCTTCGCCTGCAGTGCGTCGATTTTCTCGGGAATCCTCATTAAAAAGGAGCGTTACTCGCATTCATCGAATATGGGACACTTGGACTTCTTAACCCTAGACTCAATCATAAAGCAGTTCACCCTAGGAGTTTCCTTCAGGGGGGACACTCTTCAGCTAGGCTTGCTCTCCTGTCACTTGAATCGTTTGCGGGTGGTAGATTTG